>OBAA01001824.1_pt1 | contig 8230 bp, 8 predicted proteins | sample 1475961 | NCBI WGS metagenome assembly OBAA01 (sample SAMEA2579960, study PRJEB22360) | human gut metagenome | biome: human gut; feature: human-associated habitat; material: faeces | place: Denmark | collected 2008/2010 | reverse complement strand
TTTTTCGTCAAGTGTGTCCGCCATCGAAGGCAGTCTCCAGACCCGCCAGTATCAGGACAAGAACGGAAACAACCGCACCGCTGTGGAGGTCGTGGCAAACAACGTCAACTTTGCCGGCTCCAAATCGAATGGCAGCAATCAGGGCGGCGGCAGCTATCAGAACGCTGCTCCGTCCTACCAGAACGCAGCTCCTGCCCGTCCGGCTGCTGTGGAGGCAGCTCCCAGCTATTCCGCCGGCAATGCAGATGACTTCGCCGTCATCGACGACAGCGACGACCTGCCGTTCTGATTCCCGAACCGGTGTTTTAACCGTAAAAATCCAACAGGAGGTAATAAGCAATGGCTTTTGAAAGAACCGAAGGCTCTCGTCCCGCACGCCCCATGCGTCGCGGCCGCAAGAAGGTTTGCAGCTTCTGTGTCGATCGCATCGACACCATCGATTACAAGGACGTTCCCCGTCTGCGTAAGTACGTCTCTGAGCGTGCAAAGATCATTCCCCGCCGTGTCACCGGCACCTGCGCTTTCCATCAGCGCGCACTGACCGTGGCTATCAAGCGTGCTCGTCACGTTGCTCTGATGCCCTACGTCAGCGACTAATCTGAGATAATCAACCCAATCAAAATAATCAGCGATCAGCAGAGCGCCCTCACCGATGACAAGGTGAGGGCGCTTTTTGGTTGTCATTCAGGGGCATAGACAAAAGAGCTTCGAGAGATCCCGAAGCTCTTTTGTGCTTGATAAGTCACAGCGTCTTGCAGAACTCTTTCAGGTAGGCGCGGAACGCCTCGCCGATCTCGGGGTGCTGCAGGGCCAGCTCCACCTGTGCCTCAGCGACCTTGAGCTTGTTGCCCATGTCGTAGTGCTTGCCGGTGAACTCCACAGCCGTCATGCCGCCGTAGCTGCGGGCATACTCGGCCATGGCGTCGGTCAGCTGGATCTCGCCGCCGGCACCGGGCTTGGTCCTGGCGAGGATGTCATAGATCTCCGGGGTCAGCAGCACACGGCCCAGAATGGAGTAGTTGCTGAACTCCTGACCCTTCTTGGGCTTCTCGATCATATCGTCCACAAAGAAGTAATTGTCATGGATGGGGGTGGTCTTGAGGCTGCAATAACGGCTCACGTCGGCCCAAGGCACGGCGGACACGCCGGCAGCCGGACGGCCGAACTCCTCGTAGGCACGGATGAGCTGGGCGCAGACCGGGTCCTCGCCCCAGATGACGTCGTCACCGTAGATGACCACGAAGGGGTCGTCGCCGGTGAAGGGCTTGGCCATGCTGACAGCGTGGCCGAGACCGAGGGTCTGCCGCTGGCGGACGAAGAAGATGTTGGCCAGATCGGAGATGCCGAGGCACTCTTCCAGCATCTTTTCCTTGCCGGGAGCGGCAAGCTTTGCTTCCAGCTCGGGGCTGCGGTCAAAGTGGTCCTGAATGATGTCCTGATTGCGGCTCACGATGATAAGGATGTCGGTGATGCCGGAGCGGACAGCCTCCTCCACCAGATACTGGATGGCGGGTTTGTCCACGAGGGGGAGCATTCCTTTGGGCATCGCCTTGGTGGCGGGCAGCACGCGGGTGCCAAGACCAGCGGCGGGGATGACTGCCTTGGTGATTTTTTTCATGGTTCAAACTCCTTCACGTTCAGATTTACGGCTGGGTGCATCAGCCATAGAAAGCGTTGAGGATGGCCTGCAGATCCGGGCCGAGCAGCAGGGTGAACGCACTGCCGCAGACACTCAGGAGCAGGCCGCAGAGGAAGACCGCGCCGAAGCTGACGCCTCCCTGGGCGCGGAGCACGGCCTGACGCTGCTGGGCGTCGGGGAACTCGGACTGGATGCGGCGGATGTGGTCGGCGGCGCTTTTGCGGTAGAGCCACTTGCCGTACATGCCGCGCACCAGCATCAGCACGAAGCTGAGGACCGAGCAGACCCGGGCAAATACCGTCAGAGCGGAAGCGCTCATGGCGGGGGCGAGGGCGCTGCCGGAGAGCTGCAGCAGCTCGATAAAGGTGGGCGCTGCCAGCAGAAGCTCAGCGGCCAGAAAGCCGAAGGCCGGCTTCCACGCCTTGCGGTAGAAGAAGTAGAAGGGGCCGAACAGCAGGGCCGAAAAGCTCATGGATACCTTGCTCTTCTGGAGCTGCATCCGGCTGTAAGCGGCGAGGTAAGCGGGGGCGGCGGGGCCGATATAGTCCAGCCAGTCCTGACGGGCGATGCCGTCCATCTTGGCCTCTTTGCCGAAGGCGTCCTCAAAAAACGCCTTCTCCGGGTCGGCGGAGGTGCCGAACTGACGGTACATCTTGGAGTAGTCGAAGGTCTCTTCGCCGCTGCCGCGGGAAGAAGGAGGTTCCTGCCCCTCGGGGGGAAGCACAGCACCGCAGCAGCGGCAGGTTTCCTCATCCCGCAGGGTGCGCTCGCCGCAGGACGGACAGGTGCGGAGCTGGCTCTCCTCGTAGGGGAACTTCCACTCGCAGCCGACGGCGTGGGCGGGGCGGTGGATGCACTGGCCCAGCTTCTCGTAGCAGACGCGGTGATAAGGCGCGCCGCAGTCGGGGCAGACCACGATGTCATCCTGAAGTGTGAGGGGCTTGCCGCAGCCCTCACACGGACAGCCATAGTATTTTGGCATAACATCCTCCAATGAATAGGGTAGTTTATCAGTATTATACACTTAAAATGCGGAAAAGAAAAGGCGGAAATCTTCAAATTTCCAGCACAATGGTATTTTTTCCTCTTTACTTTATCATGGATTCTGGGTATACTAATGAAGTATCTGTGTATAAACTGTATCTTTTAGGAGTAAATCTCTCCGTCATTGGCCGAGTCTTCGGGCAGGCTTTCCTTCGTACAACCTCTCCGTCACGCCTACGGCGTGCCACCTCCCCTGGTAGGGGAGGCTTTGGCAGTCCCCGCAAAGTGAACGGTTTCGCCAGAGGCTCCCCTACTAGGGGAGCTGTCGAGCGCCAGCGAGACTGAGAGGTTGTACTAAGACGGGCCTGCCCGTGTGCGTGGCTGATGATGAAGAGGCTGCCCCTGTTCTTTGAGACGAGAGGAATAAAACGATGATCACCACTGATGAACTGAAAGTACAGCTGGCTGAATACCACACCGCTGTAAAAGACTTGGAGGAGGCGCTGGCCATCGACGCTTCCCGCAAGCGCGTGCAGGAGCTGGAGCACACCATGTCCCGCCCCGGCTTCTACGACGACGCTGAGCTGAGCAAGAAGGTCTTTGACGAGGTGGGCGACCTGAAGGGCAAGCTGAGCCGCTTCGAGAAGCTGCAGGGCCTGTACGATGACGCCGAGACCATGCTGGTCATGCTGGACGAGGAGTACGACCCCGAGATGGTGCCGGAGGCCGAAGAGGCCGTCAACGCCGTGGGCAAGGCTGTGGACGAGCTGCAGCTGATGACCATGCTGAACGGTGAGTACGACCACAGCAACGCCATCTTGACCTTCCACGCAGGCACCGGCGGCACCGAGGCACAGGACTGGGCCGAGATGCTCTACCGTATGTACAACAAGTGGGCGCAGGCTCACGGCATGACCGTCGAGGTGCTGGACTATCAGGACGGCGACGAGGCCGGCATGAAGAGCGCTTCCATGATGGTCAAGGGTGCCAACGCCTACGGCCTGCTCAAGAGCGAGAACGGCGTCCACCGTCTGGTGCGCGTCTCTCCCTTTGACGCCAACGCCCGCCGTCAGACCAGCTTTGCCTCTCTGGAAGTCATGCCCGAGCTGGACAACACCATCCAGGTGGACATCCGCCCCGAGGACATCGAGATGCAGGTCTACCGCTCCTCCGGTGCCGGCGGCCAGCACATCAACAAGACTTCTTCCGCTGTCCGACTCATCCATAAGCCCACCGGCATCGTGGTCAGCTGCCAGACCCAGCGCAGCCAGTTCCAGAACCGCGACTACGCGATGGAAATGCTGAAGGCAAAGCTGTACCAGATCGCCAAGCAGCAGCACATGGATAAGATCGACGACATCAAGGGCGTCCAGAACGAGATCGCATGGGGCCACCAGATCCGCTCCTACGTCTTTATGCCCTACACGATGGTCAAGGACCACCGCACCAACTACGAGACCGGCAATGTGGACGCTGTCATGGACGGCGACCTCGACGGCTTCATCTTCGCTTACCTCAAGGCCGCAAGCCGTGGGGAGCTGCAGGATGCGTAAGGCTTAAGGACTGGATAAAACAGAAGCACCCACCCTTTCCCGTGAAACGGGAGGGTGGGTGCTTTTTTGCTGCCTTACGGGATGCGAAAGGCTCCCCCTTTGGGGGAGCTGTCACCGAAGGTGACTGAGAGGGCAAGGATGCTGACGGAGAATTATAAGCGCGGCGATGGCATCGCTCTGACAAAGGGGCTGCTTATCGCTGTATCGCGACTCTCGGGAGACGGGCTTGCCCTCTCCGTCATCGCTTGCGCGATGCCACCTCTCCCAAAGGGAGAGGCTTTCGCTCGCGGTAAAGTTTCGGGTCTTTATTCTAAGTCGCTCAGTATCCCCGGCCAGAGCGCTTCCTCCTGCCGCATGGCGACGAAGCAGCAGTCGAGGTACATCTTGTTCACGGCGGCGACGATGGTGCCGCGCAGCAGACGCTTTTCGTCGTCGGCATCCGGGTCGAGGTCGCAGATGGTGCTGCTGGCACCGAAGATGTAGGGCAGGCAGTTCTCCACCTCGTCGCAGAAGTAGTCGTAGGCTTCGGCGGCGGTGCAGTGAGCCCGCTGCATCTGGAACAGGGTGTCGATGTTTTCCAGCGAGAGGACATTTTTAGACAATACGATATAGATGAGAGAAGCCAGCTGTTCGCGGGAATACTTCTTTTTGACGGGGTGGGAGATGACTCCTTTCTTGACGTAGTTGCTCACCATGGAGGGGGTGAGCTCCACCCCGGGGAAGCCCCGGAAGCAGCTGTTGACGAGCTGCACGGTCTGGTCGAGATACAGCCCCACGGAGGGCAGCTCCCGGTAGCGCGGCAGGGAAAACCCGGCGGCGCAGGCCGTGACACGGCGTTTCATTTCCTGATTCATGGTGGTAGTATAGCGCATTTTTGAGTCGGGGTCAACCGTTTATGAAAACAATATTAAGAATTTTACAAAACGCTTGACAGGTTTTTGAAAAACTGATATAGTGGACTCACCGAACGTAAAAAAGCGGCGGACACCCGCCGGAATGGAGATAGATGAGATGAAACGAATCGTTGTGGACTCTTCTGCCAGCCTGTACAAGCTGGACGGCATTGATTTTGCTTCTGTGCCTCTGAAGATCGTGACCGACGAGAGGGAATACCTCGACGACGGCACGCTGGACGCCGTGGAGATGGCGACTGCCCTGCGCACCTATAAGGGCAAGACCAGCACCTCCTGCCCCAACATCGGCGACTGGCTGGAGGCTTATGAGGGCGCAGATGAAATTTATGCCATCACCATCACTGGCACCCTGTCGGGCAGCTGCAACGCCGCCCAGCTGGCCGCAGAAGAGTATCAGGCCGAGCACCCGGAGGCACGGGTCTTTGTGCTGGACAGCCTGTCTGCCGGCCCGGAACTGGTGCTGCTGGCAGAGCATATCCGTGCGCTCATCAAAGAGGGCAGGGACTTTGACGACGTCTGCGAAGAGATGCTGCGCTACCGTCACCACACCCATCTGCTGTTCTCGCTGGAATCGCTGGCGAATCTGGCCCGGAATGGCCGCATAAAGCCCACTGTGGCCGCTGTGGCGCGGATGCTCAACATCCGGGTCATCGGCAAGGCCAGCGATGTGGGCGAACTGGACGTCCTCTGCAAGACCCGCGGCGAGCACGGCGCTCTCGAGCGTATCGTGCTGGAGCTCAAAGGCCACGGCTACACGAACGGCAAGGTCATCATTGCCCACTGCGGCAACCCCGCCGCCGCCGAGCGCCTGATGCATATGGTGCGGGCTGTCTTCGAGGGCGCACAGGTGCGGGTGACCGAGTGCGGCGGCCTGTGCAGCTACTACGCTGAGCTGGGCGGCCTCATGGTGGGCTTCGAGGACGCGGACGCCTGATATAAAGCCTCTCCCTTTGGGAGAGGTGGCATTGCGAAGCAATGACGGAGAGGGCAAACCCGTCTCCCGAGAGCCGCCGCGCAGCGATAAGCTGTCTCTTTGGCAGAGCGATGCTGTCGCTGCGCCTGATAGCTCCCCGTCAGCGTCCTTGCCCTCTCAGTCACCTTCGGTGACAGCTCCCCCAAAGGGGGAGCCTTTGCCTGTGCGCTTGAATTATTCCATCCGCTGCGCTATACTATTCCCATAAAAATGCTGCCGAAAGGCAGCGGGGGAGGCGCAGATGTTCTTTCGGCTTCCGGTCGTCCGGTTCTTCAATCGTGTCATCAACAGGGCCACGGTCACAGTGGCCCTTGTTTTGCTGCAGATATGCTGGCTGCTCTGGGCCTTCTTCTCCCTCACCGCCGGAAAGGTGTGGGTGAATGCGGGGCTGAACGTCCTCAGCCTCTTCATCACCCTCTACCTCGTGCGGAAGGACGAGAACAGCGACTATAAGATCATCTGGCTCGTCCTCATCGGCATGATGCCGCTGCTGGGCGGTGCGCTCTATCTGGCCTTCGGCAACAAGGCCCCCGCCAAGCGGATGCGCCAGCGGATGCACGCGGGGGGGGCGCCGCACCCCCCCACATCTTGCGGTGAGGGCCCACCGCCGACCTCGCCCAGCAGCCGGGCCAGACCGACGCCCTCGACCCCGCCAGCAGGGGACTGAGCCGGTATGTTTCGGAGTACGGGCCGTACCCCGCATGGAAAAACTCCACGGCAAAATACTATCCCTGCGGTGAGGCCATGTACCCTGACCTGCTGGCCGACCTCGAAAAGGCAGAGCGGTTCATCTTCCTCGAGTTCTTCATCGTCCGCGCCGGCAAGATGTGGAAGGGGGTAGAGGACATCCTCGTCCGCAAGGCGGCGCAGGGGGTGGACGTCCGGCTCATCTACGACGATTTCGGCAGTCTGCTGGGTCTGCCGTCCGATTTCGTGGTGCAGATGGAGCGGGCGCATATCCGCTGCATCCCGTTCAACCCGGTGATGCCGCTGGTGTCGCTGGTCATGAATCACCGTGACCACCGGAAGATCGTGGTCGTGGACGGAAATACAGCCTATACGGGCGGCATCAATCTGGCCGACGAGTATATCAATGAAGAAGAGCGGTTCGGCTACTGGAAGGACGCAGCCCTCCGCACCGAGGGCGCGGCGGTCTGGAATTTCACGGTGATGTTCCTTGACCACTGGAACGCCTTCCGCCCCAGCGAGGAGGATTATGCGCCTTTTATGCCTCAGGCTGAGTCCCTGTCTGCCCAGTCGGACGGAGTGATACAGCCCTACGGGGACAGCCCGCTGGACGAAGAGGCTCTGGCCGAGACGGTCTACCTGAATATCATCAATCAGGCCCAGCGGTATGTCTATATCTACACGCCCTACTTCGCGGTGGGCGAGACCATGCTGGAAGCGCTGAAAGCGGCGGCAAAGCGGGGCGTGGACGTCCGGCTGGTGCTGCCGGGCATCCCGGACAAGAAGCTCGTCTTCCGGCTGACCCGCTCCTATTATGTGCCGCTGCTCCGGGCGGGGGTGCGCATCTACGAGTTCACGCCCGGCTTCCTCCACGCCAAGTGCTACGTCAGCGATGACCGCGCCGCCGTGGTGGGCAGCATCAACATGGATTACCGCAGCCTCTTCCTCCACTTTGAGTGCGGGGCGCTGCTGCTCTATAACAGTCAGGTCATTGCGCTGCGGGACGATGTGCTCCGCACCCTGCCGGAGTGCCGGGAAGTGCAGCTGGCCGACTGCCGCACCTCGCTGGCCGGGACGCTGCTGGACAGTGTGCTCCGCCTGCTGAGCCCGCTGATGTGAGGGATACTGCGGTGGAATAAGTGGCAAAGTTCCATAAATTAAATGATGTATCGTTCAATATTGATTGTTTGCCAACCTGGCAAAGTTCTCCTGATTGGCAAACTACCTACTTTGCCGGCAAGCCTTAAGTTTGCCAACGTGGCAAAGTTTGATTTGTGACGATAACACGCTGGTATTTTGGAACTTTGCCAGATAACACGTCGGTCTCAGAGCAAACGTGCATGATTGGCTCTGTGTCGGGCTATACTACTCCCAAAGAGATGAAAGGGAGCGTAACGCTTATGACACAGAGACAAAAAGCTCTTCTGAGCTGTGCCGTGGCGGCGGCACTGCTGCTGTCCCGCGGCCCCCAACTTCCACT
>OBAA01001808.1_pt1 | contig 8364 bp, 6 predicted proteins | sample 1475961 | NCBI WGS metagenome assembly OBAA01 (sample SAMEA2579960, study PRJEB22360) | human gut metagenome | biome: human gut; feature: human-associated habitat; material: faeces | place: Denmark | collected 2008/2010 | reverse complement strand
AGTGGCTTCTCGCAAAGTCGGAGCCCCTGCCCAGGCCCACCGAGCCGCTGACCGAGGGCGTGACCCCCAATGCTCAGGCCCTGACCGTCACCCCTATGACCGCCACCGTGAAGCAGTACGGCGGCTGGGCAGCCATCACCGACGTGCTGCAGCTGACCGCCATCGACAACAACATCACCCAGGCGACCAAGGTGCTGGCATCCCAGGCGGGCCGCACGCTGGACACTGTGACCCGCGAGGTGCTGGCGGGCGGCACCAACGTCATCTACGCGCCGGCGGGCGACACTGCCGTGACCAGCCGCGCCAACCTGACCACTGCCAGTGTGCTGACGCCGGATCTTATCGACCAGGCGGCCACCGCCCTGAAGGCCCAGAACGCCGACGCCATCGGCGAGAGCTATGTGGCCATCGTCCACCCCTATGTGGCCTATGACCTGCGCCGCAACCCGGAGTGGATCGATGTCCACAAGTATTCTACCCCCGAGAACATCTACAACGGCGAGATCGGCAAGCTGGCCGGTGTGCGCTTCATCGAGACCAGCGAGGCGAAGATCTGGACCGGCGACGGCTGCCCCACCAGTCTGGCCGTGTTCGGCACTCTGGTGCTGGCGGCTCACGCCTACGCCGTGACCGAGGTGGAGGGCGGCGGCCTGCAGCACATCGTCAAGCAGCTGGGCGCGGGCGAAGACCCGCTGAACCAGCGCGCGTCCGTGGGCTGGAAGGCCATCAAGACCGCAGAGCGCCTGTGTGAGCAGTACATGGTGCGCATCGAGAGCGTCAGCCCGAAGTACAGCGCGAAGGCGAAGGCGAACTAACACACCTCTGATGGCTCTCCCTTTGGGAGAGCTGGACACGAAGTGGCCTGAGAGGGCAAGGATGCTGACAGATAGGCATGGACGCGGCGGATAGTATGGCTCTGACAAAGAGCCTGCTTATCGACGCATGATAGCGCTATCGCAACGGGCTTGCCCTCTCCGTCACCTACGGTGACACCTCTCCCAAAGGGAGAGGCTATAGCGCAAAAGGAATAGCCCTGCGACAGAGGGCAGAAAGAAGGATACTATGGCGACTAAGAAAGAGACTGCTGAGGCGGATGCCGTGGAGAACGCGGTGGAGACGGTGGAGAAGACCGAGGCGATGGCCGAGGCAAAGGCCGAAGAGAAGGCCGAAGCAAAGGCCGAAGCAAAGGCCGAAGAGAAGGACGACGGCATGGTGACCATCCATCTGTTCAAGGATGACGACCGCTACGCGGCGCCGGTGTTCGTGGGCGTCAACGGCGATAGCTACCTCATCCAGCGCGGCATCGACGTGAAGGTGCCGAAAGCGGTGGCCGAGGTGCTGGAGCACAGCATCAAGCAGGACGCCGAGGCGGCCCGGAAGAGCCAGGCCATGCAGGCGGCGGCCGGTACGCAGATGATGACCATTTGATATTTCCCCCGGTACAGCTTGCAGGCGCTTGCTGCGCCGGGGGATTTTGCTTTGGAGGTTTTATGACAGCAGGCGAAGCGATAAAGATGGCCGACGAGCTGAGGCCGAACAACAGCTTTTCGGACGAGATGAAGCAGCTGTGGCTGCGGCAGGCCGACAGCGGCCTGCGGCGGAACGTGGTGGAGCGCAGCGACACCGGCAGCGACTTCGAGGGGCGCGGCGCGGATATTTTGTGGGCGGAAGGGCTGGAATACGACACGCCGCTGCTGGCAGACAACGCAGCGGAAGCGCTCTATCCCCACTGGCTGGCGGCGCAGATGGATCTTGCCCTCGGCGAGACAGCCCGGGCGGCGAACGAATTGCAGCTCTACACGAGCTATGTGCAGGAGTTTGCGGCGTGGGTGAGGCGGAATTATATGCCGGTGGGCGGAGGGAGGCTGATGACGTGACGAACCTGAACCAGATCAACAGTCAGCGGCAGCTGCTGCGGGTATTTGGCGGGCTGAACGAGGGGTATGCCTGCAGCGAGGCAGAGCTGAGCGAGGAGAAAAACTTCTCTTCGCGGGGATACCCGGCTCTCGAGACCCGCAAGCCCCGGCGGAAGGTGCGTCAAGCGACCGGGATGAACGGGATGTACCACCTGAACGGTCTTTTGACCGTGGAAGGCACGACCCTGCGGTATGCCCCGGACGACGGCGGCGACGCCGTGGAGCTGGAGAACGCCCTGACGGACGGCGAGAAGAAGATGGTGGGCATGGGGACCAAGGTGCTCATCTGGCCGGACAAGACGGCCTTTGACACCGCAGCGGGGACACTGAGCGCGCTGGGCTCCAGCTGGCAGCAGGGCGGCAGAAGCCTGACCGTGACCCCCTGCGACGCTGCGGGCGTGGTGTACACGCCGAACAAATTCGGCGCGACCGAACCGGAAAGCCCCGAGAACGGCGACGTCTGGCTCAAGCAGGCCGAGGATGCCCCGTGGAGCTACCGCGACGCCCTGAAGCTCTACAGCACGGCGGGCGGGTGGCAGAACATCCTACTGAACTATTGCCGCGTGACCTGCGAGGGGCTGGGCGAAGCCTTCAAGGCCGGGGACACCGTGACCCTGACGGGCATCCCGGGAGTGGTGAAGAACGCCTATTCCGCCGATTTCGGCGGGAACGTGGTGGTGGACGACGTGGCCGGGGACTCGGTGATCCTCTCCATCGCGCCGGACATTGAGAGCGTTTTGTACTACGGCACCTGTGTGGTGACGGGGCAGAGCGTGGTGTGGACGGCCATGGACGGCAAGACCACCCAGACCTTCGACGGGCCTTTCCCGGACGTGACGGCCCAGCGGCGGGTGCCGGATCTGGACTGGCTGACAGAGCACAACAACCGTGTCTGGGGCTGCTCGAGCACCGAGAACGTCATCTATGCCTGCAAGCTGGGTGACGCCACCAACTGGTTCTCCTATCGCGGCACGGCAGCGGACAGCTATGCCGTGACCGTGGGCAGCGACGGAGCATTTACCGGCGCGGCTACCTGCATGGGATACGTGCTTTTCTTCAAGGAGAACGGCCTGCACAAGCTCTACGGCACCAAACCCAGCGACTACCAGATGAGCAGCATCCAGTGCTCGGGCGTGGCCAAGGGCGCCCACCAGAGCCTCTGCGTCATCAACGAGACACTGTACTACCTCTCGATGGACGGCGTCATGGCGTGGGACGGCAGCCTGCCCACCAAGGTGTCGGCCTCGCTGGACGAGACGGCCATGAGCCGGGTGACAAGGGCGGCCGCCGGCGGGCTGGTGGGGCGGTACTACCTGCACACCGAGAGCCCCGGCGGGCAGAGGCTGCTGGTGTACGACACCGAGAAAGGACTCTGGCACGAGGAGGACGCCACCGGCTGGGCCATGTGCAGCACCGGGCGGCAGCTCTACCTCTGGGACAAAGAGGCCATCTGGGCCGCAGACGGGAGCCGGGAAGCCGGCGGCGAAGAGGACACGGTGGAATACGAGGCCGTGACCGGCGACATCGGACTCGGAGATCCGGACGACAAGTATTGCAGCCGGGTGACGGTGCGGCTGGACGCCATGGAGCGGACGGTGGTGACGCTGTGGGCCAGCTTCGACGGCGGCGAGTGGGAAGAAAAGGGCCGGGTGGACACCCGGGACAGGCGGGTGCAGGTGAACCTGCCCTTTGTCCCGACCCGGCACGACACCATGCGGCTGCGCCTGACCGGAAAAGGGCAGATCGCAGTGCGGAGCATCGCCATGACGCTGAGCAGCAGCGAGGGCGGAAGAGTGAACGGAGGTGTGCCGAGACGTGGCTAGTATCGTGGGACTTTCGAAGATCTCGATGCCGAGGCTGGAAAAGCTGGACGCGGACAGCGCCCGGGAGCTGAGGAATTATCTGTACCAGATGCAGGAGCAGCTGGAATACATTTTGAGCAACATTGACACCGAGAATCTCTCGGGGGATTTACAGGAGAAGCTGAAATAAGGCGGGAGAGGGCCTTTAGAAACGGCAGCAGCCGGGAAGAAAACCTCTCAGCTTTGCAGTCCGCCTGACGGCGGCGCTGCAAAGCAGCTCCCCTAGCGAGGGGAGCCTTTCTTAAAGGAAGGAGTGTAATTATGAGCAGTTTGAGCAATGCGAGAGCACAGCTGGATGCGTGGGAGGCGAAGAAGCCGGAAAGCTACACCAGCAAATACAAGGACAAGATCAGCGGCGTGATGGGCCAGCTGGACGGGATGAAGGATTTTAGCTACGACCCCACCCGGGATGCGGCCTACGAGCAGTACAAGAACAGCTACACCCGGCAGGCGAAGCTGGCCAACGAGAACGCCCAGGCCAACGCCAGCGCCATCTCGGGCGGGTACGGCTCCAGCTACGGCACCCAGGCGGGCCAGAGCGCCTACCAGAACGCCATGGCGGGCCTGAGCAGCGCCACGAACAGTCTGTACAGCCAGGCGCTGAACCAGTACACCCAGAAAAAGAGCGACCTGCAGAACCAGCTGAGCGGATACCAGCAGGCCGAGGCACAGGACTACGAGAAGTACCAGACCAACTACCAGAACTGGGAGAACCAGCGCAACTACTATCAGAGCGCGTACAATCAGGCGGCCAGCGAAAGCCAGGCGAAGAAGAGCCGGGGGACGGGCCTCTTTGGAACGATCCTGAGAGTTGCCGCAAGTCTGCTGCCGTTTCTGCTGTGAAAATAAAGCGCCCGGCCCGGAAGGGGCTGAGCGGTCAAAAACCTCTCCGTCACGCCTGACGGCGCGACACCTCCCCTAATAAGGGGAGGCTAAGAGGAAAGGAGATTAGAAAATGGGAGTTTTTAAGAGATACAGGGACGCGCAGGCGGCGCAGAAGGAAGCGGAGAACGCGATGCCGGGGGCGTACCAGAGCAACTACACCGACCGGATCAACGAGGCGCTGGACAGCATGGGCGCGGCCAGCAATGCGGGCTATGACGTAGGCACGGACAGCAAACTCTACCGGCAGTACCGCGCGGGCGCGCAGGCGAATGCCAGGGCGGCGGCTGAGAACGCCGCTGCGGGCGCTGCCGCGCTGAGCGGCGGGTACGGCTCCAGCTACGCAAACAGCGTGGCCCAGCAGGGCTACCAGCAGGCCATGGCCAACGTGGACAGCGGGCTGGCCGGGCTGCGGGACAAGGCCCTGACCATGTACCAGCTGAAGCAGAACGGCCTCTCGGGGCTGCTGAGTGCGCTGCAGAATCAGGACAGTCTCGAGGCGGCGGAGCATCAGGGAGCCGTGGCCAACGCGCAGGACTGGCGGGACTACAAGAAGAGCCGGGCAGACCAGGCGGCGCAGGAGAAGGGCGATTTCCTCTCGAACCTGTGGGAAATGGCGAAGAGTGTGGGCAGAGCCGGTCTGACGGCCTACGACACCTACAAGGGATACACCCAGCAGCAGTGGGAGAACGAGTTTGCCCGGGAACAGTGGGAGTACAACAAAGAGCGCACCGGCCAGAGCGATGCACTGAATGCCTACGAACAGGCGTTTAACCTGTACCAGCAGGGGGCGGGCGATGCCGCGAACGCCGTGCTGGGCCGGTATGGTCTGGACACTGGAATCTTCGACAATTACAGCGGCGCACCCATCACCCGCGCAGACAAGGCGGGTGCGCTCACGACCGCAGCCGGGCTGGCAGGCGGCGGCAGCGACGAGGCCGCACGGGCGGTGCTGGAACTGTACGGCCTGGATCCGAACTCTGTGGGGAATTACAGGACGATCGCAGGACGGCAGCTTGCAACGGCGCCGGCAAAAAAGAGCGCAGGAAGCACGGGCGGCTCTTCGGGCAGAAGGAGCAGCAGAACGAAAAGCAGCGGGAGCAGCTGGACGAACAGTCAGCTGCAAAGTATGGCAAAGACTTTTTCCTCTATGAAGGGAAATGAGCCGCTGTACGATTTTTACAAGCAGACCTTAACGGATAATGGGTGGCTCAATGCGGATACTGCGAACGTCCAGAGCGCAAGCCAGAGCGGCGGCGTAGATATGGCGGAAATGCTGGCAAAGAACTATGCGAAAAAAGGTTATAGCGCGTGGGCTATCATGAACAATATGAGCCAGAACGGGTACAGTGATGACGAAATCGCAAGAGCGCTTGAGAAAGCGGGGGTGAAGGGCTGATGGCATGGACAGCGGAAAAAGTTAAGGAAATGAGAGAAAGCAACCCATCGAAGGCGGCAGAAAGCTCTGGGTGGACGGCGGAAAAGGTGAGAGCTATCCGCACCAAGACGCCGAATCCGTCCGCTGCATCGAGCACAGTGCCGCCCAAAAGCAACATCTATGCAGATGCCCTGCAGCGGTACACCGAGCGGCACATAAGCGATATGGGGGAGGTGGATGAGAGGAACGAGCCCTCTCAGGCGAGCAGCGGGCGGAAAGAAAACCTCTCACCGTTCCCGTCGGCTGACGCCGCGCGAGAACGGAGCTCCCCTGATAGGGGAGCCCTTCTTAAAGGAAGCCCCACTGAAAGGGCGCTGGACATGGGGCAGAAATGGGGCGTACCTGCGAAGAGCGGGAACGTGCTGGAGAACGTGGGCAGCGGGGCCATGGCCTACGGCAGCGGCCGGGCGCAGGAGCTGAGAGCCAGCTTTGCCAAGGACAGCGTACCGGACGAGTTTGACCGCATCAACCAGTGGCTGGACACCGGGGACAACAAGAATCTGGCCGACGCGGTGCGCCGGGTGGACAACACCCACGGCGCGTACACGGACGCCGACCTGATCCAAAAGGGCGGCTGGACGCAGGCGCAGATCGACGAGGCCCGGAAGATGAACGCTGCGCTGGACGCCATCCCCACATGGAAGCGGTATGCGCGCCGGGCGGCGAACACCATCGGCGGCATCGGAGACACGGTGGCCGCTGCCCCGGTGCTGGGCGCGGAGTACGGCGTACAGGCGGGAAAGAACATCGACGCCACCCTGAAGAACTGGAAACAGGTGGAGCAGGAGGTAAAGGGCGACGAACACGCCCAGAGTCTTTTCGACCTTTTGACCGACGTGGACATGGATTATAACCCTACCTGGCCGGAGAGCCGGAACCGGGAGCTCATCTCGATGGGGTACAACTCCAAGGAGATCCGGGAGATGCGCCAGCGGCTGGCGGGGCTGGAAGTGAGCGACGGCATCGACAAGAACCAGAGCGTGGGCTACCAGCTCTACGACCGCGGGCAGCAGCTGACGGCTGCGGCCCAGAGCGGCCTGAGCCCGACCCAGCGGGCCGTGGCGGGGGCCGTGACCAGCGCAGCGGAGAACCTGGCTGTGGCGGGCGTGAACCCGGCGGCAGTGCTGCCCGTCCTGAGCGCACAGGGAGCGGCAGAGGCCATGGGCCAGAGCGCGGAGAAGGGCGAGAGTGCGGGTAAGGCATTGGGCGGCGGCCTCGCCAAGTTCGGCGCAGGGTGGGCCATCAACTCGGTGGGCGCGGCTGACCTTGCAAAGACCATGGGCTCGGACTACGCGAAGGACACACTGGCAGGACAGATCGCGGACTGGGTGCAGGGGCTGGCAGGCAGCTCGGAGCTGGCACAGCGCTACCCGGCGGTGGCTGCGGCCATCTCGGGCGGAATTGACAACTCGATGCAGGCATTCGCGGAGACCTATGCGGACATGGCCATTGACGCTGCGCTGGGGGACAGCGAGGCGGCGAAGAACCTCTTCAGCAAAGACACCTTCCTCACCGCGCTGGAAAGCGGACTTTCCGGCGGCGCGTCCGGCGCGCTGGGCGGCGCAGTCGGCACGGGACTGGCAAAGCTGAACGGAGGAGACGCAAGCCTGCTGGGGCAGACAGAGCATTATGACCAGATGGACCGGATGAAGCGGGCTGCCGCCCAGCAGAAGGAATGGGAGGCCCGGGCAGCGGAGCCTTCTCAGCCGGCTTCGCCTGCGGCCACTGAAAACATCAGCGGGCAGGAAGAAAACCTCTCACCGTTCCCGTCGGCTGACGCCGCGCGAGAACGGAGCTCCACTGAAAGTATGCAGCGCGCGGATGCGCCGCAGGCGCAGACGGAAGGAGTAAACAGCAGCGTAAACGAGGCTGCTGCGCAGTCGGAAAACCCGGCGGTGCGGCAGTTTGCCGAAGTGGCGGCGAACGACAGCCTGACGGGCAAGACCATCGGGCTGTTTACGCCGAACGCCGAGAACCGGGAAAACCGTGCGGCCTTTGAGCAGGCTTACGGCGTGACGCTGCCCGACACTGCGGGCGCGACCCGCCGAATGCTGCGGGATATTGCAGCGCAGCAGAACGTGAAAAGCGAAGCTGCGCCTACTGTACAGAGTGCAGAGCTGCCCATCGAAGCTGCGAGTGTGCAGCAGACAGTACAGAGTGCTCCCGCAGAAACCGCCGATGTCGTGCCGGAAATGGCCGCGCCGGACAACGTGCGTGAAGCGGCTGGCGCCGCCGCCGGAAACCACGGGCACGACGCTGCCCGCCA
>OBAA01001766.1_pt1 | contig 8722 bp, 7 predicted proteins | sample 1475961 | NCBI WGS metagenome assembly OBAA01 (sample SAMEA2579960, study PRJEB22360) | human gut metagenome | biome: human gut; feature: human-associated habitat; material: faeces | place: Denmark | collected 2008/2010 | reverse complement strand
ATTCCGGGGAGCCTGATAGCTCTGTTGGCCGCTACCGTCTGTCTGCTCCTTATTTATCTCCTCATGCCGAAAGAGTGCCGCGCCTTTCTCATCCTGCTGCGTGAGACCATCAATGGCTGGATCAGCCGGTGTGAGGCCTTGACGGAAAGCCTGACCGGCGCGATGTCAGACTTCGGGCAGATGGCTGAGGGACTTGCCGGCCGTCATCGCGAGGATCCCGAGGGAGACACTCCGGAGCCGGCAGAAAACGCACCGGAAACCCCGCATTCCGATTCGAAATCCCCGGATTACCCAAAAAGAGATAAGACCTAAGCTTTTATCCCTATCTTTTCTTTAATCCCGCAAAACACGCCTGATCAGTTCCGAACATCACGGAAAGCGCCCGGTTGAATACATTCCTCGGATAAGCCTGAGGCTAAAAAAACCGGCATAAAACGCCCTGTTGCGTTATCGTTATCCCTCGAACAGCCGTCCACGCAGTGAATGCGCCGGGGCCGGGGACGCCCCCTGGACAGCTGCAAAGTCTGCAGCGGCGCGCCCCCGATCCGCGGCTGCCAAACTCCGGAAAGATCAGAAGGAATACAAATTGGCTCAGCAAACTGATACTTCAGCAGCCCGGGCGAAGAGCCTGGATCTACTGCAGACGCTCCCCGAGCTGCTCACGCATAACCTTCCGGACCGGGGAGACGATGAAGCCTTCCGCGAATACAGCACCCGCGAGAAGCGCTGGATCAGCCTGACATTCAGGGAAATGGATGCCCGGGTGCAGCGCTGGCGCGAGGCCTTCGCGGCACTGAACCTCAGCCGCGGCGACCGATGCGCCATGCTGATGCCAAATTCGATTGACGCGATCTGCTTCGATCAGGGGGTCCTTTCCGACGCTCTCACCCCGGTGCCGCTCCACGCGATCGACACCCCGGGGTCCTCGGCCTATATCCTCTCAGACTCAGGCTCCAAGGTGCTTGTCACGAACAAGTACCTTAAGTGGAAGGGCATCCGCACGTCCGGCGTCGACCTTCCCGACCTGCAGCTCGTTGTGATCACGGATGATGAGGTTCCGGCTGAGGATTCCGACGCTCACCCCAGAGTGATTCCCCTCGAAACCTTCTTAAAAGAAGGTGCCGGAACACCGCTTCCTCCGCCTCCGAAGGGAGGGGATCTCGCGGCCCTCGTCTATACCTCCGGCACCACCGGCCGCCCGAAGGGCGTCATGCTTACGCACCTCAACGTGCTCTGCAACGTGCGCGCTGTGCTGAAGCACCTATGCCCCCGACCTCATGATCGCTGGTTCTCCTTCCTGCCGCTCTCGCACACCTTTGAGCGGACGACGACCTACTACGTCGGCATGGGAATGGGAAACGCGATCGTCTTCTGCCGCTCGATCGCGACACTCGCCCAGGATATGCAGCTCGCGTCTCCGAATGTGATGATGGGGGTGCCTCGGATCTATGAGCAGATCTGCGCGAAGATTCTTCAGACTTTGAAGAAGCAGCCGCCTTTAGCCCAGAGAATCTTCCACTGGGCGGTCGATGTCGGCTACCGGAATTTCTGCCGCGAGAATCACCTGCCGGTTGATGGCGGAGCGATTTCGCTTCTCGATCCGTTTGTGTCAGGGTTCCTCGACCGGAAGGTCGGCTCAGTGGTCCGCCGCGCGTTCGGCGAGCACCCCGACGTGTACTGCTTTGTATCGGGCGGCGCCGCGCTGAATCCCGCGGTCTCGCGGATCCTTCTTGGCCTCGGCATCCGGATTGTTCAGGGGTATGGCATGACTGAACATTCGCCGATTATCGCCGTGAACAAAATGGGGGCGATCAATCCGAACACGGTCGGACCGGCTCTGCCCAATGTTCAGGCGAAACTCGGGGACGGTGACAAACTGCTCGTGCGCGGTCCCTGTGTGATGAAGGGCTACTGGAAGCTGCCTGAGGCAACCGCTAAGGCGATTGATCCTGATGGCTGGCTTCACACCGGAGACGTCGCGGAGATTTATTCAGACGGCCAGATCAGAATCAAAGGCCGGATCAAGGAAATCATCGTGACATCGAGCGGTGAAAAAATCCCGCCGGATGACCTTGAACAGGCAATCGGTATGGATCCGCTCGTGAACCAGGTGATGGTGGTCGGAGAGAACCGCCCGTTCATCACAGCGCTTGTCGTCGTGAATCCGCTCGAGTGGGAAAAACTCTGCGAAAGCCTGTCGCTGGATCCGACTGACGCGGAGAGCTTCAGAAGCCGCGCTGCCCGTCAAGCCGTAACGAAGCGGATCCGTGCCGCAACCCGAAACTTCCCCAATTACGGAGTGCCGCGTGATGTCTACCTCACACGCTCTCCCTGGACCATTGAAAATGGAACAATGACCCCGACGCTTAAGCTGAAGCGGCGGATAATCCTCGCGAACCTTGAGAAGGAAATTGACGAACTCTACGCGAAACGAGGTGAGTGATACAGAATAACTGAAATGAATACCTATCCGGAATTTCCGAAGGGCTGCAGAACGCTCCCTGAGATGCTTGAGCATACGGCCGCCACGTGGCCTGACCGTATCGCCTATCAGTGGTTTGACCGGGCGACTGAAGCCTGGGCCTCCATCACATGGAAGGAATTTCTGTCCGCGGTCCGCCGCTGGCAGAAGGCCCTCAAGGCATCCGGTCTGAAGAAGGGCGATCGCGTCGCGGTGCTTCTCACGAACAGCATCGAATCCCTTCTGATTGACCAGTCTGTGCTCGCCTGCGGCATGACTCCTGTGCCGATGCACGCGATCGATACGCCGTCTGCCTGCGCTTTTGTCCTCTCGGACAGCGGCGCGCGGGCTCTCGTCACGGCGTCTGAAGCCCGCTGGCACTCGATCCGGGATGCTGATCCGACGCTTGATCTCTCAGCACTCGGAACCGTCGTGCTCTGCTCTGACACCCCGACTGAAAAAGAGTTCCACGGAACACCGCGTGTTGAAGCGGTGACGGACTGGCTCGCGGCCGGCGAAGATTATGAAATCGATCCGGCGGATCGTCCGGCTCCGGAAGATCTCGCGGCTCTCGTCTACACGTCCGGCACTACCGGCCGCCCGAAGGGCGTCATGCTGACTCACAGCTCGCTTGTCGCGAACTGCAGCCAGACCTGGCAGTGCCTCCCGCTTACCGAGCAGGACGTATCACTCAGCTACCTGCCGCTCTCCCACGCCTTTGAGCGAACGGTCGCTTATTACCTCGCTGTTGCAGTCGGCTCTCAGCTTGTGATCTCGCGCGGTATTCAGTCACTCACGGAAGACATGCAGCACGCGCAGCCCACCACGATGAACACCGTGCCGCGAGTTCTGGAAAAGATTCATACGAGTTTCGTGAATCAGATCGCTTCCGAAGGCGAAGCCGCCGTTCAGACGCTCGCCTGGGCTCAGGAAGTGGGCTGGCGCCGATTCTGCCGCAAGAACAGCCTTCCTGTGGAGCACAGCCCTCGCGAGGAACTGGATGACGCCGCGTGGCCTGATCTCGACGCGAAGATCGGCACCCGGGTCCGCGCCCTTTTCGGCGGCCGTATCCGTGATCTGATCTCTGGCGGCGCTGCCCTGAATTACTCCATCGCGAAATTCTTCTGCGCGATGGGCATCAATCTCCGCCAGGGCTATGGCCTCACGGAATCGGCCCCGGTGATTTCGATGTCCGAAACGGTCGGCAACCATCCGACCACGGTCGGAAAGCCGCTCCCCGGTATTGAAGTGAAGCTCGGCGCGAATGATGAACTCCTCGTGCGCGGGCCGCAGGTCATGAAGGGCTACTGGCACCGTCCGGATGCCACTAAGGAAACCTTCACGGAGGATGGCTTCCTGAAGACCGGTGACCAGGCGGATCTCTCTGACGGCGGGCGTATCCGCATCAAGGGCCGCATCAAGGAAATCATCGTGACGTCCACCGGTGAAAAGATTCCGCCTGTGGATCTTGAGTTCGCCATCCAGTCGGATCCGCTTTTTGAGCAGGTGATGATCATCGGTGAGGACCGGCCGTTCGTCGCGGTGCTCGTCGTCGTTAACCCGACGCGCTGGGAAAATTTCTGCGCTGAACTCTCGCTCGACCCAAAGGATCCTGCCTCCTACGAAAGCCGTCAGGCACAGCGCGCTGTGCTGCAGCGGATCCGGAAGCTCACGCGTCAGTTCCCGCAGTACGGCGTGCCGCGCGCTGTCCGTATCCTGAGCGAACACTGGACGCCTGAAAACGGCATGACGACCAGCACGATGAAGCTGCGCCGCCGCGTGATCACGAAGCACTATCTCGCGCTGATCGAAGAACTCTACGCGAACAGCAAGGCCTGATCGGCATGACCGGGATGAGGCTTTTTGACTCCCACTGCCACATCAACTCAAAAGAGTTTGATGAGGACCGGGAGGAAGTGATCGCCCGGATGAAAGAGTCCGGGCTGACAGGAGCTGTCGTCATCGGCTGCGGGGGGCCGGAGGTTTAAGCCCCCCAGGCGCTTCGGCTGCGAGGACCCGGAGCTTAAGCCGCTCCGGGCACTCCTCAGTCAGCACCCGGGCTACCTTTGGGGCGCCTGGGCACTGCACCCTGAGTATCAGGATGTGGATCACGAGCCGACAGTTGAGGAAATCTGCAGCGCGAATGCAGATCCGAACTTTGTAGCGGTCGGAGAGACCGGCCTTGATTATTACTGGCATAAGCCCCCCTGCCCGTGGCAGGTTGAGCGGTTCCTCCGTCATATCGAGGCCGCGAAGCGCCTCGGGAAGCCTCTCATCATTCATGCCCGGGACGCGGAGTCAGAAGCAGTCGACATTCTGAAATCCGAAAATGCCGGAGAAACCGGGTTTGTTCTCCACTGCTTCTCCTCCACCGCGGAGGTCGCCAAAAAGGCGCTTGATGCCGGCGGAATGATCGGCATTAACGGAAATATGACATTTAAACGTTCTGTTGCAATTCAGGACGCCTGCGCCGCGATCCCCATGGATAGGATTCTTGCAGAGACTGACTGCCCCTATCTGGCGCCTGTACCGAAGCGCGGACGCAGGAATGAACCTTCCTTTGTCGCGTATACCGTCGCTAAAATAGCCGCATTGCATCAGATCGCTGCTGAAGAGGCAGCCCGCATGACTGAGGCCAACGCCCGCCGGTTCTTCCGCCTCCCGCCGCCGGTCTCCGGAGAATGAGCCATCCCGGCTCTTTCCCATGCGGAAGCGCTTTTGGAATACACAGGATTGAAAGCATGAAACAGACTTCTCTGAAGATTACGCTCGCATCGGCTTTTGCCGCCGCCATGATGACGCTCGCGCCGGCTGCGGTGCTCAGCTTCCCGGCGGCCGCTTCAGCGGCCCAAATGGGTCCTGAAGAGCTCTACGCCAACTTCACCGGCGCCGTGAAAAATAACCGCGGCGACGTGGTGAAGAAGATGCTCGCCCAGGGCTACAGCCCGAACGTGAAAATGCCGAACGGCGACCCGGCGCTCGTCTACGCCATCCGCGCGGATAACACCGACGTGATCGACCTGCTGCTGAACGCGAAGGGACTCGATGTCGACAAAGCGAATCCCTCGGGTGAATCCGCTCTGATGGTCGCGGCCTATAAGAAGAACGTGCCGCTCGTGAAGGCGCTCCTTGCAAAGGGCGCTATTGTTGACCGCACCTCCGGCTGGTCTCCCCTTCACTACGCCGCGGCCGCAGGCTCTTCTGAACTCGTCGATCTCTTCATCAAGAAGGGCGCGAACGTGAATGTCCGCACGAAGTCCGGTGTCACGCCGCTCTCCATGGCGGCCCGCATCGCGAACCGCCCCTGTATCGAGCGCCTCCTGAAGGCCGGTGCCCGCAAGGATCTCTGCAACGACCACGGCCAGAGCCCGGCCGATATGGTCCGCGCGAATAAGACCACGACGGATACGAAGCTCGCGGATCTTCTTGCCACCAATAAGTGCGCGAAGTAATCAGGAAAGCGGAGTTCTGAATCTCCGCATTCCATGAAAAAAGCTGCAGCTCTGAATGGAGACTGCAGCTTTTTTATCGTTCACCGGTTTCTGTCAGACGGAAAAGAGTCCGAGGGACCGTTTCACATCCTCCACTGCCATCTGCCCCGGAGCAGACGCCGTGCCGGACATCGCAAAGGTAAGCGCTGAACCGAAGATACCGCCTGATACCCGGGAGATGGAACCCAGCGGCCCCATCGCCATCGTGACAAGCGGGCCAAGCCCCGCTTCACGGGCTTCCGCTGTCACGAGCAGAAGTCTTGCCACGTCGGACGCCTTCCGGGGCATCACGGCGAGTTTCAGAATGTCTCCTCCCAGCTTCCGCTCGAGTTCCAGAGTCTCGCGGAGTTTCTCCGAATCCGGAGTTTCAGAGAAATTATGGCTGCTCATGATCACGCCGATTCCAGCCGCGTGCGCGGCTTCAACAAGGGGGGCGAGGAGCTCTTCTCCGCGCGACACCTCCAGATCACTGCTCGTGACCGGGGAGTACCGGATCAGACTCCCGAGAAGCCGCAGGTACTCCGCGGCCGTATAGCTTGCTTCACCGCCTTCCTTACCGGTTCTCACTGTGGCAATGAGAATTTTATCGGGAGCCGCGGCGTAAGCCTGATTCACGAGCCCCGTGATTTCAAGAATCTGATCGCTGTTCCGGCCGGAATCGAGGTGATCCAGTCTCAGCTCAATTCCATCAACCGCAGGATCAGCTGCCAGCCGCTTCACCGCTTCAAGGATCGCCTCAGGCGTGCGTCCTGTCGCCGAAACGAGAATGCCGGGCGCGCCCTCCCCGATCCGCTTCCCCTTTCCGGGGATGACATAGGTCCGGGAAATCTTCTTTTCAGTATCTGCTGCTGACATGACTGCGCCGCCTTTTTTCAAAAACTGTCGGAAAGCCGAATGAGTAAAGTTTAGCGGAACGGCGGAGAAAGACAGCCTGAACCCGGTCTTCTCACTCAAAAAAATTCCCGGCACATCACTGCGCCGGGAATCGGTATAAAGAATCAGAAGAAACTTCTGAAATTACTGCGCGAGTTTCTTTGTGATCTTCACGACGAGGTTGGAACTGCCGACCGCGACCGCGGGCGTGTCGCCCTCCAGGTCACCCGGCTGCGGCATCAGGTTTCCGGTTTTCGACACGCGGGCGCCGACCACCACCTGCTTCAGGGATTCCATACCGCCCATGCCGCCCGGAAGCCGCATGTTGGAGTCGAGCGTGAACTTCGCGGGAAGATCCGACACCTTCACCTGCGTCACAGCAACCGGCATGCGGCTGCCTTCGACGGGGCGCGCGAAGATGAAGACTGTTTCGTTCCCGGAGAGACCGGCCTTCAGGTCAGCCGCAAGGCTCACGGTGCCGGAGACCGACACCACGCGCTGGCTTCCGGCAGCTTCTGACACCGGGCTCGGTTCCACACGGGTAACAGAGCTCGGACCCGTCAGAGGCTTCATGCCGGCCTTCGTCCGGGCGTCATTCACCATATTGAGAACACTCTGATAGTCCTCAGACCCCGGCTTCTGATCCGCCAGAACCTTTTCCCAGGTGGCCGCGGCCTCCTTGAACTGGTTCCGGTTGTAGTAGGCAGTGCCTTTCAGCGCGAGCGCCTTCCAGAGTTTCGGGGAAATCTTCAGGGCCTGATCAACCAGCTCCTCAGGCTTTCCGTCAAGCGAGCCGTTCTTCGCCGCAAGGCAGTCAGCCCAGTCAGCAAGAACCTCAGCCTTCGTTTCGCCGTCAACCAGCACGGAAAGCTTCTCATGGGCGGCTGCCGCCTTATCAAAGCGCTTCAGAGCGTCGTTTGTACGGGCGAGCAGCATCCAGCCATTCACGTTCTTCGGATTTTCCTGCAGGCTCTTCTCAAGCTTCTCGAGCTGTTCATCCAGCTGGGCCATCGAGTGACCGCCCGACTCATTCTGGGCCTGCATGCCGGCGATCGCCGGATTCATGGCGTCCCAAGTGCCGAAGCGCCAGTAGATCACCGCAGCCGCGATCGGAATAAAGACCGCGATAAAGGCAAGTGTCGTAAGACGCTCACGCTTATCGGATTTGTCGAGTGACTCCGTGGCGCGGCTTTCATCAAGCACGCGGCGCTCGAGCTCCGCGCGGGTTTCCTCAAACTCATCGTCTGAAATCTTTCCCGCGTCGTGCCCGGCCTTCAGGTCCGCGTAGCTCGCCTTCAGGGCTTCGACGTTGGTCTGCACGAGTTCGCTTTCAGCCCGGCCCGAAACCCGCTTGGAACGCAGGCCGAACCCGAGGATTGCAACCGCGACCGCGCAGAAAATCACGGCGATCAGAACAAAAAATGCCATCATCATTTGCGGCTCTCCTTCGGGGAATCTTCATCATCCGGATGGATGCCGAGCAGACGCTCCGCCTCCTCGCGCTCTGCCTGCGTGAGCGGTCTTCCCTCTCCCTCAGGCTGCTTTCTGCGGCGGCGCACAGTCACGAAGTACCAGGCAAGCACGATCACGAGAAGTGCGATCGGGCCGACCCAGAGAATGACAGTCGATGCCTTGAAAGGCGGTTTATAAAGAACGAAGTCGCCGTAGCGGTCCGTCATGTAGCTGATGATTTCATCATCAGTCCGGCCTTCGGCAATCTGCTCCCGCACCTGGCGGCGCAGATCAATCGCGAGATCCGCGTTTGATTCCGCAATGGTCTGGTTCTGGCAGACGAGGCAGCGGAGCTTTTCTGCGATGGCGAGAAGACGCTTGTTTTTTACCGGATCGAATTCGTCGGAGGCCGCCTCATGGGCTTCCATACGGGGAGCGGCTGCCG
>OBAA01001753.1_pt1 | contig 8820 bp, 7 predicted proteins | sample 1475961 | NCBI WGS metagenome assembly OBAA01 (sample SAMEA2579960, study PRJEB22360) | human gut metagenome | biome: human gut; feature: human-associated habitat; material: faeces | place: Denmark | collected 2008/2010 | reverse complement strand
CGCAACCGGCAAAGCCGCCCGGCACGCCCTGCGGCCTTTACCAGCGCGAGCCGGCACCGCCGCCACCGAACGAACCGCCGCCGAAACCACCGCCTCGCGACCCTCCGCCGAAGCCGCCGAAACCACGCCCCCCGATGATCGTGCCGCCGCCCGCGCCGCCGCCGAAATTGTCGTCGCGCAGGTTTTTGGCCTGCCGTTTGACCACGGCGCCGCAATTCGAGCAGACGTAGGTATATTCGACCAGCCGGTAGTTGGGCGTCACCTTCAGGATGTCGCTCGACTGCTGCCGGAGTGTCAGTTTATGGCATTTCGGGCAACGCTTGCGGGCGTAGTAACCCAGCAGGATCACGCCCATCGGCACTACGACGAACCCGGTGACGATCAGGAAAACCGCCCATGCGGGCAGCTCGTCGCCGCCCGTATCGGCACCGCCCAGATCCAGTTCGCTCCCCTCAAGCAGCTGCGACACGGCTTCGACCCCCTGCACCATGCCGAGGCTGTAATCGCCCTGGCGGAATGCCGGGAGCATGTATTTGAGCTGGATGCGCTTGCAGATCGCATCGGGCAGCACGCCCTCCAGCCCGCCGCCCGTGACGAAACGGATCTCGCGGCGGTCTTTGACCAGCAGGATGCCCAGCCCGTTGTCGTTGCGGGCCTGCCCCACGCCCCACGCGGAGAAGAGGTCGATGGCGAATTCGAAGACGTCGCCGCCCGCGATGTCGTCCACGGCGACCACGGCGACCTGGGCGACGGCCCGCTCGCGCAGCGCAGCGCACAAACGGTCGATATGCGCCACGGCCTCGTCCGAGAGTATCCCGTCGGGGTTCGAAACGTAACGCGTGCGGTCGGCGCGCTGGACATTGGGGATGTCTTCGACGCGGTAGGTTTCGGCCTGTGCCGCGAGGCACGGGACGAACAGCAGACAGAGGAGAAGGAAGCGTTTCATAATCATGGGCAAAAATAGGAAAAATTCCATAAAAGGAACGCGACCGCGCAGGGATTCGTGTTCCGCGGCGGATAAAAACGGTACGCCGGCCCCGAGCGGGCGTCCCGGGCCGGGTTTGCAGGCCGCAGCCGGGCATCGGGCGGGGAAGCAGCCAGGCATCGGGCGGGGATGCGGCCGCCGCACTCCGCGGCCGCAGGGGTCAGCGTGTCAGGATGCGGTAGCTCCACGGCGCCATGTCCTCCTCGACATGCCCGCGCAGTTCGCAGGCAACGCCCGTCATGGCATCGGTGTACATGCCGGCATAGATGCCCGTGTAATAATCGGCATGGATGGCGTAGGGCGAGAGGTTCATCACGGCGACGACGCGGTTGCCCTTCACTTCGCGCACGAAGGTCATCAGGCAATCCTCGGCGTTGTTGCGTATCTCGACCATCTCGCCGCCCGCCTCCCCGGCGGCGAGCGCAGGGTTGGCATGCCGGAGCCCCGCCAGGCGGCGGTAGAAATCCGTGAACGAATTGGCCGCATAGGAGGGGATCGGGTCGCGGTCGAAGAAGGCGAACGAATGGTCGTAGCCGATCTCCTGCCCGGTATAGACCAGCGGCAGGCCGCGCGGCACGACGAACGTGAAGGCGGCCATGATCTCGCGGGCGTCGCCCATGCGCGTGAACTCCGAGCCGTTCCACGAATTCTCGTCGTGGTTGGAGGTGAACACCAGGCGCATGGCGGACTGCGGGTAACGGTTACGGTCGGCATAAATGTAGTCGCGCAGGGCGGTCACGCGCACCTTCTGCTGCGCCACGTCGTTCATCAGGTGGTGCATCTCCCAGGCATAGCAGGCGTCGAAGGCACCCGCTTCGAAAAGGTAAGTCTCCTCGGCCTCGGCCAGCAGGAACAGGCCGGGGTTCACCTTCCGCAGGCGGCGGGCAGCCTCATTCCAGAACTCCACGGGCACGAGCATCGCCATGTCGCAGCGGAAACCATCGACGGCGTGCCGGCGCACCCAGAACTCCATGGCGTCGGTCTCGGGCCGGCGCGTGACCCCCCCCCAGCTCCCCGTGGCGCCGCCCCCGCCCCGCCATACGTCGCGGTTCGCATAGTTGAGTTTGGCGGTGTCCGTCCAGTCCCAGGGCACGGCGGGCGCCCCCGCGGCATCGCGCTCATACCAGTCGGCAGGCTTCTCGCCGACCCAGCGGGCGTCGCGCGCCGTATGGTTGGCGACCCAGTCCAGCAGCACCTTCATGCCCAGGCGGTGCGCCTCGGCGACAAACGCATCGAAATCCCCCATCGTCCCCAGCCCGGGGTCGACGGCGCAATAGTCGCGGATCGAATAGTAAGAGCCCAGCGAGCCCTTGCGCCCCTCGGCACCGATCGGATAGACGGGCATCAGCCACACGGCGTCGATGCCCATGTCGCGCAAGAAGCCGAGCTTCGCGGCGGCGGCCCTGAGGGTACCTTCGCGCGTCAGCTGGCGCACGTTCATTTCATAGATTACAGCCTGGTAGCTCCACTCGGGATGCAGCATAATTTGCGAATTTTAATACGTAACCGGATTCCGGGACGTCAAATGTACGTTTTTTTCCGGAAAAAATCCGTGCTGCGGCCGAATCGGGTGAAAATGGGACAAAATAGCTGGGCAGGCGGGTATGTTTATTTCATAAAAAATTACTACCTTTGCGCACGATATAAAACGCCTTATACAAAAACAAAACGCTCTAAGTAATAAAATGAAGCATTTCCGCCTCTTAGTCCCGGCCATCCTGGCCCTGCTGGTCTCGTCCTGCGCCTCGCAGAAACGTGCCTGGTACCTGCAGGACGCGAACCCGTTTACGCCCGAACAAATCGCCGAAAGCGGCCAGATACGGATCAAGCCCCTCGACCGGCTGACGATCGTGGTCAACAGCAAAGACCCCGAACTGGCCGTGCCGTTCAACTCGTCGACCTCGCTGAGTTCCGTGACGGGAGTCGCCTCGTACAGTTCGGCGACCAACCAGTCGCTGCAGATCCGCACGGTGGACGAGAACGGCATGCTCGACATGCCCGTGATCGGGAAGATCGACTGCAAGGGAAAAACCCGCAGCGAACTGGCGCAGCTCATCGCCGACAAGATCGTCGAGGGCGGGTATATCAACGACCCGTCGGTCAACGTGCAGTTCGCCGACATGAAGATTTCGGTCGTCGGCGAAGTAGCCCGCCCGGGACAGTACGACGTCACGCGCGACAAGATCTCGATCTTCGACGCCCTGGCCATGGCCGGCGACCTGACGATCTACGGCATCCGTACGGACGTGGCCGTGGCCCGCGAAGTGGACGGCGTACGCACGATCGAATACCTCGACCTCACATCGAAAGACCTCTTCAACTCGCCGGCGTTCTACATCCAGCAGAACGACGTGATCTATGTCAAGCCCAATAAATACAAGGCACAGGCCGGTGAGATCAGCCAGAACCGCAACTTCTACCTCTCGCTCGTAGGTACGGCCATCTCCGTGGCGACGCTTATCATAACCTTAACCAAATAAGCCGGGCCATGACCGAATACAACAACCAGCAGCAACACCTGCAGAACGACGAGTACGAAAACGGCAGCGGCCTCACGCTGCACGACCTGTTACAGATGGTTCTGGCCAACTGGTACTGGTTCGCCTTGTCGGTGCTCATCTGCCTCGGCGTGGCCTATTACTACCTGGCCAGCACCCCGAAGATATACAGCCGTACGGCCACCATCCTCGTAAAGGACAGCCGCAAGGGCGGCGACATGGAGCTGGGCGTTTTCAGCGACCTGGTAGGTTTCCAGAACCGCCGCAACGTCGACAACGAGGTCTACATCCTCCAGTCGCACAGGCTGATGTCGGAGGTGGTGAAGCGCCTCCACCTGACGGTCAACTATTCCGTACGGGACGGGCTGCGGACGCTCGACCTCTACGGCCGCTCGCCCATCGAGGTCGATTTCATCGACGACGACAACCAGCGCCTTTCGCTGGAGGTGACCGAACTCGAGGACGGCCGGATCAAGCTGGCGGACTTCGACGACAAGTACCTCACCAAGCAGGAGAAGCGCAGGGTCATCCGCGCCCAGTACGGCGACACGATCCCCACCCCGCTGGGGCAGATGGTCGTACACAAGACGCCGTTCATGGACTCGACCTACGTGGACAGGCCCATCACCGTCACCAAGAGTTCGCCGATGGTCACGACGAACGCCTACCGCGCCACCGTAAAGAGCGACGTGGCCAACAAACAGGCGTCGATCGTCACCATCTCGATGAACAGCTCCGTGCCCAAGCGTGCCGAGGACGTGATCAACACGCTGATCGCCGTGTACGAAGAGGACGCCATCGCCGACAAGCGGCAGGTATCGGTCGTGACGAACGCCTTTATCAAGGAGCGTATGCTGGCCATCGGGCGGGAACTGGGCGTCGTGGACAGCGAAATCGAGGGGATCAAAAAGAGCAACCAGATGATCGACATCACCTCGGAGGCTACCCGATCCATCACAGAGAGCAGCAAATTCAAGGTCGAAGGGCTTTCGATCGAAAACCAGATCAGCGTCGCCAACTACATCCGCGACTACCTCGACGACCCGTCGCACGCGGGGGATCTGATCCCGATGGTCGCCTCGCTGACCAACAACGGGATCGTCGCCCAGATCACCGAATATAACGACGCCATCCTGCGCCGCCAGAAACTGCTCGAAAACAGTTCGGAACGCAACCCCGTGATCCAGGACATGGACAACGTGCTGGCTGCCGTGCGCCGCTCGATCATCGCTTCGCTCAACTCGCACGTCTCGACGCTCGAAATACAGCTTTCGAACATGCGCAAGGAGGAGGCGCTGGCCAATCACCGCATATCCACCATGCCGTCGCAGGAGAAAGTCCTGTTAGACATCATGCGCCAGCAGAAGATCAAGGAGGAGCTGTTCCTCTACCTGCTCAACAAACAGGAGGAGACGCAGCTCAACTATGCCGTCGCCGAAAGCAATTCGCGTACGATCGACCAGGCATACGGCAGCCCCAGGCCCGTGTCGCCCCGTTCGATGATCATCCTGGGCATCAGCCTGCTGGCCGGCCTTGCGATCCCCTTCGGCATCATCTACCTGATCGGCATGCTCGACACGACCATCCGCGGCCGCAAGGACATCGAAGAGAACATCAGCGCCCCGTTCCTGGGTGACATTCCCTTCCTCGAAGGCGAGAACAAGGGCGGCATCGTCGTCCGGGAAACCGGCCGCGACGCATTGTCCGAGGCTTTCCGCATCCTGCGTTCGAACATGACCTTCATGAACGTATCGTCGGGCAAGGAGATCAAGTGCGTGCTCTTCACTTCGTCCGACCCCCATGCGGGCAAGACGTTCGTGGCGATGAACCTGGCGATGACGCTCGCCACGGCCGGGAAGCGGGTCGTACTGATCGACCTCGACCTGCGCCGCCACGCGCTCTCCACGACACTGGGCCGCAGCAACAGCAAGAAAGGCATCACGAGCTACCTGGCCGGGACGATCACCGACATCGGCGAACTGATTACGCCGATGGACGTACACAAGAATCTCGACGTGATCTGCGCCGGCATCCAGCCGCCCAACCCCACGGAGATGCTGCTTTCGGATCGCCTGGACAAACTGATCGCAGAGCTGCGGGAGAGCTACGACTATGTATTCATCGACAGCACCCCGGCCATGTCTGTCGCCGACGCGGTCATCACCGACCGGCTGGCTGACCTCTGTATCTATATCGTGCGCGAAGGCGTGCTCGACCGCCGGCAGCTGCCCGACATCGAACGGCTTTACCGCGAGAAGAAATTCCGCAACATGTGCGTCGTACTCAACGGCACGCGCACCCGCCGCCACGGATACGGTTACGGCTATGGGTACGGATATGGTTACGGGTACGGATACGGGTATGGTTACGACGATTACAAGGAGACCAGCTACCGCAAGCGCCTGAAACTTTTCTTCAGCAAAATCGGACGTAGAATTAGGAACAAGGAATAAATGGCTATACGCAATGCATTGATCGCCGTCGATTTCGACGGAACGGTCGTGACACACGCATATCCCGAAATCGGCGACGACGCCGGGGCGGTTCCCGTACTGAAAGAACTTACGGACAACGGTTGCCGCCTGATACTTTACACGATGCGCCACGGCAAGCTGCTCGACGACGCGATCCGGTGGTTCCGCGAGCGGGGAATCCCGCTCTACGCCGTGAACGAGAACCCCTCGCAGCAGCGCTGGACATCCTCGCCGAAAGTCCACGCCGACCTCTACATCGACGACAGCAGCCTCGGCTGCCCGATCCGGTTCGTGGACGGTGTGAAACGCCCCGTAGCGGACTGGACGCGCATCCGGGAGCAGTTGGTCAGGGAAGGTTTCCTGGACTGAGCCGCCGCGGGAGCCGGCCAAACCGAAGGCACATCAGGCTTTCCGAAGCCGGCTGCCAAACGGCACTGCACAAGCAATATGCAAAAGGGCGGATGTTTTCATCCGCCCTTTTGCATATGCGATGCCGCAACCGGCAATTATGCCCAGAGGTTGCGGGGATATTTGCCCTCGGCGATCATCTTCTCGATCGAGGCCACCAGCGCGGGTTTGTCCTCCTTGTAGGTGACGCCGTGCCACTGCGCCGCCGAGCGGAGCACACGCAACGAGGCCGTGCCTTCGCCGACGAGTTTGTTGACCATCGTCGGGATATAGAACTCGGCCTTGAGGTTCTCCTTGTTGCGGGCGAGCCACGTCTTGAAATACTCCCTGGAATAGGTGAAGAAATCGGGGGTGAAGCCAAAGAGGTTCATCGACACCGGCGTGTCCTCGGCCAGTACTTCGTCGGCGCCGCCGTCGTGGAAGACGATCCTGCCGTCGGGCATGCGTTCGATCTGCGTGCGCTCGACCATCGAGGTGAGGTTGCCCGCAGCATCCACGCCGCAGACGCCGCGCGAAACGGTACCGTTGTCCGAAAGGGTCTTGTCGAGGTCGTAGGCGACCATGCAGTAGCGGTTCCGGCTCTCGCCCAACTGCGAAAGGTAGTCCCCGATGGTCTTGTAGGCTTCGGCACCGTAGAAGTCGTCGGCATTGATCACGGCGAAGGGTTCGCGGATGGCGTCCGCCGCCATCATCACGGCGTGGTTGGTGCCCCACGGCTTGACGCGCCCTTCGGGAACAGCAGCCCCCTGGGGCAGGTAGTCCAGCTCCTGGAACACGAACTCCACGGCGATGCGGCCGCCGAAACGCTCCGCGGAGAAGACCTCGCGGAACTCCTTTTCGAAAGAGTGGCGGATGACGAAAACGACCTTGCCGAAACCGGCGCGGATGGCGTCGTAGACCGAATAATCTATGATGGCCTCGTTGTTAGGGCCGACTCCGTCCATCTGCTTGAGCGAACCGTAACGGGAGCCCATACCTGCGGCGAGGACGAGTAATGTAGGTTTTACCATACTTTTCAGCTGTTTTTTGCGTTGATTCTAAACGATCACAAAGTTAAAAAATTCGGCGCGTTCCGCAAAGGTTTTCTATGAAATTGGTTATCTTTGCATTCATAATGTCATAAACCGATGAGATTTTTCAAATCCATACGGGCATGGTGGCGCGGGCTTTTCCGCAAACGCCGTTTCAACATGCTCAATGCCACGGACAACAGCGAGGAGTGGCACATGCACCTCTCGCCGGCCAGCATCTTCGCGGCCTTCCTGTCGTTCGTGCTGCTGCTGTTCATCCTCGTCCTGTCGCTGGTGGCCTACTCCCCGATCCTGGAATTCCTGCCGGGATACCGCACCGAGGCAGACCGTTCGCGCGAAAGCCTCGTGCAGAACATCATCCGGCTCGACTCGATGGAGCGCATGATGAACGACATGCTCACCTACAACCAGCATATCGCGCTGATCATGGAGGGCAAAACTCCCGTGGCGCGCACGCTCGCCACATCGGACAGCACCCGCACCAGCAAGGTGCTGGTGATGCCCTCGCCCGAAGACTCGCTCCTGCGGGCACAGATGGAGGGCGACGGCCCGTACGCCATCGCGGGCCGCAGCGGCGGGTCGCGGCGTTCGGTACGCGAGGCGATCGAGCTGGCCAAACCCGTGGAGGGGATCATCACCGACCGCTTCGACATCCGCAACGGCAATTTCGGGGTACGCATCGCGGCGGCGGCCAGCGACCGCATCACGGCCATCGACAACGGCACGGTGGTGCTGAGCCTCTGGACGCCCGAGACAGGCTACATGGTCGAGTTGCAGCATGCGAACAACCTCCTCTCGGTCTACAAGGGGCTTTCGCAGTCGCTCGTCACCACGGGGCAGACCATCCGCGCGGGCGAGATGGTGGGCTACAACGCCGAGGCGGAAGAGGGCGAGGTGCGGCTTTTCGAATTCGAACTCTGGAACAACGGCAAGCCCGTAGACCCCGAAGGGTACATCGTATTCTGACGCACAGGCATGAAACAACGACTTGCAATACTGGGTTCGACGGGCTCGATCGGCGTGCAGACGCTCGACATCGTGCGTGAGACCCCCTCCCTGTTCGAAGTGCGCGTGCTGACGGCCAACCGCAACTGGCAGCGGCTCGCGGCACAGGCACGGGAATTCGACGCGGACACGGCAGTCATCGCCGACGAACGCTATTACGGGCAGCTGCGCGATGCGCTGGCCGGCACCGACGTGAAGGTGTACGCCGGAGAGGATGCCGTGGCCCAGGTCGCGGCGGGCGGCGATACGGACGTGGTGGTCAACGCGCTGGTAGGCTACGCCGGGCTGGCGCCGACGGTGGCGGCGCTCGGCGCCGGAAAGAAACTGGCGCTGGCCAACAAGGAGTCGCTCGTGGTGGGCGGCGAATACGTAATGCGGCTGGGGGGCGGAAAGAGGGCCCCCGGCCTCGAGTGTGCCTC
>OBAA01001716.1_pt1 | contig 9131 bp, 9 predicted proteins | sample 1475961 | NCBI WGS metagenome assembly OBAA01 (sample SAMEA2579960, study PRJEB22360) | human gut metagenome | biome: human gut; feature: human-associated habitat; material: faeces | place: Denmark | collected 2008/2010 | reverse complement strand
CTGTTTTTATTTCTGCAAAGATTTGTGGAGGGAGTTGTGGCGAGAATACCGTTTTTGGTCGGGAAAATTGTGGGCAGTTTTCTGATTGTTGTATTTACAATAGATTTTCTTCATTCATTGTATGTGGAGAAAAAGGAAGATATACCGGAACGTGTATGGAGGATTAAAGATACATTGATTGAGAAAATTTCACGTTCTTAGTAAAATGGAGATGAAAGTAGAGAAGGTTGCATATTTTTTAAAAACAGTCATTACAATGATAGTAGACGAAAAATATTATAAAGGAGCAAGTTGCCATGAAAAGGTTTCTAGCACTGATGGTAAGTCTGGTATTATGCGTTACAGATGTGTGTGCAATGTCAGAGAGCGAAGGAATACTTTACGAGGAAACGAAAGCCGGAACAGAGGAATCTGCTTTTGGGGAGCTGGAAATCAGCACACCATCGGCTGTTTTGATGGAGGGGTCTACCGGAAAGGGAATTTACGAGAAGGCGGCAGATGAACAACTTCCGCCGGCGAGTGTCACGAAGGTAATGACATTATTGTTGATTTTTGATGCGTTGGAAGATGAGAAAATAAAGCTGACTGACATAGTATCCGTATCGGAGTATGCGGCGTCCATGGGTGGCTCGCAGGTGTTTTTAGAGCCGGGAGAGACACAGACTGTGGATACGATGATAAAATGTATTGCGGTGGCGAGTGCGAACGATGCTTGTGTGGCAATGGCAGAGCACATATGGGGCAGTGAGGAAGAATTTGTAGCAAAAATGAATGCAAGGGCAAAGGAACTCGGTATGGAACACACGAATTTTTTGAACTGTAATGGACTTGATGCAGACGGACATGTGACGACAGCGCGGGATATTGCCCTGATGTCGAGAGAATTGATTACGAGATATCCGAAAATTCACGACTATTCTACGATATGGATGGAAAACATTACACATACGACCAAGAAGGGGACAACGGAGTTTGGCCTTGCGAATACCAACAAACTGATCAGACAATATCAGTATGCGACAGGACTAAAGACCGGCTCGACAAGCAAGGCAAAATTTTGTCTGTCAGCAACTGCAAAGAAAGATGATTTAGAACTGATTGCAGTAATCATGGCAGCGCCGGATCCGAAGGCGAGATTTAAAGATGCGACAACGCTTCTAAATTATGGATTTGGAAAATGTACGAAATACAAAGATACCACTCCGTTTGAATTAGAGCCTTTGAAAATAAGGGGTGGAATTGAAAAAGAGATGCCTGTCGCTGTGGAGACGGAATTTCAATATATTGACACAACAGGAGCCAATTTATCAGGGATAAAGCGAAAAATCGAAATCGATCAGGAAAAACAGGCTCCGGTAAAAAAAGGAGAAAAAGTCGGAACGGTTACATATCTGTTGAATGGAAAGAAAATTGGGGAGATTTCGATTCAGATACAAAAAAGTGTAGGGAAAATGCAGTTTAAACATGCATTTGCAGAGATATTTCAAAATTTTCTATTGTAGAATGAGTTAAAAAATTATATAATGCTAGAGAAATAATAGTACAGGTTCAGATTTGGATCTGTACTGTTTTATGGAATGGAAAAGAAAAAGAAGGCGGGAGTGGCGGTATGGGAAATGTGATTATTGTACTTGGAATCGTGTTATTGACCGTGCTTATGGAATCTTGGCGGGAGAATCATGTATTTAGAACGACCTATTACAATATACAATCATCCAAACTGCAAAAGCTGAAGAGGAAACGGAAGGTTGTTGTGCTAAGTGACTTGCATAACCAATGTTATGGAAAGAATAATCAGAAGCTTTTGACGGCAATACGAAGAGAAAACCCAGATCTGATACTGATTGCCGGAGATATGTTGATTGGGAAAGAAGGAGTTTCGCCAAAGCCAGCAAAAGAATTTGTCTCTGCACTTCCTGCTATTTGTGATGTATATTATGCCAATGGGAATCACGAACAGCGGATGAAGGAAAATACAGAAAAATATGGTGAGACTTATGCGGTATATCAAGAACAGTTAAAGCGTGCAGGAATTCACTTTTTGGAAAATGAAGGAGTCAGATTAAGCTGGGATGGACAGGCTGTTGATGTATATGGGTTGGAAATTCCGCATCGATATTATAAAAAATTTGAAAATATAGAACTTCCGGTGGAAGAAGTAGAAAGCTGTATCGGTGAAGCTTTTGAGGGACATTATGAGATTTTGCTTGCGCATAACCCGGTGTTTGCAAAGACCTATCTGAAATGGGGAGCAGATTTAATTTTGTCCGGACATTTGCATGGAGGGATTGTGAGAGTTCCGAAGCTTGGCGGTGTCATTACGCCTCAGGCAAGGTTATTTCCGAAATATTCAGGCGAATTGACTATGGAAGGAGAAAAGGCTGTTGTAGTAAGCAAAGGACTTGGAACGCATACGTTTCGGTTTCGTCTTTTTAATCCGGCGGAGATGATTGTTCTTCAGATAGGAGGAGAAAAATCATGAAAGACCAGTATGGAAGATTGATTGATTATCTTCGAATATCTGTCACAGACCGATGCAATCTGCGTTGTGTGTATTGTATGCCGGAAAAAGGTGTGACGTGGATTCCTCACAGTGAGGTGCTGACTTATGAGGAACTGTTAACAGTGGGTAAGGCAGCGGCAGCACTGGGAATCAAACACATAAAGATAACTGGAGGCGAGCCTCTGCTTCGAAAGAATGTGACGGAATTTATTGCAAGATTAAAAAAGACCAAAGGAATTGAGACGGTAACGCTTACTACGAACGGTATTCTGCTTCCAAACTACATTGAACAGTTGTCGAAAGCGGGAATTGATGGAATCAATATCAGTCTGGACACATTGGAAGAGAAAAAATTTCGAAAACTGACACGAAATGGTGAGGTAAAAGATGTGTGGAAGGGAATTTCTTCGGTTATTCCCTATGATCAGATCAACATGAAGATAAATTGTGTTCTGGCTGGAAAAGACTGGCAAAAAGATGCCGTACATGTGGCAGAAATCGCAAAGAAATATAGAATTCATGTGAGATTTATTGAACTGATGCCGATTCAGAATCAAGAGGAAAAGGGAAATCTGGAAGAAGAAATAAAGGCATTGCTAGAAGATGTTTATGGTCCTATGAGAAGGTGCGAGGAGCGAATCGGATTTGGTCCGAGTGTCTATTATGAATTGCCTGAGTTTTGTGGAAAGATTGGCTTTATTAGTGCAGTCAGTCACAAATTCTGTAATCAGTGCAACCGTATACGTCTCACTTGTGATGGAAAACTACGGTTGTGCCTGCAATCAGAAAATGCGGTAGATCTAAAGAGCGCCTTGCGTCAAGGTGCCTGCGAAGAGGAATTGAAGCAATTATTGGAAAAGGGATTACTTGAAAAACCAAGAGAACATCGATTTGGATGTGATTGCATAGAGGGAGAGGCAATGTCCAGAATCGGAGGATAAAAGAAAGGATAGACAAAATGAAAAGAAAAAAGTTAGTGTGTTTATTAACTGCGTTTGCGGTTATGATTGGTATGGCGGGATGCATAAAAGAAGAAAAGAAAGCAGAAAAGAGGAAACAAGAAGTTGAATTGCACATATTGGCGGCAGCCAGCATGACAGATGCATTGACGGAGATTTCTAAGACATATAAAAAAGAACACGAAAATGTAAAGTTTGTGTTTAATTTTGATTCTTCCGGTACATTGAAAACGCAGATTGAAGAAGGCGCTCCGGCAGATATTTTTATTTCTGCGGCGATGAAACAGATGGATGAATTGGATAAAGGTGGATTTATTAAAAAGGACAGTATTGTGAAACTTTTGGAAAATAAGGTTGTCTTGATTCAGCCAAAAGATGCGAAAACAGAGATCAGCTCTTTTGAAGACGTGGCAACAGATAAAGTATCCATGGTTGCAATTGGAAATGCTGATGTTCCGGTAGGACAGTACACAGAACAAATTTATAAAAATTTGGGATTATGGGATCAGGTCGCAGCGAAGGCGAATTTGGCGACTAATGTCAGACAGGTACTGGATTGGGTTGCCACAAACAATGTAGACTTCGGAATTGTTTATGCTACAGATGCGATGATAGAAGAGAATGTGAAAGTAATCTGTGAAGCACCGCAAGGGACATGTGATCCGGTAATCTATCCGGCGGGAGTTGTCAAATCCAGTGAGAATGCCAAAGCGGCAGAACAATTTATGGAATACTTGAAAACGGATGAAGCAAAATCTGTATTTACAGCGTATGGATTTACGAATTATGAGGAGTAATCAATGGATATCTCACCACTTCTTTTATCGTTAAAAACAGCGTGTCTGGCAACAGTCATTACATTTTTTGCCGGACTTTGGATTGCCTATAAAGTGATAAAAATAAAGCATGGAAAAGCGGTATTGGATACAATATTAATACTGCCGCCGACAGTCGTCGGCTTTTTTCTATTGCTTTTTTTTGGAAAAAGCAGTCCGTTGGGAGCGTGGCTTTCCGAACATGGAATGCCGATTGTATTTTCATTTGCAGGTACGGTGATCGCATCTGTGGTTGTATCGTTTCCATTGATGTACCGAACTGCACGCAGTGCATTTGAACAGATGGATCAGAATCTAGTGTATGCGGGACAAACGTTAGGCCTTTCTAATTACACGATCTTTTGGAAAGTTATTTTCCCGAACTGTTTTCCGGGAATTGCAGGGGGAACGATTCTGGCATTTGCAAGAGCTCTCGGAGAATTTGGCGCAACAATCATGCTTGCCGGAAACATTCCGGGAAAAACACAGACAGTGGCGATAGCGGTATATTCTGCCATGCAAAACGGAAACCGCACACAGGCATATCAATGGGTTGGGGTTATCATGCTGATTTCTTTTTTGTCAATCTTGCTTATGAATCTTGTAAACAGAAAGCAGATGAAATATGCAATTAGGAGGAAATAAGATGTCTCTTTCGGTAAATATTAAGAAAAAAATAGAAGGATTTACCTTGGATGTGGCTTTTGAGGCAGAGAATGAATTTTTTGCTGTTCTTGGGGAAAGCGGTTGTGGAAAAAGTCTGACACTTCGATGTATCGCAGGGATTGAGAGACCGGATACGGGAAAGATTGTGTTGAATGGCAAAGTGCTGTTTGATTCGGAAAAACATATTAACCTGCCGCCTCAGAAGAGAAAAATCGGTTATTTATTTCAAGATTATGCATTGTTTCCAAACATGACTGTTGAAGAAAACATCGGAATCGGTATTGAGAAAAAGCGAAGAAAAGAAGAGGTCGCGCGTTTTGTGAAGATGTTTTTTCTGGAAGGGTTTGAAAAAAAATATCCGTATATGCTTTCAGGTGGACAAAAACAGCGAGTGGCCATTGCGAGAATTCTCATTCTCAATCCTGAGATGATACTTTTGGACGAACCGTTTTCAGCAGTTGACAGCTATTTAAAATGGAAATTGGAACAGCAGATCATGGAGCTTGCAAAATTATATAACAGCACAATTCTCTTCGTTTCTCACAACAGAGATGAGGTTTATCGGCTCTGTGATAAAATGGCGGTGATTCATAACGGAAAAGTAGAAGTGACAGGTGAAAAAAAGGAAATTTTCAAAAATCCAAGGACGGTTTCAGCAGCAATCCTGACGGGGTGTAAAAACATAACAGAGATGGTAACAGAGGGGCAATATATATATTGTAAGGACTGGAACATCAGAAAAAGAATTGTATGTTCAGAAAAAGTGATTGGAAAAGCACTTGGAATCCGGGCGCATGATATAAAAGTAATCAAGGAAAGAGAATATGCGGATGCAAAATGTGTTGTGGAGGATGTGATTGAGTCGACCTTTGATATGATTTATCTTCTGAGACCGGATGGGGCGAAAAAACCTCTGCGCATGCAACTTCCCAAAAGCCAGGTTTTGGTTTATCATGAAAAGGAAGAAGTGTATATTTCTCTTTGGGAAGAGGCACTTTTATTTTTGCAGCAGTAATAGCGGAATCCTTGAGAAAGAACTTGTCGAAAAGTGTACTATCCCGTATAATAAATAGCAGTGAGTAAGGGAAAAGGAAGACAGATAAATGGGAATACCGGTGAAATTGCAAGTGTTTGAGGGACCGCTTGATCTGCTTTTGCACTTGATTGAAAAAAATAAGATTGATATCTATGACATTCCGATTGTGGAGATTACCAATCAGTATATGGATTATATCCGTGAGATGCAGAAGAAGGACTTGAATATTATGAGCGAATTTCTTCTGATGGCAGCAACACTGTTGGACATTAAATGCAAGATGCTTCTTCCGAAAGAAGTCAACGAAGAGGGGGAAGAGGAAGACCCAAGACAAGAGCTTGTAGAGCAGCTTTTGCAATATAAGATGTATAAATATATGTCATATGAGCTTCGGGATCGTCAGATTGATGGTGAGCGTATGATGTTCAAAGGCCCGGATATACCGGAGGAAGTCAAAACCTATCAACAGCCATTTGATTTGGATGAGCTTTTGGATGGACTTACTTTGGCAAAACTGAATCGGATATTTAAAGATGTCATGAGACGTCAAAATGATAAGATAGATCCTGTAAGAAGTATATTTGGTAAAATTGAGAAAGAAGAAGTGACCGTGGATGATAAGATGGAATATTTGAATGAGTATATCAGAACACATCACAAATTCAGCTTTCGTAATCTTTTGATGCACCAGAAGTCAAAACTGCACATTGTAGTTACATTTCTTGCTGTTTTGGAGATGATGAAAATCGGAGCGATCACGATTGAACAGGAGCATACATTTGGAGAGATTATGATTACTTCTCGACAAGATTCACAATCCGGTGAAAGGTGGAATACAGAGAATGAAGATTAAAAAGATGGAAGGGATTATAGAAGCAATTCTCTTTACAATGGGAGAATCGGTTGAACTTGATAAGATTGCAAGAACATTAGAGCAGGATGTGGAGACAACACGGAAAGTAATACACAATATGATGGATCGATATGAAAAAGAAGATAGGGGAATTCATATTATTGAATTGGAAAATGCATTTCAAATGTGTACCAAAAAGGATACGTATGAGTATTTGATCCGAATTGCCAAACAGCCTAAACGTCATGTTCTGACGGATGTTGCACTGGAGACGCTCTCGATTATTGCGTATAAACAGCCCATTACAAAGCTTGAGATTGAAAAGATCCGTGGGGTGAAATCAGACCATGCAGTTAACAAGCTGATTGAATATGATCTGGTTGCGGAGGTCGGAAGAATGGATGCGCCTGGAAGACCGCTTTTGTTCGGCACCACAGAAGAATTTCTTAGAAGATTCAGTGTGCAGTCTGTTGATGAGCTTCCGAGTATCAATCCGGAAAAAATGGAGGATTTCAAAGCGGAGGCAGAAGATGAGGTACAGTTGCGTCTGAACCTCTAAATAGGAATGGATGTTTCGTGCATTGCATATATTGAACAAAAGAATCAATAGGCGGGACATCGTGAAACGGATATTAGTATTTATATTGACATGTGCGCTCCTTTTTGGGATAACCTCATATGCAAAAGAGGAGGAGCCAAAACAATTATACGCCCAGTCAGCGGTCCTTATGGATGCGGACAGTGGGCGTGTTTTGTTTGAAAAGAATGGATATGAACAAAAAGCAATGGCGAGTACGACAAAGATTATGACCTGTATTTTGGCGTTGGAAAAAGGAAAACCAGATCAAATTGTCACAGTGTCAGAGAATGCGGCAAGACAGCCGAGAGTACATTTGGGAATGGCAAATGGAGAACAATTCTATCTGCGTGATCTTTTATATTCTTTGATGTTGGAGTCACACAATGATTCGGCAGTTGCAATTGCAGAACAGGTGGGAGGAACAGTAGAGGGATTTGCTCGAATGATGAATGAGAAAGCAGAAAAAATCGGATGTAAGGATACATATTTTATAACACCAAACGGTCTGGATGCTTCTGATGAAAATGGGAAACATTCTACAACAGCGGAAGAACTGGCAAAAATCATGCGGTATTGTATTAAGCTTTCACCTCAAAAAGAGCTGTTTTTGGAGATAACCCAGACGCAGAACCACACATTTACAGATGTAGAAGGAAAGCGACAATTTTCCTGTAATAATCATAATGTGTTTTTAGGGATGATGGATGGAGCACTGTCTGGGAAAACTGGTTTTACAGGTGATGCGGGGTATTGCTATGTTGGGGCTTTAAAGCAGGGAGAAAGGACATTTATCGTGGCACTTTTAGGGTGTGGGTGGCCAAACAATAAAGGTTATAAATGGAAAGATACGAAAGCATTGATGGAGTATGGACTTCAAAAATATGAATACGAGAATGTATTCCAAAAACAGGACAGCTCTTGTATCATCGTTGAAAATGGGATTCCGGAAAGTGATGATATTTTTGATGTGGCGATGGCAGAGACAAAAATCAAAACAGATACGCAGGAACTGCCATTTTTGTTGAAGGAGGGGGAAACAGTAGATATCAAGACTGATATTAAAAAGACATTGAAAGCGCCCGTCCAGGCAGGAGAGACTGTAGGGAGTGTTACATATTATCTGAAAGATTTTAAAATAAAGGAATATCCGCTTGTAATTACAAAGTCAGTGCCGCAAAAAACATTTATATGGTACTTACAAAAGCTCTTTACTATGTATATGTTAAAATAAATCAATAAAAATGATTAAATTTGTCACTGTTGCGTGATGGATAAATATGGTAGGATAAATAAAGATAATAAAATTGATTTATTTTAACAAAGGGGTAAGAAAGATGAAGAATTTTGAAAAATATGAGAGAAGTTATTTTATGCCGCCTGAAATCAGCTATGATTGGGTAAAAAAAGATTATATTGACAAAGCGCCGATTTGGTGCAGTGTGGATCTGCGAGATGGAAATCAGGCACTGATTGAGCCGATGAGTTTGGAAGAAAAGATAGAATTTTTTCAGATGCTTTTAGCAATTGGATTCAAAGAGATTGAAGTTGGTTTTCCGGCAGCTTCAGAGACAGAGTATCAGTTTCTGCGAACCTTGATTGAGCAGAATATGATTCCGGATGATGTGACGATTCAGGTTCTGACGCAGGCGCGTGAACATATCATCAAGAAGACATTTGAGGCAGTCAAAGGAGCACCGCATGCAGTAATTCATTTATATA
>OBAA01001709.1_pt1 | contig 9184 bp, 5 predicted proteins | sample 1475961 | NCBI WGS metagenome assembly OBAA01 (sample SAMEA2579960, study PRJEB22360) | human gut metagenome | biome: human gut; feature: human-associated habitat; material: faeces | place: Denmark | collected 2008/2010 | reverse complement strand
AGCCGCCGACATTCGTGGCGAAGCCCTTCGACGGGAGTTCTTCACCGACCGGAGTCGCGAGCTTGAAGGAAACGCCGTTCGCGCCCGTTACCGTGCTCTTCAGCGGGTTGAAGCGCATATCGCCGTTGATTGCCATCGCGACCACGATTTCAGGAGACGCGAGGAAAGCCTGGGTCTTCTTGCTGCCGTCGTTACGGCCGGCGAAGTTGCGGTTGAAGGACTCGATGATCGTGTTCACCTTCGTCTTATCGCCGATGTGGCGATCCCACTGGCCGATGCAGGGGCCGCAGGCGGTCGTCATCACGGTGGCGTTCAGCTTCTCAAACTGCTGCAGAATGCCGTCACGCTTCAGGGTCTCACGAATACGGACAGAGCCCGGAACCACGATCAGCGGGGTCTTCATCTTCACGCCCTTATCGAGGCACTGCTTCACGATCGAAGCGGCGCGGGTGAAGTCTTCGTAGGAAGAGTTCGTGCAGGAGCCGACGAGAGCGACTTCGATGTTTTCAGGGAGGTTCTTCTTCGCGAGCGTGTCACCGACCTGGTCAAGTTCCATCGCGGCGTCGGGAGAAACCGGGCCGTTGATGAGGGGCTTGAGTTCCGAGAGGTTGAGTTCAATCACGCGGTCGAAGTACTTCTCCGGGTGAGCATAGACTTCCGGGTCCGCCTGCAGGTCCTTCGCGACACCGTCAGCGAGGTCAGCCACCGCTTCGCGGTTCGTGGCCTTCAGGTAAGCCTTCATGTGGGAGTCATACGGGAAGACGGAGGTCGTGGAGCCGACTTCAGCGCCCATGTTGCCGATCGTCGCCTTGCCGGTCGCGGAGATGGTGTTCGCGCCGTCGCCGAAGTATTCAATAATGCAGTTCGTGCCGCCCTTGGTCGTCAGGATCTGAGCGACGCGGAGGATGACGTCCTTAGGAGAGGCCCAGCCCTGGAGCTTGCCGGTGAGCTTGATACCGATCAGCTTCGGCATCTTCAGTTCCCACTCGGAACCCATCAGCGCGTCCACAAGGTCAGCGCCGCCGACACCGATCGCGAGCATGCCGAGACCGCAGGCGGTCGGGGTGTGGGAGTCGGTGACGAGCATCATGCCGCCCGGGAAGTCGTAGTTCTCAAGGAACACCTGATGGCAGATGCCGGAACCCGCGGGCAAGAAGTCGAAGCCGTAGCGGCGGGACACGGTGCGCAGGAAGTCGTACGTTTCCTTGTTGTAGTGGTCAGCGAAGGCGATGTCCTTACGGGCGCCGGCGTTCGCGGTCACGAGGTGATCGCAGACCATAGCGGCCGGGAGGGCGATCTTCTTCTTGCCGGAGACCATGAACTGCAGAATGGCCATCGGGCCGCCGATGTCGTGGGTGCCGGCGCGGTCCGGACGGAATTCGGCGTATGACGCGCCGCGCTTATATTCCTTCACCGCTTCCGGATCGTAGAGGTGGGTGTAGAGGATCTTTTCAGAGAGGGTGAGCGGGCGGTTCAGCTTCGAACGGACCGCGGCGAGCTTCTTCGGATAGTTTGCGTAGAACGCTTCGATCATGTCGAAGTTGCGGATCTGGGCGGTCGGAGCCTTGTGAGCCTTCTTGGCAGGCTTCTTCGTGGCAGCGGAAGCGATATCCGCAATGCCCATCGTCGACACACCGGCGGCGCCGATCGCGGTATCCTTAAGCAGGGTACGGCGGGACACCTGGAATTTATTCTGAGATTCCATGTTGTTCTCTCCTCGGCCGGAATTCGAATGGCAGTTCGGACTCCGGACGTTGGTTTCAGGTTTGATTCTGGTTTTCTAGGCCCGAAGAAGTTTCTGAGACCTCTTCAGTACGGTGAACATTGTTCCGCCGACCTACCACTACGTAGTGTGTTTTCAGTCAAAAGACTATTCGGCGGTTGTCCTTTCTGGGTAAGCATTCCGACTTTAACGCCATGAAACGTTCCCACACACTCAGGACAGCCTTCGCTGCGATCCTTATTTCAGCGGCTTTTCAGGTCCTCACGGCCGGAACGGCAGGCGCCGCTGTGGCCGTGGAAAAAATCCCGGACGTGACGCTCGGGATCGTCTACTACACAAGCCCGTCCCCTAACGAAGAGATCATTCCGGATACGATCCGGGCGCTCGAGAAGCGGATCGGGAAGCAGCACCTGCGGATCAAGGAGTACACCCTTGAGCAGCTGCGGGACGCGATCAAGAATGGAGACGTGGATGTGTTCCTCGCGTCTTCCGGTTTCTACCGCCGCATGGTGCAGTACGGCGCGAGTTCGCTCGCGACGGTCGCCTCCAAAAATTACCCGGACCCGAATCACAGTGACGGCTCAGCGCTGATTGTGCGTAACGACTCCGGGATCCGGACGCTTTACGACGCGAAGGGTTCCGTCCTTGGAGCCTCGTCCCCCACCGCCTTCACGGGGTATCAATTGGCGCTTGGCGAGGTGCTGCGGCAGGGGTTTGACCCGGAAGCGTTTTTCAAGAAAACGAATTTCTATGGCGGCGGCCCCGGCGCAACAGCGATTCTTGACGCCCTGAGGCGGAAGGATGTCGACATCATCACGCTTCGCATCTGCTGGCTTGAGGGGTGGCTGAAGAAGCATCCGGAGGATAAGGGGCTCTTCCGCGTGATCGATCAGCGGGACGCGAACGAGCCCTGCCAGCGGTCAACGGACCTCTATCCGACGTGGACGATCGGCACAAGCGCGAATACGCCTCCCGAGATCTCAAAGATTGTGACCTCCGCCGTGCTCGAGATGCCGCCGACGAGGGACGGCTTCTACTGGAGCATCGCGACTGACTTCCGGTCAGTGGACGCCCTTTTCAAGGGACTCAAAATCGGTCCCTACCGCTATTTAAGAGAGTGGTCGCTTTCCCGCTTCATCATGACCTACTGGAGCGCGATCCTGATCGGGATCCTCCTGATCCTTGGCCTCATCCTTCACAGTGTCCGAACCGAGGTGCTCGTGAAGCGCCGCACGGCGCAGCTTCAGGAGTCGCTCAGGATTCAGAAGGAATACGAGGCGAAGTCCCGCGAAGACGCGGCGAAGATCAGCTTTATGGAGAAGATGGGGATCATCGGGCAGCTCTGCTCGGTGTTCGCGCATGAGATGAGACAGCCGCTCGGCGCGATCTCGCTCTACGCCCAGGGGATGAAGTCGCTTATCAAGCGCGGGAAAGCCTCTGAATCCCAAATGGAGATGGCGCTCGGGAAACTCGAGACCCAGGCTGAGCGCGCGAGCGACATCGTGGAACGCGTGCGGGCCTACGCCCGGGCGAAAGATATCGACCGGAAACCGATATCGCTTAACGACGTCGTCACCCGGTCGCTTGCCGGGTACCGCTCCGCGTCTGGATCCCGCGTGCGGTTCAAGCGCACCGACGCGAATCCGGTGACGCTTTTCGCGGACCAGCTCGAAATGGAGCTTGTCGCCTATAACCTCATCAAAAACGCGGCGGAAGCCGTAAAAGATCAGCCGGACGGGGTGGTTGAGATTATCATCGCGTCGAACCCGGGTAAAGCATTGCTCGCCGTGTCCGATAACGGGCCGGCGCTGACCCCGGCTCAGCTCGCCGAAATCGAGAACCCGTCGGGAGCCCTGAAGAGCTCGAAGCACGAGGGGATCGGGCTTGGGCTCCTCATCGTGAAGGCGATCGTGGAGCGGAATGGCGGCCGGCTTTCGATCGAGAACGGGAGTGTCCGGGGAGTGACGATCTATGTCCACCTCCCGACGGCGGACGGAGCCGAAGGGAAGACGTCAGAGGAAGCCGGCGAGGACAATAAAAAAGAGCCGGCGGATCCGGCAGCGGGGTTAGGGAAAGCTGAAACCGCCGCGGATTCAAAGAAAGAATCGGGCGCCCAAGGGACGGGCGCTCAGAACTGAAAAACGCCGGGCAGCGACCCTCGGGGAAAAGGCCGCTTCCTGAGACAAAAAATTAGGAGAGAGAAATATGGCGAATACGGAGATCCCGGAAATCACGGATGACATCAAGGCAAAGTGCCTCATCCGGACCGTGGACGATGACCCCGCGATGCGGGAGGCACTTGAATTCATGTTGACCGCGGAAGGGTGGCGCGTGAAGACGTACGAAAACGGCCGCGCGTTTCTGACAGACGATGCCCCATCCACCCCTGGGTGCGCGATTCTTGACGTCCGGAATCCGGACGAAATTGAGCGCTATCTGAACGCGTAATTGATGCGGGGTGAAGTTCCCGCCGCCGACCGCGCCGGGACCCCTGCTGAATGGTTGTTCACCCGCAATTTCACAGATAAAAAAATGGAAGGCAATTATGTAACTGCCTTCCACTAAATTCGATCTTGTCTTCACTTCACCGACGCAGAATCAGGATGAGAGTGATCTAGACCGACACACAGAGTAAAAACCATGTTCAACGCCCGTGATTTCTCTCGGTAATTGAACGATTTACAATGTATCACTTGTGATTTGATAAATCAACTTTGACCACTATCACCAAGTAGGTATTTGCTGATTCATGTCAATAATCTTTGGCATAGATCAAATACGGGATTACCTCTCCGCAATACCCCGATAATACAGCGTTTTTAAGAACTTATGCGACTTTTATCTGATCTCACAAGTAGGTACGCCGTGTGACAGATTTTTGAGGGGCTGTAGGGATTACAGGTATTTTGTTGAGTGAATAAAAACACTACTAATCCGATTCTTGTGGCGGTTTTTGTCGTACGGGTTTCCGGATTTAAGAAACTGTTAAGGACAGATGCCGACTTTGGATGCAGAAATAGGCAAAAATCCCGTTATAAGGTGAATTTCTCATTTTGATGAAAAAAGACGGGGGATTCCGAGGGCAGTGCCGCTATTCCAATAACGAATAACGTGGAAAAATATTCGGGGGCGAAATCAGTGTCCCCAGTCTCCTGAACACCCCCTGGCGGGTTCAAAAAGGGCAAAGAAGAAAAGAGCGGGATGCCACAAAAACGGCATCCCGCTCTTACGTAGGGTTAAAGAAAGATGGGGCTCAGAGTGACGAGAAGAGTCCGAGGATCTTCCAGTACGGAACACCGATGAGCGCGAAGATCACGTAGCTCAGGAGTGTCATGAAGAGACCCGTGGCCCACCGCTTCTTAAGCGGGACGTAGCCCGCGCCGAAAAGCACCGGGCCCGCCGCGTTCGCGTAGTGCGTGACGTAAGCGCCCATCACGCCGCACATCACGAAGACAAGGAACATGTCCATCTTGGGGAGCCCTGCCGCGAGACCGATCGTGTACTGCACCGGAATGACGGACGCCATATACGCGCCGCAGGAGACGAAGAGGTAGCGGCAGGCGGTGCCGGCGAAGACAAGGGTAATCAGAAGCCCGATGTGGCTGAAGGACGAGAAGTCGATATAGGTCTCGAGCCACCCGGCAAGCCAGTTGAATAACAGGAATTTATTGAGGGCGCCGGCCATACCGAGAATGCCGCCGTACCAGATGAGCGTTGACCAGATCTGACCGTTCACCGCGATGTCCTTCCATTTAAGGACGCCGGTGAGCAGCGTGAGCGCGATGAAGGCTAGCACCACCGCGGTGGAGTTGATATTGGTGTAGGACGAAGTGGACCACAGAATGATCGCGAGGAGGAAGAGGACGAGGAGGATCTTCTCGTTTCTCGAGATCGGGCCGAGGTCTTTGAGGCCTTCCGCCGCGATCCGCTTGTTATCGATCTTTCCGATTGTTGGCTTGTAGATCTTATAAATGATGAGCGGCGCAAGGAGCAGCACGACACCGGCCGGCACGATAAAGCTGATCGTCCACTGGATCCACGAGATCTGAAGCCCCAGGATCTGATCCGTCATCGCCCAGGCGACCCCGTTCGCGGCGTAACTCGTGAGGAACGTGATCCCGGTCGCCATCGTGATGATGTAGAGGAGCTGCGAGAGATAGGCGCCGATCTTTTCCGGGTTGTGATCCGGGGTGGAGCCAAGCGTCTCCGCGACTGAGCGGAAGATCGGGAAAATGATGCCGCCGGTTCGAGCGGCGTTCGAGGGCGTCATCGGCGCGATGATGAAGTCAGAAAACGCCGCGGCGTACCCAAGCCCGATCGCGGACTTTCCGAAAATACGGATCAGGTGATACGCGATCCGCTTCCCGAGCTGTGTGTCACGGAACGCCTGCGCGATCACGAAGGCGCCGACGACGAGCCAGGTCATCGCGAGCGCGTAGCCTGAGAGCGCCACGGCCTGGCCTTTCATCGCGACGGAGTAGAACCCGAGGAAGATAAGGAGAATGGCGGCTTCAGAGAACGGATGCAGCATGATCCCGAGAATCGCGCCCGCGTAGAAGGGGAAGAGCTCCCACGCTTTCGGGTTCATTCCGGATGGGGCCGGAAGAAAGAGGAGGAGAAGCGGCAGGAAGCACACAATGATTTTGATGATCTGCGACTTTTTCATGGAAAAACTCCATCAGCAGAAAGCACCGGAACGATCTACCGTCAATGAACTGTATACCGGTATACCAATAAATCTAACACTTTGATAATCAAAGCGGTTTACCTATCAGGAGGTAACCGTGGTCCTGAATTGATGTAAGACGGTTTTCCAGTACCCGGGGTGTCTCAGAGGTGGGTTTTTCAGAACGGAAAAAAAGCGGCAGGCCCCTCCCCGGGGACACTGCCGCTCCGGCGCTTTTCCTAAAGATTCTTTTACGCTTCGCGCGTCCGGATCACGTAGAGCTTGTCACCCGGGCGGACACGCTCGGGGACCTTGAACGTGATGTCGTCCTTCTTTTCAAACGAGTCTGCGGGCTTTTCGTCCGCGAAGATCTCAGAGGGTTCGGCGTACACCGCGCCCGTCGTGGGGCCGGTGATGAGGAGCTTTTCGCCCTTTTTGAAGCCGCCCGCCTCAAGCACGAATTCGGCAATCGAAGGCTTCGCGAAGAAATTCACGCACTTTCCGACGTAGAACTTCTTCTCCGTCGCCTTGGTCCCGTAGCCGTTCGTGATATCCGCGACCGGGGCTCCGAGGTAGTACCCCTCCCAGAACCCGCGGTTAAAGACAGCGGCGAGTTTCGCGTCCCACTTCGTGCGGCAGGACTCGTCCCACTCACCCGCGATATAGGTCCGGATCGCTTCGTCGTAGCACTCCACCACCGTGCGGACGTATTCAGGACCGCGGGCGCGGCCCTCAATCTTGAAGACGCGCACCCCGGCGTCAATCATCCGATCCAAGAACCCGATCGTCTTCAGGTCCTTCGGGCTCATGATGTATTCGTTATCGACCTCAAGCTCGATATCCCGCGTCTTATCCTTCACGAGGTAAGAGCGGCGGCAGGTCTGCAGGCATTGGCCGCGGTTCGCGCTTTCGCCCCGGGTCCCGAGACTCATAAAGCACTTTCCGGAAACCGCGAGGCAGAGCGCCCCGTGGCAGAACATCTCGATCCGCATCGGCTGGCCGGAGGGCCCGAGGATCGGTTCCGAAACGATGGCGTCGTGGATCCGCTTCACCTGCTTGAGGTTCAGTTCCCGCGCGAGCACCGCGACATCGGCGTACGCGGCGTAAAACCGGAGCGCCTCGGTGTTCGAGATGTTCATTTGGGTCGAGAGATGCACTTCCACTCCCGCTTTCTTCGCGTAGCCGAGCACCGCGGCGTCAGACGCGATGATCGCCGAGATCCCGGCCGATTTCGCGGCGTCAACGATCCGCCGCATTTCGTCGAGTTCCTCGTCGTACACGATCGTGTTCACGGTGAGGTAGCTCTTCACGCCCTTCTCGCGGCAGAGTTCCGCGATCTCGCGGAGGTCATCAATCGTGAAGGCGTTCGCGGAATGCGCCCGCATGTTGAGCTTCCCGACCCCGAAGTACACGGCGTCAGCCCCGGCCTGGAACGCCGCGTAGAGCGACTCGCGGGAACCGACAGGAGCCATGATTTCAAAGTCAGAGCGAAGCATAAAGGGTGAACCTCAAACGAAAAAAAGCGAAAAAAATAAGAAGCCCCCGCATTCTAGGCGAAAGAGCTTCTTATGTTGAGCCGGGGAAGCGTGTATCAGGCGAGCGACGCCATCACGTCACGCAGCAGCCTGAAACCGGAGTCGAGCACCGAGAGCACCGGGGTCTTGAAGCCCTTCATCTGCGGGGCGAGCGCTGCCATCGAGGGCTGAGCGAGAAGAATCGCGTCCACCGTGCCATCCACCTTCGCGGCTTCGGCGGCGAGGGTTTCCCGCGTCACGTGATGCGTTTCCACCGTGACATCGAGTCCGCGGCGGTAGGCGAGGTTAAGGAGCAGCGTTTCGCTCGGGTGAAGCGCGGCCTTCGCGGTGCCGAAAATCGCGAAGCGCTTCCCGATCTTCAGCGCGTCGAGGATCATCCCTTCATCGATACGGACGATGCGGGGGTTGAAGAAACTCGCGAGCGCGGTCGCGGTGTTGCCGTACACCACGCATTCATTCAGGATCGCGTCGCAGCCGACATTCTCAGCCGCTTCGTAGAGGTGAAAAAGCGCCCGGTTGTCTGACGGGGTGGGACCGGATTCGGAAACGGCGGGGGTGAGGAGCCCTTCACCGACAAACTGACGCACTTCGATCCCCGGAAGGTACTGTTCGCAGAGCGACCGGAGGAGAGCGGAGGAACCGCTTGACGTCTGAACAATGCCAAGAATCTGAGCCATGGCTTTCTATCCTTTTTTGGAATTTTTTGAGTTACGGGAGTGTGAGACTCTTGAGTGACTTCAAGGATAGCCGGAATCGGGTCGACAGGTGCGCCGCGGGGTTACGCGGCGCTTCCTTCACCCTTCTTCCAGTGATTCGGCGTGACGCCGAACCGGAGCCGGAAGGCGCGGGAAAAGTGCTGCTGCGTCGCGAAGCCGTTCCGGTCAGAAATCGTGCGGAGGGGGAGGCGTGAGAGTTCGGGGTCCCGGAGGTCGGATGCGGCCGCCTCCACCCGGATCCTCACAAGCTCATTCATCGCGGTGGTCCCCGCGTCCCGGAACGCCTCCGTGATGTAGCGCGTGGTGACGCCGGCATCCGACGCGATTTCTTCGAGCGACAGGCCTTTCTCCGCCCGGCGGCGCGTCATGATCCCGAGGACGGTGGTCCGGAGGGTACCGAGCGCCGCGCTCGGGTGCTTCGCCCGGCGCATCGGGAGCGCCTCAATCACGGGCGGGAGAAAGGCGGGGAGAGCGGAAGCGGCTCTCGTGAAATCCTCGTCCCCATAGAGAAAGGCCGCGCGGAAGAAACTTTCGAGGATCCGGA
>OBAA01001696.1_pt1 | contig 9316 bp, 8 predicted proteins | sample 1475961 | NCBI WGS metagenome assembly OBAA01 (sample SAMEA2579960, study PRJEB22360) | human gut metagenome | biome: human gut; feature: human-associated habitat; material: faeces | place: Denmark | collected 2008/2010 | reverse complement strand
CGTTATCGGTTCGCCGGCAAGGAGCCGGTATACGTGGGGCGTATCCGCAAAGACCTGACTTGCGAGAATGGCCTGACGTTCTGGTGCGTCAGCGATCAGATCAAAAAAGGGGCGGCGCTCAATGCCGTGCAGATATTGGAGACACTGGTCTGACGGCCGGAAATTTAAAAAACAGGAAAAGGGGAGACTGCGGGTCTCCCTTTTTTTCATACCTTTGTTCCCGGCGTAAAGTTCGTGCCCTATGGAATCCAAGTTTTCAGCCCGTATCGCTGAGTTGCCCGGCCCGGTGTGGGTGTTCGGGGCTTATGTCGTTTCCCGGCTGGGGGAGTGGGCGTTCGGGCTGCTCATGCAGTTCGTTTCGGGCTCGTGGCGGCTGGGCGGCGGCACGGCTTTGATGTTCCTGATCCCTGCGGCCGGCGTGGCGCTGCCCGTCTGCGTGCTGTGGGGCTTGGTCGGCCGGAGCCCCTACGGGTTGTCGCTGGCGCGCTGGTATGCCGGGCTGCGTGTGGTGTTGCATTTCGCTGCGCTGCTCATGCTGCTCTTTTCCGGATACGATCCGCATCTGTACGGAGGTACCGAAATGTTTATCCGGAGCATTGCCCGGAATGTCGTATATGGTGCCTTGTGGTTCCTCTTCCTGCTTTATCTGGAGCGCTCCCGTGCGCTGGATGCCGCGATGTCCGGGGAGCGCTGCGACCTGCCTCTGTGGTGCGTTGCCCTGATGGTTGTGGTGTTGGCGCTGGCGATGTAGGGCGTGCTGCCGGAGCCCTTGGCACGGGCGTGTGCGTTTTATTCTGCCGGCGATCGGAGACGGCTCGTTTCCGGGTCTTCGTATGGCACATTTTGGGCCTGAAGTTAGCGAATTAGAATTTTTTATTGTAATTTAGGGTCGCGACAGTCCCGAAAAAGAGGTGCCGAAGTTGTATTTTTCGAATATATTCACTATATTTGTGATACATACTGACTAACACGGAAAGTGTAAGTTTATTCTCGAGTGGTAAATCTTGCAAATTAATACTGAGAAGAGAATAAGCCGGCATTTCTCCGCGTCTTATCCGTTTACGGATATAGGCGTGGGACTGTTGCTTATTTTATTCTCGAGGTTTTGCAAGAACCTTCCCACTCTGAAATATAGCTACAGCACCACGCTTTCCTTTTTTTTAATTTTACATTTATTGCTTAGTTCCCAGGTGCGGGGGACTGTAGGAGCTATGTCCCATCATAAAGCATGCGATTCCTAACCCTTTTAATCTCAGCTATATTTATGAAAAACTGTTTCAAAACCGTTTTGGCCGCTGTGGCCGTGCTTGTTTGGCTGGGCGCCTCTGCCCAGGACGATCCTTCGAAGGAGACTGTCATCATCAATCCTTTTACGCACACCTCCGCTGTCAGCCAGGCAGCCTGTGACAACATCCGGGCGGCCGTCCTGTCGGGTTTTGCCGACCGTGGCCGTTTCCACATCGTCGACGCACTGACCGACGGTACGCTGTCGAAACTCTATGCCGACCGCAACGTCGAGGACGTGGTGAACGATGCCAACTGGAAGAGCGAAAGCGAAGCCGCCTACAAGGCGTTGGGCGCCAAGAAGGTCGTCATCGGACAGGCCAACAACGTTTCGTTCTCGCAGTTCAAGTCGGATATCGACGGCAAGATGTACAACAAGGCCGAGGTGACCTATTCGCTGAAGGTATATAACATTGCCGACGGCGCCATGATCGGTTCGGAAGACCTTTCGGTTTCGGGTATCGACGCCGATTCGAAGGACGGTGCATTCAACGACGCGATGAAAGACCTCCGCAAGGGCATGGTCGGGTTCGTGGACAAGCATTTCAAGTTCGAGACCTATATCCTCGAGCTGGGCGAGGCCGACAAGAAAGGCCGCGTCAAGGAGCTCTATATCTCGGGCGGTACGGAGATGGGCGTTGCCAAAAAGACCCGTTTCAAGGTATTCCTGGAGCGTAAGATCGGCCCGAAGGTAACCAAGTCGGAGATCGGCACCATCGTGGCTGTCGAGGTGATGGACGGCGTTACCAAATGCCAGGTCGCTTCGGGCGAGGATGCCATCAAGGAGAAATTCAACAACGGCGACAAGCTGGTCGTCATCCTCGACAAGCAGGGGACGGCGGCGGGCGGTTTCTTCAAAGGGCTCGTCGGTGCATAAATTTACCGCATATAATTCTTCTGGAAACGATCTCCGGGGTGTCGCTGACGGTACCCCGGGGATTTTATCCGTTCAAACTTAAAATATTTATCAGATGTTTAGGAAGTCCGTATTGTCAGTCATCGTTGTTCTCTTGTCGGCGCTTTTTCCCGCCTCCGCACAGAATTATACGACCGATGCCATCCTGAAACGCACGACCGGAAAGATCGCTACGCTGGAATGTTCGGGGATCGCCCGTACGAAGAAGGAGGCGATCGAGATGGCTAAGAAATCGGTGATCTACACTTATTTATATAACGGTATAGACGGCCTGAACGACAACAAACCCCTGTTGGGCAGCAAACCCTCGGCCGGGGCGGCCCAGTATGTCGGACAGTTGCTCGGGACGACCCGTTATGCCAACTACATCCGCAGCTGCACCATCGCCGATAAGACCAACAAGACCGCAGCCAAGGACATCCAGGTCTTTGCGACGATCGACCTCTACACCGAATCGCTCGAGCGCGACCTGGTCAACAACGGTATCATCGGGCGCAATGCCGCCGATATAGCGCTCTCCGAAACCCAGGAGATGATCGCCATGCCGACGGTGATGGTCGTGCCCTTCCGCAAGAGCGGCCAGTCCTACGAAGAGGCCATCCGCGACAATTCGGACATGCGCATGGCTATCTCGAAGGTCAACGAAGGTTTCATCAAACAGGGCGTGGAGACCAAAGACCTGCTCACGTCGCTCAATAACGCCAACACCTACCAGGTGCGCATGGGCGACGGCATGTCGCTCGACGATGCGATCCTCATCAACTCGGGTGCCGACGTCTCGGTGAGCGTCGATATCAACCAGGATGTGAACGACGGCGGGGTGCGCGTGTCGCTGACCCTGCAGGCGATCGAGATCGCCACGGGCAATACGCTGGCCACCAAATCCGAAATTTCGGGGCGCAAACGCACGACGGCCGACGTGCTGTGCGGCGTGATGGCGCAGGCGATGGTCGGCGACTTCATGAAGCAGATATCCACACGCATGGCGACCAAGATTTCGACCGGGCAGAGCGTGGCCGTGCGCTTTACGATCGACCCCGGATCGGCCATCAACATGGATACCGAGATCAACAACATCATGCCGTTGTCGGACATCCTCGTTTCGTGGGTGAAGCGCCATGCCAAGAACGGCAAGTACCATACGCAGGGCCGCACGAGCACGCTGCTGGCCTTCAGCGATATTTTTGTGGACAACTCCATGGAGGACGGTATGCAGTCGGACGTCAATGATTTCGCGCTGGCGCTCTACCAGTACCTCAAGGGGCTGAACCTCTCCGTGTCGCGTACGATCACGGGTAATTCCATCGACGTAATCATCTACTAAACAACAGACCATGAATCTGCTTCGTAAACTATCGTTCTCGCTGGTGTTCGTGCTGGCCGCGCTGTCGCTCCGGGCCCAGGCCGTAATCGACCTCTCGGCCTATATCGACGACGAGACGGCCGCGCAGCTCGGTGACAACAACGCCGCGGCCCTCAAAAACAAGATCAGCAAGATCATCACCCGCAACGGCATGGCCGATGCCGCGGGGCTTTTCGTCGTCACGCCGACGCTTACGATCACCGACGACGGGGCGGTCGATACGGGGATGACCACGCTGCACGTGCTGCGTGCCGACCTGACCCTGTCGGTCAAAAACCTTTTCGAAGATACTGTTTTCGGAAGCCAGACCATATCGCTCCAGGCCAACGGCAAAAGCATCGAAGCCTGTATGCGGTCGCTGATCAATAAGGTGAACGTCAACGACGCGCGTTTCGCCAAGCTGATCGGTGACGTGCAGCAGGGCATCGCCGACTATTATACGCGCCAGATGCCGAAGATACTCGCCAAGGTCAACTCACTCGTCGCCCGTGAGGAGTACGAGGATGCGATGGCGGCGCTGGCCGTGATTCCCGAGAGTGTCGACGAATACGAGGCGGTCGAGGAGCTCAAGGTGCAGGTCTACGACAAACTGCTCGCCGGCGAGGTGACCCGTGCCGTTGCTCAGGCCGATATTCTGGTGCGCCAGGGCGATATCGACGGGGCGCTGGAGTTGTGCCGTGCGTGCAACCCCGTGAGCCCGAACTACGGTGAGGTGATCCGGTTCCTCAACCGCCTCGATGCGCAGGCTGCGGCGGGCGCAGGCGCGGGGGCGGGGGCGGGGGGTAGTTGGCGGCCGAAGCCGCGGCGATGGAGCAGGAGTTGCGGAAAATGGATGCCGAGGCAATGCGCGCGCGGACGCAGCAGGAGGCTGCCGTCGAGGCGCAGAGCCTCAAGGCCGAGCGTGCCGAGTCCTCTGCCAAGAAGGGCAAGTCGCTGGGCGAATGGCTCTTCGGACTCTGACCGAACGATTGTCTGACTAATCTGGAAATACGATGAAAACCTGTCCTGTCTGCGGAAATAGAATGGAGGATTCGCAGCACCTATGCCCGGATTGCGGCGCCAACTACGTCGAGGCCGTCGTCGACGATATTGCCTCCGGTGCGGGGGCGGATTCCCGGCTGATGCTCGCGAGCCTCGAAGAGGGGCTTGCCGGGCTGGATGCCGTGCCGCTGCCCGCCCTGGGCGATACGGCCCGTAAGATGCTCCCTGCGCTGTGCGCTGCGGCGCTGGTATTTTGCCTGCTCGCCGGGGTCGCTACGGGCGCCAATATCTTCTACCTGCTGGCCGCCGTCGCGCTGGTGCCGCTGGCCGTGTCGCTGCTTGCCCGTATGCAGGGGAAACTGCGGTTGAGTGCCGGCGAAGTGGTCGTAAGGGCCGCCGCGCGGGTCTTTGCCGAGGATGCCGCTTCCGTGCGGGAGCGGTTTGCCGGAGATGCCGAGGTGCTGGCCCGGCTCGATGCCATGCAGCTGCGGCTGGATGACGCCCTTGCACGGCAGGCGTCGGCGCATGCGCAAAACCGCCGCAAGGTGACGGTCATTGCAGCCGTCGTGCTGATTTGCTGCTCTGCGGGTGCAGGGGCGTTGGCCGTGCGAAACCATGCGGCCCGCAAGGCCCAGGCCGCCTATGCGGCGCAGCCCGAGTGGGTCAGGTTGCGCGACAGCTACGCCGACGCGGCCGGGGACGACGAATATGCGGGCAAAGACCTGCGGATCGCCGTCGTGCGTGCCATGCTCGCCGACGGGCAGGGCGCTGCGGCCGAGGATTTTTTCTTCGCCCATTGCCAGGGCAAGGTCGGGGATGCCGATTGCGCCATGTTGATCGCCGGCCATTACAAAGCGAAGAAGGATGCCGTTGCGCTCGACGCCTTTGTCGGCAAGGTGTCGCTGCGCTACGATTCCGATACGCAAAAGGTTAAATCCCTAACGAAGTGACCCGATGAAGCGTTTATTACCTATTTCGCTGCTTTTGGCGGCACTCTGCATCTCGACGGCGGCTTTTGCCCAGAAGGACAAGGTCGTCGAGGCGAGCAGCAAACGGAAGCCGGCATGGATCGGCAGTTCCGACCGGTCGCATTTTGCGGTGACGGAAGTGGGGGAGACCCTTGCCGCCGCCTCGGGGAAATGCATGGCCTCGATCCGGCAGTATATCGTCAATGCCGTGGCCGTGAATGTCTCGTCCGCCGAGAAGATGGCGACGCGCCAGATCACGCGCGACCAGCTGGTCACGGCGATGAGCGACTATTCGTCGGCGCTGATGACCGAGGCCGGACAGCTGCCCTACCTGAACGACATCACCCTCTCGAACGCCGAGGCGGTCTACTGGGAGCGGATATACAGCAAGAAGACCAAGACCTACCGCTATGAATATTCGGTGCTGTACCCCTTTCCGGAGCAGACGCGGCGGCAGCTGATCGAGGCTTTCGTGGCCATCGACGACGCCAAGCAGGCCGAGTATGAACGGCTGCGGCGCGAACTGGGCACGATTACGGACATAGACCGTATCCGGCTGGCGGTAAACGAGCTGGACGGGTTGTACGACTATTTCTTCGACGCCACCCGCAAGGGCGATGTCGAGACCCTGCGGCGCAATTACCGGGCACTGTACAATGCCGTGTCGATCGAGGTGGAGTCCGAGGCGCCGGGCGAGTGCGTCTATTCCCTGCGGCTCGGCCACGACCGCCGTGCAGCCGCGCCTGAAAAGCGAATCGGTGCTGGAGATGGCCGTCAAGCCCTATGGCGACGGCCGCTACCTGCTCTCCTATGACCCGCAGTACGCTTCGCCGACCGATATCAACAAGATCGAAGTGCTCTACCTGTTCGGCGGTGCGCGCGTGTCGCAGACGATCTTTTTCAATCCGGCCGGGGACGCCGTTTCAGTCCGGCCCAAGGGCACGCTCAGGATCGAACAGTCCGGCGGGGTGATCCGCGGGACGATGCAGCTGCGCGTAAGCGGGACGGCGGCCGAGGTGCGGCGGATCGTGCTGTTCAACCCGGCCGACGGGGCCCGGATCGTGGCTGAAAGGATCGAACCCCCGCAGCTCGCCGGGGGCGATTGCAGCGTAACGTTCGAGGCGCAAGGCTCGATAAGCCCCGCAACCGACGGGGTGGACGTACTCAGGGGAAGCATCGGATTCGGGAATTCCGCCGACGGGAAGGCCTCCGAAGCCGATTTTACATTGCACTATAAACTTACAACCAAATAATCCGAAAGATGAAAAGAACCCTTATTGGAGCTATCGCTCTCCTGCTCGCTGCCGGCGCCGTGTCGTGCAGTTCGTCGAAAAAGGCCTCCGGGCCCGCTGCCCCTGCGGGCATGGTCGAAGAGGCTATTCCGCTCAGCGGCGCACAGTACCGCAGCAATGCCGAATATTACCGTGCCGTGCAGAACGGCGTGAGCACCGAGCGCAGCACGGCGCAGAAGATCGCCATGCAGAATTGCCGCCAGGATCTTGCCGCGGCCATCCAGGCCGATGTGAAGCTCGTCATCGAGAACTATGTGAAGAACCAGGATACGGGCGTTGCTGCCGAGCACAAGTCGCAGTATCAGGAACTGGCTTACACGGCCGTCGGCCAGCAGTTGCGCGACGTGCAGGTCGTCGAGGAGAAGATGTTCCGCCAGGACAACGGCTCGTTCCGTTACTATGTCTGCATGCAGCTTCCCAAGGCTGCCCTGGAGGCAGCCATCGAGGATGCGATCGCCAAGGATGCCAAACTCAACCTGGAATTCGACCGCGCCCAGTTCAAAAAGATCTTCGAGGAGCAGATGGCTGCTTTCTCGCAGCAGTAGCCCTGTTGGCCGGCACCATGTCCAATCGAGAGACGGCGCTCCCCTCGGCCGAGGGAAGCCGCCGTCTTTTACCCGTAACCGCTCCGCCTATGAAACGCTATCTGACCCTGTTGCTGTCGCTGCTTTTCGTGCTTCCCCTGCCGGCGCAGTCCCGCCGGGAGGCGTTGCTGGAATACCAGGCGCGCCGCAGGCAGGCCTATACCGAATTCCGGGACAACTACCGCAAGGCGTGCGCCGACTTCATGCGCAAGCGCTGGGAGGCTTTCCGCGCCGAGGCTCCGGTACCCGTGCCCGAACGCCGGGAACCCGATGTCCCCGTTATGAAACACCCGGATGTGCCCTCCGCGCCGACGCAGGACAGGATGCCTTACGACAAGGTGTTCGGCCTGCCCGGGCCGGCTCCGGAGAAGCCCGATGCGCCCGGGATTGCGGAAACACCTGTGCAGCGCGGCAAACCCGCTGCGGAAAAGGGGGCCGGGGATAACGGTGCGCAGCAGGGGCGGAAGCCCGCCGCGGGGACGGACGACGCGGCTCCGGCAGTGGACGTTTCGCATCCCTTCAAGTTCACATTCTACGGCACGGGCTGTTCCGTATCGCTGGCTGCGAAACACCGCTTCAACCTCGCCTCGGTGCAGGAGAACAGCGTGGCCAATGCCTGGGAGGGTGTTTCGGGAGGTGCATACGATGCCGTGGCGGCGGAGTGCGTGGCGCTGAAAAAGGCGCTGGGGCTCAACGACTGGGGCTATTACGACCTTGTGCGGACACTCGCCGACGGATTCTGCGGCCCCAAAACGAACGAATCGGTCGTCCTGCAATCGTTCCTGATGGCCGAGGCGGGCTATAAAGTGCGCATGGCGCGCGGCGGCGGCCGGCTGTTCCTGTTGCTGGCCACCGACGGGCAGGTCTATGCCCGTCCCTATTTCAATATCGACGGCCAGGTATTTTATATCCTGGACGATGTCCCGCGGGCCGCGTCGTACAATATCTGCAATTTCACGATCCCCGGGGAGCGGCCTTTGTCGCTGGCGATGCCCGCGCCGCCCCTCTTCGCGCAGAACCCCGCGGCGCCCGCCGTCCGCAATTTCGACGGCGTGGTTTCGACGACGGTGACGGTAAACCGCAACCTGATGGATTTCTATACGAATTATCCGCCCTGTCACTGGAGCGTCTATGCGGCCACGGCGCTTACTGCCCCGGTGTGCGGGCAACTCTATCCCCCGCTGCGCGCCGCAGTGGCCGGGAAGGGCGAGCGCGAGGCGGCGGAACTGCTGCTGCACTACCTGCACAGGGCTTTCCCCTACAAGACCGACGAAGCACAGTTCGGCATCGAGCGGACACTCTTCGCCGAGGAGATGTACTACTATCCGTACAGCGACTGCGAAGACCGTTCGATCCTCTTTGCGCGGCTGGTCAAGGATCTGCTGGGGCTGGATGTCGTGCTGCTCTATTATCCGGCGCATATCGCCGCGGCGGTATGCTTCAAAGGCGAGGTGAAGGGCGACTACATGCAGCTCGGCAACAAACGCTATGTAATCTGCGATGCGACCTATATCGGTGCCGGCGTGGGCGAGGCGATGCCCGACCTGAAGCGTACGCCGGCCCAAGTCGTCCGGATTGATTAACCCTTTAAAACCGATTCGCGATGTTTTGTCCCAATTGTGGAAAGAAATGCGGTGATAACGACCTTTTCTGCGGGGGCTGCGGCACCAGGCTCCCCGCCCGCCCGGTGACGGCATCCCCGGCGGCAGATGCGGCACCCGTTGCCCCGGCTGTCCGGGCCGGAAGCTGCGCGGCCGCGGGCTCGAAGGAGCCGGCGGGGCCTATGGCCGAGGGCGTCATCTTCACCAACCTGCAGGCTCTGGCCCGCAAATTCGGAACCGATGCCGCGGCGGTGCGCAAGTTGCTCGCCGCTTATGCCGAAGCATCGGCGGGCAACGGGCACCCGTTCCACCACCGCTATCGCTGTA
>OBAA01001691.1_pt1 | contig 9338 bp, 8 predicted proteins | sample 1475961 | NCBI WGS metagenome assembly OBAA01 (sample SAMEA2579960, study PRJEB22360) | human gut metagenome | biome: human gut; feature: human-associated habitat; material: faeces | place: Denmark | collected 2008/2010 | reverse complement strand
CCCGCGCCGCGGCGGCGGGCGTGGAGCCCCTGCTGCTCCCGGGCATAGACTCCGAAAGCCACGGGGCGCTGTTCGACCTCTGCCGCCGCCACCCGGGGCAATGCGTCCCGATGATGGGACTGCACCCCACCTCGGTGAACGACAACCCGCACTGGCGCGAGGAGCTGGCGCTCGCCGAACGTTACCTCACGGCCCCGCCCGAGGGCATCGCACGTTTCTGCGCCGTGGGCGAGATCGGGCTGGACTACTACTGGAGCGGCGAGTTCGTCGCCGAACAGGTCGAGGCTTTCGTTTCGCAATGCCGCCTGGCCGCACGGCTCGGCCTTCCGGTGGCGATCCACACCCGTGCGGCATGGGACGACATGTGCCGGATCATCGGGGAGGAAGCGACGGCCGCGGCGGAGGCCGGGCGGAGGCTGCGGGGCGTGTTCCACGCCTTTTCGGAGGATGCCGTCACCTACCGGAAACTGAAAGCCTGCGGCGATTTCGCCTTCGGAATCGGCGGCGTGGTGACTTTCAGGAAGAGCAAGCTGGCCGATACGGTGCGTGAAATGGAACTGGACGACATCGTACTCGAAACTGACTGCCCGTACCTGACACCCGCGCCCCACCGCGGCGAGCGCAACGAGTCGGCCTATGTGCGGTTCGTGTGCGAGAAAGTCGCGGAACTGAAGGGGCTGCCCCCCGGCGAAGTGGCGGCCGCAACGACGGCGAACGCCAAACGTATTTTCGGAATATAACACCATAAGACCATACGATGAAATCTTCGATCCTGATCATCTATACGGGCGGTACCATCGGCATGAAGAACGATGCCGAAACCGGCGCCCTGGTGCCTTTCGACTTCAGCGGCATCTACGATGAATTCCCTTCGCTCAAGCGGCTCAACGTGGACATCGACGTGCTGACGATGGATCCCGTGATCGACTCGTCGAACGTCACCCCGGCAAACTGGGCGGCGCTGGCCGAGCTGATCCGCGACAACTACACCCGCTACGACGGGTTCGTCGTACTGCACGGCACGGACACCATGTCCTACACCGCATCGGCATTGAGTTTCATGCTCGAAAACCTGGCCAAGCCCGTGGTTTTCACCGGCAGCCAGATCCCGATCGGCGTGCTGCGCACGGACGGCCGCGAAAACCTCATCACGGCCATCGAGATCGCGGGGGCGCACATCGGCGGACGCCCCGAGGTACCCGAAGTGTCGCTCTATTTCCAGAACCGGCTGTTCCGCGCCAACCGTACCACCAAACGCAGCGCCGAGGCGCTGAGCGCCTTCCGTTCCTACAACTACCCGCCCCTGGCCGAGGTGGGGGTTAACATCGCCTATAACCTCGCGGCGATCCTCCACCCGACGGAAATCTCGCCGGAACTGCGCATCGCCACCCGCCTGGCCGACGGAATCGAAGTCATCAAGCTTTTCCCGGGGCTGGGCGAAAATATCCTGCGGGCGATGCTCTCGGCTCCGGGGCTGCGGGCCGTGGTGCTGGAGACATTCGGCGCGGGCAACGCCCCGACCAACGAATGGTTCATCCGCGTACTGAAAGAGGCGATCGACCGCGGGGTCATCATCCTCAACATCACGCAGTGCGGCGGGGGCAAGGTTTCGATGGAACTTTACGAAACCGGGCTGAGGCTGCAGAAGATCGGCGTCCTGTGCGGCCACGACATGACCACCGAGGCGGCCGTCACGAAGCTGATGTACGTGCTCGGACTGGGGCTTTCCGACGAACAGACCCGCGCATTGCTGCGGCGCCCTCTGCGAGGCGAATTTACAGCCTAAGACGTTGCACGGAACGATTTTTTTTTCTATATTTCGCACTGCTAACGTACCTTATCGGGTCGCCAAAGAGGGGCAACACGAAGAGGAATAGAGGCGTAACTCGCTGGCAAACAAATGTTTGGGTCAATTCGGAGTGAAATTTCCGGAATTTGCCTGTACTTGCAAAGCCGGCAGGGGAAAGCCATGGATCGGGGTAAAAAGATGCCGCAAGGATACGGAAAGGATAAAAAAAATATTTTTTTAGGATTTTTTTAACCCGGTAGAATTGACGAAATACCATTGAAACCGGAAAAATATCGTGAAATACCTAAAAACACAACAATAAAAAACAACTAAACAAATTTAATTTTATCTAATCACAACTATGAAAAAACTTTTTTTGATTCTGTCAGTGGCCCTGTTCGCATTGGGTACTGTTAACGCTTTCGCGCAGGAGGCTGCTGCAGCTGCCGAAACCCAACTCGCCGGCGATAGCCTGCACCACGTGATGATGCAGAAGTTCCTCGAGGGTGGTTGGGCATGGATGCTCCCGATCCTTATCTTCCTGATTATCGGTCTGGCCGTTGCCATCGAGCGTATCCTCTATCTCTCGCTGTCGACGATCAACTCGAAGAAACTCATCACCAAGGTTGAAGAAGCCCTGAAGAACGGCGGCATCGAAGCTGCCAAGGAAGTTTGCCGCAACACGCGCGGCCCGATCGCTTCGATCTACTACCAGGGTCTCGACCGTTACGATCAGGGTCTGGATTCGGTCGAGAAGGCTGTCGTTTCCTACGGTTCGGTTCAGACCGGCCAGATGGAGTCGGGCCTGACGTGGATCGGCCTGTTCATCGCCCTTTCGCCTATGTTGGGCTTCATGGGTACCGTTGTCGGCATGATCGCGGCGTTCGACGCCATCCAGGCTGCCGGCGATATCAGCCCGACCCTCGTTGCAGGCGGTATCAAGGTCGCCCTTCTGACGACCCTCATGGGTCTTATCGCTGCGGTTATTCTTCAGCTGTTCTACAACTATATCGTTTCGAAGATCGACTCGCTGGTAAACGATATGGAGGATTCGTCCATCACGCTGATGGATATCCTGACGGCTTACAGCAAGAAATAATCCCAACGATTTAAAAAGAGTTAAAGGCAATTATGAAAAAGATTTTAAATATCATATTGGGTATTCTGCTGGCCGTGATGGCGGTACTGGGAATATACGCAATTGCTACGGGTGGCTCCGAGGCGGCTATCAGCCTGAACCTCATCTGGTGCTATTTCCTGCTGGCTCTTGCGGTGTTCACAGCTATCTTCTGCGCGGTCTTCGGCATGATCCAGAACCCAGCGGGAATCAAGGGCACGATTATTTCGCTCGCGCTGATCATCGTGATCGTGGGCGTGGCTTACTTCGTGGCTTCGGGACATGACATCCAGATCCCCGACCTCGCCAACGGCGGGTTTTTCTCCCAAGGTGAAACCGTCCTGACCGACACCAGCATCCTGGTAACGTACGTTGCCCTGGTCGCTGCGTTCGTGACGGCTATCGCAACCGAAATTTACGGCGCTTTCAAATAACAACGAACAATGGCAGGAAATAAAAGACAAATACAGGAGATCAACGCCGGCTCGATGGCCGACATCGCCTTCCTGCTGCTGATTTTCTTCCTTGTGGCCACAACGATGAATGTCGACACCGGTTTGGTGCGTATGCTTCCGCCGATGCCCCCCGAGAACCAAAAGCAGGAGGACATCAAGGTCAAGGAGCGCAACCTCTTTCTGGTGCTCATCTCGGGCAGCGGCAACATCATGGCCGGGCCCTCGGGCAAACAGGAGATCATCGACCTGAGACAACTCAAGGACAAGACGAAGGAATTCATCCTCAACCCGATGGACGACGAGAACCTCCCGGAGAAAACCGAAAAGGAAATCGAGTTGGCCGACGGCAGCAAGTGGGTATATCCCGAGAGCCAGGGCGTTGTTTCGTTACAGACCACCCGTGATACGGGCTATCAGTCCTACATCATGGTGCAGAACGAGCTCACACGCGCCTTCAACGAGGTACGTGACGAGGTCGCCATGAAGAAATTCGGAGCAAAATTCTCGGAGCTTTCCGAGGATCAGCGCAATGCAGTATCCAAAGCAGTACCTCTGAAGATTTCGGAGGCCGAACCGCGTAATATAAAGAAGTAAGTTATGGCAGTAATGAAAAAGAAGGGCAATAAAAGTTTGCCCCCTATCTCGACAGCATCGCTTCCTGACGTGATCTTCATGATCCTCTTCTTCTTCATGGTGTCGACCACCATGCGCGACCAGGAACTGCTCGTGAGGTACAAACTCCCCGAGGCAACCGAAGTGCAAAAGCTCGAGAAGAAATCGCTCGTAAGCTACATCCACATCGGACAGCCTTCGCTGGTGATGCAGGCCAAATTCGGTACTGCACCCCGTATCCAGCTGAACGACTCGTACAAAACGACCAAGGATATTTTGGATTTCGTAGCCGCAGAGCGCGACAAGCTCAGCGAGGCCGACCGAGCCTCGATGACGATCTGCCTCAAGGCCGACCAGACAACCAAAATGGGTATCGTAACCGACGTGAAGCAGGAACTTCGCCGTGCCAATGCACTGAAGGTCTCCTACGCCGCTTCCAAGTCGCTGGGATACTAAATCCCGAGTCATATCGAAAAAGGGCTGAAGTCGGACTTCAGCCCTTTTTTATGTGCCATACCGATAGTTATACGGCCTCCAGCATCTTCAAACGTATGCCCGCCACTGCAAGACGGCAGGGTAAATTCGGGCCGGGGATTTAAGCGCGGGAGATGATCGTATCCGATCACCACGGGATTTCCCGGCAACACGCGGAAAGACAATCCCCGCTCAGAATTGCAACTCCAACTGGCCGATCCCGTGACTGAACGACAGACGGTGGTGGGGCGTAAGTCCGTATTCCCGGATTGCGAGCCGGTGTTCGCGGGTCGGATACCCCTTGTTCTTTTTCCAGCCATACTGTGGATATTCCTCCGCGAGGCGCAACATGTACTCGTCCCGATGGGTTTTGGCCAGCACCGAAGCTGCGGCGATGTCGGCATATTTGCCGTCGCCCTTGACGACGCAACGGTAGGGTAATTCAAGGCGTGTCCGGAAGCGGTTGCCGTCGATCGCAAGGAATTCGGGCGGCGGATCGAGGCGGGCGACCGCCAGCGACATCCCCTCGAACGAAGCATTCAGGATGTTGATCTCGTCGATCCGGGCTGCGGAAACGGCCTCGACGGCCCAGGCCACGGCTTCACGCTCGATGATCAGGCGGAGCCTGTCCCGGTTCCGCTCGGTCATCTGCTTCGAATCGTTGAGTAACGGGTCGTGGAAATCGGGCGGAAGGATCACCGCAGCGGCGAATACCGGCCCGGCCAAACACCCCCGGCCGGCCTCGTCGCAACCGGCCTCCCGAAACTCGTATTGGTATTGGTTTTCTAACATCGTACCACAAAGTTAGGTAATATTCCGGCTTTTTTCGCTAATTTTGCCTGAGGAAAAAAGCCTTCCGACATGAAATTCGACATCGCCCGGCAGCCGCTCGTACCGGCCTTCATGACCCTCTTCGCACTCGCCGTCGCAGCCATGTGTGCAGGAATCCCCGTGCCCGATACCGAAACCAGTGGAGCGGTGCGCGAAGCGCTCCCGCTTCTGGGCGGCCAACTCGCCCGGTTTCAGGCGGCATATCCGGTATGGTCGAAGTTTGCCGCCGGGTTCATGCTGCTCTTCGCCGGAATGTGTACGGGACGGATTTCGATCCGCTACAACCTCTATACGGTGGGCACCTGCCTCCCGATTCCCCTCTATGCCATCGTCGCCTGCGGGATCGCAACAGGCGGGAATTATCTCGCAGGATTCGCAGCGTCGATGCTGCTCGCATTGGCAACGAAAAATTACTGCCGCGCCTTCTGCAACGGGTACGGGTTCGACGCCATCTTCCGTGCCTCACTCTACCTGGGGCTGATGCCGCTGATATATGCCCCCGCACTGCCGCTGTTGCTGCTCCTGCCGTTGGCCGTACTGCTTTTCCGGCGTACCTTCCGGGAGGTCGTGGTAGCAACGGCCGGACTGCTGCTACCGATCTTCACGGCCTGCTATGTCAGCTGGGGCAGCGGGGCGGAATTTACGGCTCCACTGGTCACAGTGGGGCAGTCGGCCATCGAAGGTATGCCGCTGCAACTCTTCCTGGATATTCCCCTCCCCGCACTCGTCATGGCAGGCGGGATCGTACTGCTCGACCTGACGGCGCTTTTCTTTTTCCTGGCCGACATCTATGCCGCCGGCACCAAACCCCGCTTTATCCTCTTTTATAACATAGGTATACTGGTATTGGCCTTGACATTGCTATGCAGCCCCGCCGCAACACCCGAAGCATTCGCCCTGCTCGCTGTCCGGTCGGCCATACTGATCCCGGTATTTTTCGTCCGCATCCACAGGGGAATGGCATTGCCCGTATACCTGATTTTTCTGGCGGCAGCCTTCGCCGGAATATTTTTACAATATTATATTTAGTCATTATTATGGCATCTTTAGGCTTATTTGCCTTATTGTGCCTTTTTAGACTATTCATTATTTTATAAAATAAATATTAAATTGTATTTTTGAAATGAGCAATCGGTGACGCAACTCGTTGTTCAAAAAAACTTAAAATACGATTTGGTATGAAGAATTCATTAAATTCGTCGGCCCAGCAGCCGATGATTGTGAAGTACGTTGAGGCCCTTCACAACGGAATCCAGTCTCAGGCGCTTTCGCGCTACGCAATCGGCTACATCCTCCGTGGCACGAAATATATTTACGACGGGGATAAGCGCCAGACCCTCACGCGCGGAGACGTATTCTACCTCGGCATCGGGCACCACTATATCGAGAACTTCCCGGAAAACGGGCAGCCCTTCGAACAAGTGCTCTTTTATTATACGCCGGCAGACCTCCAGCGGATACTGCTACACCTGAACATCACCTACGGGCTGAACATTTCGAACGAACATTCGTGCGAAAACTGCCGCAACCGCTCGCATGTCTCGATGCCCGCCTGGAATTCGATCCGCAACTTTTTCATCAACACCAACAACTACCTGCGCGACGAGGATTTCCACCGCGACGAGACGGCCGAGAACATCAAAATGACCGAATTGATCTACCTCATCGCCTCGCACGAAGACTGCTGCCTGAAGAGCAAACTGCTGAGCAACGTCGACGCGGCCAAGGAGAATTTCGAACAGATCGTCTACGACCACATCTTCAAGGATATTTCGATCGAAGAACTTTCGAAGCTGACGAACCGTTCGCTCACCTCGTTCAAAAAGGAATTCCGGCGCCATTTCATGATGCCGCCCCACAAATGGTACATCCGCCAGCGCCTGATGCATTCGCGTCTGCTGTTGATTTCGACTTCGAAGTCGATTTCGGAAATCGGCAATGCCTGTACATTCCCCAATACGTCGCACTTTATTAAACTTTTCAAAAAGGAGTACCAGATGACGCCGGCCGCTTACCGGAACCGCCACATCACTTCGCTCGCTCCCGAGGCGCAGCCCGCCGCTAAGGAAACCGAGGAAATCCGCGAGGCGTTATAGTTCGCAACTTACAAAACCGTTAGTATTTTAAAATTTTTAATTATAATTTAAAAGATTTTTTTTCGGTTAGGTTAAAAAAATGTTACAAAAGATTTGGAAGATTGTGATTTTCCATTTATCTTTGTACAACAAAACGTGGGATTCTCCCACTCTCATTAACCTAACTAACCTAACCAGAGGGGTTTGCTACTGCCAGGCAGCAAACCCCTTTCTCTGTGCAAAAAAGTCCTCCGGCAGCATCCGATATTGAATAATTGCGATTTTCGAGGCCGCATTTTTTATTTTTTTAATTGCATACTGCGAATACCGCCGCCGGCGAAACCCGAAAACAGCCCGGGGAAAGGCCCGGAGCAGGCAAACCCGCGAAGAGGCGTATCAGGAACGAGATGCCGAAAGAAAATAGGGCATTCATAGGAATTATCAATTATTTTTTCGTATTTTTGCATCAATTGGAAAATAATGAACTTAAATGCCGAAGTTTTATGACAAGGTAGATGTACTGAAAAAACCAGGATGGTTGAAGATCCGGCTCCACCGCACCCCGGAATATGCCGAGGTACAGCAAATAGTCGACAAACATGCGTTGCATACGATTTGCAGCAGCGGCATGTGTCCGAACAAGGCCGAATGCTGGAGCCGTAGAACCGCAACCTTCATGATCCTGGGAGACATCTGCACCCGAGGCTGCCGCTTCTGTGCAACGAAAACAGGACACCCCCTTGCCCCCGACGCCGAGGAACCCCGACGGGTCGCCGAAAGCGTCGCACTGATGAAACTGAGGTATGTCGTCGTTACTTCTGTGACGCGTGACGACCTGCCGGACGGCGGTGCCGCACACTGGGCCCAAACCGTCCGCGCCATCCGCACACAGAATCCCGACGCCGTAATTGAGCTCCTTATTCCCGATCTCGACGCACAGCCCGCCCCGCTGGACGTGGTCGTCGCGTCGAAGCCCGATATAATCGGGCACAACATCGAAACCGTCGAGCGGCTGACCCCGGTGGTGCGTTCCAAGGCAAAGTACCGTACGAGCCTGGAAACCCTGCGCTACCTGAGCGCACAGGGTGTCGCAACGAAAAGCGGACTGATGGTCGGACTTGGCGAGAGCGATGATGAAGTATTACAAACCCTGCACGACCTGCGCGACGCAGGCGTGGGGATCGTAACACTCGGTCAGTACCTTCGTCCCACTCTGGAGCACTACCCCGTTGCGGCGTATATCACTCCTGAAAAATTCGAATGGTACAGACTGAAAGCGCTGGAAATGGGCTTCAGCTACTGCGCGAGCGCACCGTTAGTCCGCTCGTCGTACATGGCGGAAGAGGCCCTGAAGAGCGTCAAAAGTTTGTAGCGATGGAAGCCTCCTGCCGGGATCTCGGACTGATGGACTACAAAACCTGCTGGGAATTGCAGCAGGGCTTGTTCGACGCCCTGGTAGCCCGCAAGGCAGCCTGCAAAGGCGCAACGAAACAGGCGGCGGCACCCCTGGCGGCAAACGCCGACACTGCGGAAGCAAGTAAGGCATCCGCGCGGGAGCCGGCACAGCGATCGGCAGAGGCAATGCCCAGCAAGGCGGGAACGCAATCCGGCAAAGGGCCGGAATCCCCAACGGGCGGCGTATCCGCAGCAGTGAGCGTCGAACCGTCAGGCGCCACCGGAGATAGCTCCGCCAGCGCAGGCACGATCCTTTTGGTGGAACACCCGCCGGTATACACACTCGGCAAAAGCGGCCATGCCGAAAACCTGCTGATAGGCTGCGAAACGCTCGAAGCGATGGGCGCACAGTTCTTTCACATCGACAGAGGGGGCGACATCACTTTCCACGGCCCGGGGCAGCTGGTCTGCTATCCGATCCTCGACCTCGAATGTCTGGGCATCGGGCTGAGGGACTACGTCGGGGCACTGGAAGAGGCCGTCATCCGTACCGTGGCGGTATACGGCATCACCGCCGGCCAATGCGCGGT
>OBAA01001679.1_pt1 | contig 9465 bp, 9 predicted proteins | sample 1475961 | NCBI WGS metagenome assembly OBAA01 (sample SAMEA2579960, study PRJEB22360) | human gut metagenome | biome: human gut; feature: human-associated habitat; material: faeces | place: Denmark | collected 2008/2010 | reverse complement strand
CCGTTTTCTTTCTAGATCTGATCTGTGCTACGATCATCAGTCTAATCGATCTGGCATATCCTCAGATCCTGCGTACCTGTACCAATACCTTGTTTACGAAAAGCAGTTCCTCTATTTTAAGCGCACTGCTTCCCATTGCAGCCGGTCTTCTGATCATGTACCTGATCCAGAGCCTGTGCAAATATTATGTCAGCTATCAGGGACATATGATGGGCGCTTATATGGAACGGGATATGCGTCAGCAGCTTTTTGACCACTATGAAAAACTTTCTTTTTCTTATTATGATCAGAACAACTCCGGACAGATGATGAGCAAACTTGTCTCTGACTTATTTGATATTGCAGAATTTGCGCATCATGGACCGGAGAATCTGTTTATTTCCGTGATCAAGATTATCGGATCGTTCATCTTCCTCTTCCTGATCAACTGGAAGCTGGCAATTCCACTTCTGTTTCTGGTGTTTTGCATGTTTGCATTTTCTATGAGCCAGAACCGACGAATGCAGTCTACCTTTATGGAAAACCGGAAGAAAATCGGAGATGTCAATTCCCGTCTGCAGGACACACTTGCCGGAATCCGCGTGGTTCAGTCTTTCGCAAACGAGGATGTGGAAAAAGAAAAATTCCGCAAGAGCAACCACAATTTTCTGCTCTCCAAGGATGCCAACTACAAATGCATGGGCAGTTTTATGGGCTATAACCTGTTTTTCCAGGGAATGATGTATCTTGTCACACTGGTATTCGGCGGCTACCTGATCGCAAAAGGAGAAATGCAGGCGACAGATCTTGCCATGTATGCACTGTATATCGGAATTTTCATCAGCCCGATCCAGATTCTGGTGGAGCTTACGGAAATGATCCAGAAAGGTTTCTCCGGATTCAAACGGTTCCTTGCCGTGATGGAGACAGAGCCGGAAATCCAGGATTCCCCGGATGCAAAGCCACTCAAAGACGTCCGCGGACTGGTTTCCTTCGAGGATGTATCCTTCCACTACAGTGATGACGATACCCTGGTATTATCCAACGTTTCCTTCCAGATTCCGGCAGTAAAATCCATTGCCCTTGCCGGTCCGTCAGGAAGCGGAAAAACTACAATCTGCTCCCTTCTGCCGAGATTTTATGATGTGAGCAGCGGACGCATTACGATCGACGGCAAAGATATCCGTGATCTGACATTAGAGAGCCTGCGAAACCAGATTGGAATCGTACAGCAGGATGTCTATTTATTCTGCGGCACAATCAAGGAAAATATCGCCTACGGAAAACCGAATGCCTCTATGGATGAGATCGTCGATGCTGCCAGAAAAGCAAATATTCACGATTTCATCGAAAGCCTGCCGGATGGCTATGACACCTTTGTGGGAGAACGCGGAACCCGTCTTTCCGGCGGTCAGAAACAGCGGATCTCCATTGCCCGCGTGTTCCTGAAAAATCCGCCGATCCTGATCCTTGATGAGGCCACCAGCGCACTGGACAACGAAAGTGAACGCTGGATTCAGCAGAGTCTGGAAGTTCTCGCTAAAAACAGAACAACCATCACGATCGCACACCGACTCTCCACGATCCAGGGAGCAGACGAGATTCTTGTCATTGCTGACAATGGAATCGCAGAGCGGGGGACTCACGAAGAACTGATCGAAAAAAACGGAATTTATGCGCACTATTTAAGAGCATAAAAAACGTACATCCTGTAAGGATAACTCTCCTTCTGGATGTACGTTTTTCATTTTAGTAGTTTTCTGCGTGAACCTCAAAATAGCTCTGCGGGTGATTGCAGGTCGGACAAATTTCCGGTGCTTTTGTTCCGACTACAATGTGGCCACAATTGCGGCATTCCCATACCTTTACTTCACTTTTGGCAAATACTTCTGCACTTCAGTTCAGAAATTTCAGAAATTCTTCTGCCTGTTTTTGAAGCATCTTTTCACTATCCATTTACATAGGCTTCCTGCATTGGCGTATCGTATTCATCTAATTCATTATCAGTGTTTTTCCGAAGTGGCGAGGCCGGGTAATTAAAGTAACACGATCTCTTCTCTCCCACCACTCTTTTATAAATTGTGTTTTATCTACATAAAACAAATCGTTTATAATAATATCCTCAAATTCCTGATATCCAATTGATACTCTTCGTGCCATACCCTAGCCCTCCCTTCTCTGCATATATTCAATTATGGCACTTTTCTTTCATAATCACAATGGGGATCTTCTTCCAACATCTGATAAGAAAAGAAACCATCAACAAACTCAAAAAATACGTCTCTTACAGTTTTACTGTAAAAGACGTATTTTATACTGCCTTACTCGATCACCTGAATCCATCCTTCCGGCGCCTCAATGTGCCCCATCTGGATTCCCGTCAGTGTGTCATACAATTTCTGAATGGTCGGACCCATCTTTTCCATTCCGCTCGGGAAGCAGATCTCTTTTCCGTGATCCACGATCTTTCCGACCGGAGAGATGACCGCCGCTGTTCCACACAGTCCGCACTCTGCAAACTCTTTCACTTCATCCAGATACACATCCCGTTCTTCCACTTCCAGACCAAGATAATGCTCTGCCACATATAACAGAGAACGTCTTGTGATCGACGGCAGAATCGTATCAGAATGCGGTGTCACCACTTTATTGTCTTTTGTCACGAAAATAAAGTTTGCCCCGCCTGTCTCCTCAACTTTCGTTCTTGTTGCCGAATCTAAATACATGTTTTCATCATAGCCGTTCGCATGTGCTGTCACGATCGCATGAAGACTCATTGCATAATTCAGTCCGGCTTTGATATGTCCTGTTCCATGCGGCGCCGCACGGTCAAAATCAGATACACATAACGTCAATGGTTTTACTCCGCCTTTAAAGTACGGTCCGACAGGTGTCACAAACACCCGGAACTGATACTCATCTGCCGGCTTGACTCCGATGACCGGATTGCTTCCAAACATGTATGGGCGAATATAAAGTGTTGATCCGGAACCATACGGAGGCACATACGCTGCATTGGCTTTTACCACTTCTTTGACTGCCTCCAGAAAACGTTCTTCCGGAAATACCGGCATCTCCAAACGTCTCGCAGAATCTGCCATCCGGGCAGCATTGAGATCCGGTCTGAATACAACGATCTTACCGTCTTCTGTCGTATACGCTTTCATTCCTTCAAATACAGTCTGTGCATACTGCAGGACTCCGGCACATTCATTGAGTACCACACCGGCGTCTTCTGTCAGTCCTCCCTCATCCCATTTTCCGTCTTTATAATTGGAAACATATCTCTGTTCAGTCTGTACATAACCAAATCCGAGATTCTCCCAATCGATCTGTTTCTTCTCCATCAAAAACTCCTCCATTCCTCAATCGAACGTATTTGCAACTTGTTTGTTGCAATTATAATACTCTCACGCTCAAAAATCAAGAGTGCGCTCTGTTTTTTTATCGTTCCATCATACTGATGGATTCAATCCCGACACTTCCGCCTCTGACGACTTCAATACTTTTGAATTCTTCTTTTATCAGCTTCACCACTGCGTCGTTTTTCGTCCCGGTCTGTACAAATTCCAGAAGCAGGCTGTCTCTGTCACAGTCGATCACTTTTCCTTTAAATGTCTCTGCGATCTGATGCAGCTCCACTTTCTGATCCAGTGTACACTTCCGAACTTTGATATAAAGGATTTCTTTCATCCGCACAAAAATATCTGTAAAATCGATGACCTTGATCACTTCTACCATTCGATTGAGCTGCTTTTTGATCTGCTCAAATGTCTCATCATCACTGACTGTGGCGATCGTCATTCGGGATACCGTCGGATCTTCTGTGGTTCCTACTGTCAGACTGTCCAAATTGTAGGATTTTCCGGAAAACAGACCGGAAATCTTAGAAAGCACTCCCACCTGATTTTCCACATACAGAGAAATCCATCTTTTTTTCATACTTTTATCTGCCATCGTCCGTCTTCCTCCTAACAATCCATAATCATATCTTCCAGTGTTCCGCCCGGCTTGATCATCGGATATACCATCTCTTCCGGATCAATGATAAATTCAATCAGGGTCGGAGTTTTTGTATTTTTCTTTGCCTCTTCAAATGCTGCCGAGATCTCTTCTGTTTTTGTCACACGGATTCCTTTTGCCCCATAGCTTTCTGCCAGTTTTACAAAATCCGGCGTATACTCCGGAAATTCGGCTCCATCTGTCCGTCTCGAAAGCGCTCCTGCGCGCAGATTGGTCATCCCATAGCGTTTTCCGTAAAACAGCTTCTGCCACTGACGCACCATCCCCAGATATGTATTGTTAAATACACAGGCGATGACCGGTGTCTCCTCCAGAACTGCCGTTGCAAACTCCTGAATATTCATCTGCATACCGCCATCCCCGGAAACTGCGATCACTCGTTTCTCCGGATTACCGATCTGTGCTCCGATCGCCGCCGGGAATCCATATCCCATCGTCCCCAGTCCTCCGGACATGACAAGCTGCTTCTTTTCTGTAATCTCCGCATACTGAGACACCAGCATCATATGCTGACCGACATCTGTCGTGATGATTGCATCATCAAACTGACGGTTCATCTCTTCAATAATATCCAGAGGGCTCATCAATGCATGCCGTTTCATCCGAAGCGGATGCTCCTCTTTCCATGCCGCGATCTGCGCAAGCCATTTTTTTGTCTCGCACTCTTCCACATACTCCGTCATCTTCGTAAGCGCTTCTTTCGCATCTGCTACGATTGGAATATCCACATGAATATTTCTGGAAATCGATGCCGTATCGATATCAATATGGACAATTTGTGCATGAGGCGCAAATTCATGCAGTTTTCCCGTGATCCGGTCATTAAAGCGCGTCCCGATGGAAAACAGCAGATCACAGCCGCTGACTGCCATATTGGCTGCATAAGCGCCGTGCATCCCCAGATTTCCGATAAACAGCGGATGATTTGTCGCAATGGCGCCTCGCCCCATAATCGTTGTCACTACCGGAACCTGTGTCTTCTCCACTACCTCTGTAAACAACGCATTTGCTCTTGCAATATTCACCCCTCCACCTGCCAGAAACAACGGGCGTTTTGCCTTGTGAAGCATCTTGATCGCTCTTTTCAGCTGTCCGATATGGACACTGGTATTCGGCTTATATCCTCTGATATTCACCTCTTTCGGATACTGTGCACTGCCAAGCTCCGCCATCACATCTTTCGGAAGATCGATCAGAACCGGTCCCGGCCTTCCCGTTCTTGCGATGTAAAATGCCTCCTTGATGATCCGTCCAAGATCTTCCCGCTTCGTGACCGTCACACCGTATTTGGTGATGCTCCGTGTGATTCCCACAATATCCACTTCCTGAAATGCATCATTTCCGATCAGATGTCTCGCCACCTGTCCGGTAAAACAGACCAGCGGAACACTGTCATAATTGGCAGTCGCAAGTCCTGTCACCAGATTGGTCGCTCCCGGTCCGCTGGTCACCAGACAGACGCCGACTTTCCCCGTTGTCCTCGCATACGCATCTGCTTCATGCACCAGTGCCTGCTCGTGTCTCGGAAGGATCACATCAATCCCGCTCTGCTTATACAGCTCATCGCTGATGTCGATCGTACACGCGCCCGGATATCCGAACAATACTTCTACACCTTCTTCTTTTAACGCTTTTACAAATAATTTGTTTCCTGAAATCTGCCTCACCTTTCACACCCTCCTTATGCAAAACGCCCCAAGCTGTCAAAAAGCTCAGGGCGAATAAAATTCCTCATACACTGAATTTCAGAGGCTTTCGCTGCTGAAATTTATCCTCATTATACGGTGTATTTTTATCTTTGTCAATTTCCTTTTCTTGATCTTTTTTAATCCAATTCGCATTTACTTCCCGTTGTTTCTGTTTTTCAGGGCTCCGATCACACTGTAGATAGCCAGCATTGCCATATTAACCACAACTACACTCGCACCTGCCGGTGTTGCATACACATAGGAAATCGTCACTCCCAGAATCAGGCATACAACCGATAGAATCGCTGAATTCAGAATCACACCCTTAAAGGTCTTAAACACCCGCATGGAAGTCAGCGCCGGAAAAATGATCAGACTGGAGATCAGAAGCGCTCCCATCATCCGCATTCCCAACACGATCGTAACTGCCGTCAGCACCGCAATCAGAGTATTATACAGATTTGCACGGACTCCTGTTGCCCGGGCGAAAGTCTCATCAAAGGTGATCGCAAAAATCTTATTATAGAAAAACAGATATAAAATCAGCACTGCAGCCGAAAGAAGAATACTAAACTGCACATCCTCACCACTCATGGCGAGGATACTTCCGAACATATAGTTATAAACATCAGTGTTCATTCCTGTCGTCATGGAAATCACCATAATCCCGATTGCCAGTGCTCCCGTAGAGATCAGTGCGATTGCCGCATCTCCTTTGATCTTGCTGCTGCCGCTGGTGCGAAGCAGCAGAACCGCGGCCGCCATATCTGTTTCCGGGCCCGCCACGACCACCGGAATTGCAACTGCCAAAGGCGCCATGTTCAGCGCAGCCGCGATTGCCAGTGCCCCGAATCCAACATGAGAAAGCCCGTCTCCGATCATCGAATAGCGTTTCAGCACCAGACTGACTCCCAGAAGCGCCGAACACAATGCCACCAGGGAACCCACCAGAAACGCCCGCACCATAAATGGATATGACATCATTTCTATAAATGTATCAAGCATTTCCCTCACCTCCCAGAAATCGCTTACCGACTGCACTGTTTTGATATTCCTGCGCAGTTCCGTAAAACAAGGCGCTCTCCTGCAGATGCAGGATATGGCTTGCATACTGTATCGTACTTTCGATATCATGAGACACCATGACAACTGCAATTTTAGCCTCCTTATTGATTTTTTCAATCAACTGGTAAAACTCTGCAGTCACCAGCGGATCCAGTCCTGTCACGGGCTCGTCTAACAACAGGAGCTTCTTTGTGGCACACAGCGCTCTCGCCAGCAGCACCCTCTGTTTCTGTCCGCCGGAAAGATCCCGGAAGCACTGGTGCTCCATTTCCCGGATTCCTAAAAGCTCCATATTCTCTCTGGCTGCCTTCTTATCCGCTGCACTGTAAAACGGCCGCCAGCCTCTGCTGTTGAGTCTGCCGGAAAGTACCACCTCATAGACGCTTGCCGGAAAATCTTTCTGCACGACCGTCTGCTGGGGAAGATACCCGATTTCGTCTTGCTTCAATCCGTCTCCCAGCAGAATCTGCCCTTTAAAGGGCGGTTTTAATCCAAGAAGACTTTTTACCAGCGTACTCTTTCCGGAACCATTCTCTCCCACAATGCAGAGATAATCTCCCTGCTCGATCTGAAAGGATAGATCCCGAACAACTGTCTGTCCCTCATATGCGATTGAAATTTCATCACACTGTATCAATGCCATCAGTTCAAAGCCTCCTTTAATGTTTCTACATTCTTTTTCATCATGCTCAGATACGTCTCCCCGTCTGCAAATTCCTTTGCAGTCAGATTATGACAGCTGTAAAACGTCATCACTTTCGCATGTGTCGTCTCAGCAATGGCATTTGCAATATTCTCATTGCTCAGCTCCATCTTTAAGATTGCCGGAATCTGTTCTTCCTTTGCTTTGTTGATCAGAAATGCCATTGTTGCCGCACTTGGCTCCGTATCGGATGCGCAGCCCGGGAATGCCGCATAGTATTCCAGACCGTATTCATCTGCAAAATACCGGAACGGAAAACGGTCTCCAAAAAGCAGCACATCGCGTTTGGCCGAACTTACCACCTCACGAAACTCATCATCCAGCTCTTCTAAAAGACTCACATACGCTTTTTCGTTCTCTTCATAAACTGCCGTCTGCTCCGGATCCAGCTCACCCAGAACATCTGCAATCTGCTCCACAATTGCAATGGCATTCTTTGGAGACGTCCATACATGTTCATCCGGGGTCAGCGTCTCATGTGTTTCGTGCTCCTCTTCCCCGTGCTCATGCTCGTGCTCTTCCTCTTCTTCATGTTCATGACCACGTTCTTCTTTCATCCCTTCTACGTGTTCTTCATTTACCGTATCCACGCAGTCGATCAGGCGAAGCAGTCTGATATGCTCTGTATCGATGGAGTCCAGAATATCCTCCACCCATTCATCGTTCTCACCGCCCACATAAATAAACAGATCACAATTCTGGATCTTCAGAATGTCCTGCGGTGTCGGCTCATAGGAGTGTGTCTCTTCTCCCGGCTTTAAAAGCATCGATACTTCTACATTATCCCCTGCGATCTGACGTACAAAATCATACTGTGGAAAAATGGTTGTCACGACATTTACTTTCTCTTCGCCGGTCTCTTTCACAGCCCCCACTCTCTGACATCCGGCCACACTTGTCACCAAAAGAAACACACTCAGCAGCACTGCCGCCTGTTTTCTCTTGTATGTTTTTCTAAATTTCATGATATGCCTGCCTTCACTGTCGGCGCTCGTAAGTCGAAAATACATACTCCAGATCAAAACAAGTATGCTCTTCACTGACTTCTGTCATTTCCCAGTCTTCCAGCTGATCCAGATTCGGGAAATACGTATCTGCCTGATATGCATGGTCGATCTTTGTTACATATACTTTGCTGCAATAAGGAAGCATCATCCGGTAAATACTTTCTCCGCCGATCACAAAGATTTCTTCCTCATCATATTTTTTCAGTTCTTCCAGCAATTCTTCTGTTGTATGCACGATCACTGCATCTTTCACATGATAATTGGGATTCCCTGTCAGCACAATATTGGTGCGGTTCTTCAGCGGCAGACCGTTCGGAAAGCTTTCCAGCGTCTTTCTTCCCATCACAACTACCTTTCCACCTGTCATCTGACGGAAAAACTTCATATCTGCCGGAATGCTGACCAGCAGTTTGTTTTTATATCCGATTGCCCAGTTTTTATCGGCTGCTACAATTGCATTCATATTCATTTCCTCCTTTTTTACACAACACCTATACCGCGATTGGAATAATCTTAATCTGAGGATGTGTCTCATATCCATCCAGCCGTACATCATCCGGTGTAAATTCATAAAAGTCTTTTACCTCCGGATTCAGCCAGAATTTCGGTGCCGGAAGCGGTTCTCTTTTGATCAGTTCCTCGATCATCGGGATATGTCTGTCATAAATATGCGCATCTGCGATCACATGAACAAACTCTCCGACCTTCATATCACACACCTGTGCCAGCATATGAAGCAGCACCGCATACTGACACACATTCCAGTTATTTGCTGCCAGTACATCCTGAGAACGTTGATTCAGGATTCCATTTAATGTCAGTTTGTCGCTGTCCTTTTCTTTTGTCACATTAAATGTCATGCTGTATGCACATGGATACAGATTCATCTCATGAAGATCCTGATGCACATAGATATTCGTCATAATCCGTCGGCTGTAAGGATTGTTCTTCAGATCATAGATCACACGATCTACCTGATCCATCATTCCCTCTTTATACT
>OBAA01001653.1_pt1 | contig 9683 bp, 12 predicted proteins | sample 1475961 | NCBI WGS metagenome assembly OBAA01 (sample SAMEA2579960, study PRJEB22360) | human gut metagenome | biome: human gut; feature: human-associated habitat; material: faeces | place: Denmark | collected 2008/2010 | reverse complement strand
GCCCGCCGTATGGCGTATCTTGCGGCGGTAGCGCTCCGTGTCCCACGCCAGGCGTCCCGAGGGCGTGTAGTCGGTGTCATTGTAGAACAGGGCGGGGACAGTGTCGTAGAGGTGGTCGAGATCCCAGTAGACGATGCCCGTGCGCGGCTGTGCATGAGCGGGGATGCCTGCCAGGAAGAGCAGCAGGGCGGTTATGATGCGTGGCAGCCGTTGCAAGGCGCGTAAAGTCCGGCTGCCCGGGACGGAGCGTGCGTGGCCGGTTGCGGCGAGGGCGGTTATGATGCGGCGCAGCGACATAGGCCGGGGTTATAACGGCTCCTCGGGCAGGAACTTGCGCGGCGAGCAGCCCAGGAACCGGGCGATCTCGTTGATATGGTTGAGGTTGTATTTTGAAGGATTTTTCGGGCTTTCAACTTGTGAAATGAATCCGTCGCTTACTCCTATACCATAAGCCAATGTGGCCTGTGAAACACGTTGAGCCATCCGCTCTTTGCGAACTGCGGCACTGACGTATATGTCGAAAGCACTTTTCGGTTTCACAAGCATCTGTTTAGATGATGTAAAACTAAAAATTATGCCATTGTGAAAGTATAGTTATAACTTAAATTCGCCTATGTATAGGTAGTTATTAAGCCGGTGTACTACGGCCTTTGTGCCGGAATTATTGTTTTTGGTATCTTTGGAGGGGAAATGTATACGATTCTTTTGGTTCCAAGAGTTTTTTTGCAAATTCCGCCATGTACTTTTTTCCGCAAAAAGTACCAAAAACTCTCCGACGGATGCCTCGCCTGCTCTTGGCGTCCTAACGCTGGAAACGGGCGCCTAATCGCGGGTTTGCAAGCAAACCTGCCCCGTTTCTCGCGCTTTTAGTCCGCCGTCCGCCGACGGCTCCGGCATCAAGTCGGGATTTTTGTTATCGTGTTTCTCTGTTTTTTGCCGCACAGCGAGAATTCCGGACAGCAGGATTTTCCGCATTTCGTTTGCAGCGGATAAAGAGCGGCTGCGGCGCCGAGCGCCCGGAACGGGCGTGCGAAAAGCGCAGTCTTTCGTGCCCGTTCAGCGAGGCTCCGCAGTTGCTCCCGCGAAAACGGCATGCGGATGGTTTTGGGTACCTTTTGCCACCAAAAGGTACGTATTTGCCTTTTGAGAAAAGATAAATCTATGCTTAGGAAAAGCGGCAATATACGCCGCGCCTGTCCGGCAGGGGGCTTGAAACCGTTTTTCGGAGGGGGCTGGGATCGGAAAAACTATTCCGAGATCACCCCCGAACCGACCAGCTCGTCGCCGTCGTACCATGCGGCGAACTGCCCCGGTGTGATGCCCCGCTGGGGGGTGTCGAAGAGGATGTAGGCTCCCTGGTCGCGGACGAAGAGCGTGGCCTCCTGCAAAGGCTGGCGGTAGCGGAGGCGAACGCTGAAGCGGGCGCTTTGGCCTGCCGGCATCGTGCGCGCGGGGTTGACCCAGTGTATCTCGCGGGGGGCGATATGCAGTGCCTGTCGCCACAGGCCGGGGTGGCTGTCGCCCTCGCCGACATAGATGACGTTCTGCACGGTGTCGGTGGCGAGGATGAACAACGATTCCTTGCGCCCGCCGATGCCGAGCCCCTTGCGCTGGCCGATGGTGTAGAAGTGCGCCCCGCCATGCTCGCCGATTTTCTTGCCGTCGCGGACGGTGTAGCGCCACGGGGCGGCCAGTGCCGCGAGCTGTTCGGTCGTAGGGGGTACGTCGGCCGCGTGCTGTCCGCCCGGGGAGTGGGGATTGTCGTCCGGGCGTTCGGCGGACGTGTTTGCGGGGTGTCCGTCGGCCGGGGATGGGATTGCTTGTCCGGCATCGGGTGTGCCCGCCGGGATTCGGGCCTTGCGGCCGTATTTCGGCCACGTGGGGAGTATCTCGTGGACGTTGCCCCTTTTCGAGGCCAGCTTCTGTTGCAGGAAGGCCGGAAGGTCGACCTTGCCCACGAAGCAGATGCCCTGCGAGTCCTTGCGCTTGGCCGTGGCCAATCCCTGCTCGGCGGCGATGCGCCGCACCTCGGGTTTGAGCAGGTCGCCGACGGGGAACAGGGCGTAGCGCAACTGCTCCTGCGAGAGCTGGCAGAGGAAGTAGCTCTGATCCTTGTTGGGGTCGGTGCCCGCGAGGAGTTTATAGATTGTCCGTCCGTCGGGCAGCGTCTCCTCGGCCTTGCGGCAGTAGTGCCCCGTGGCGACGAAATCGGCGCCCAGCCGGAGCGCTTCGCGCAGGAAGACGTCGAATTTGATTTCGCGGTTGCACAGCACGTCGGGGTTGGGCGTGCGTCCCTTTTCGTATTCCGAGAACATGTAATCGACCACGCGGGTGCGGTAGTCCGCCGAGAGGTCGACGACGTGCAGCGGGATGTCCAGTTTTTTGGCGACCAGTTCGGCGAAGACGCGGTCGTCGTGCCACGGGCAGTCGCCCTCGAGCGTTCCCGTCGTATCGTGCCAGTTGATCATGAACAACCCCACGACGTCATGCCCCTGCTGTTTGAGCAGGTAGGCGGCGACCGATGAATCCACGCCGCCCGAAAGTCCGATTACGACACGTGCCATAGTAATATTGTTATTTACAGGTCGAGCAGCCCTTCGGGCAGCACCAGTTTCATCGTGCGCCCCCCGAAGTCGATATGGGCGATGAACTCCTCGGCGGCGGGGACGAGCACCGTGCGACCGCCGATCTCCAGCTCGAAAAGCGGGTTGGCGTCGCTGTCGTAGTAGTCCGTGACCGAACCCGTGAAGGCGGCCGCTCCCTTTGCGCCGTCCGCGCCCGCTTCGGTGCAGGTCACGGCGAAGCCGATCAGGTCTTCCAGGTAGAATTCGTCGTCTTCGTCCTCGTCGCATTCGATACGGAATTCAAGCCCGACGAGTTCCTGAGCCCGGCGCTCGGTGTCGAAATCGGCGAATGAGGCCACGGCGCCCGAGGTGCCGCGGCGTTCGAAGCGCTCGCAGTAGAGCGGCACTTCGAGGGCGTCGATCGTGACCAGCAGCGGGGTGCCGGTATCGAATTGCGCCGGGAAATCGGCATAGAGCGACAGCATCACACCTCCGTCGGTGCCGAAAAGCCTGTTGATCCTGCCTGCGGGAATAGTAACGCTCATATCGGTTCGTTTTTTCTCTTATGTCCGTATCGCGGTGCGGAACGGGGGAAGCGGGTATCCCGGCCGCTCCGTTACACCCGGCTCCGCTGTGCTGCCGCCTCGTCGTGCCGTGCAGCGCCTCGCTGTGCCTTGCCGGACGATTCCCGCACGGGATGCGCCCGCATGGGAACTATCTGCAAAAGTAATGAAAAAAAACCGGTAAACCTCCCGTTGCGGGAAATTTACCGGGATTCCGGAAAGAAGCTTTCCTGGTGTTATTCTGCAGCAGGAGCCTCTGCTGCGCCCTCTGCGGGAGCCTCGGCAGCTTCGGCGGCGGCAGCCTCCTCGGCCTCTTTGGCGGCAGCTGCGGCAGCGGCCTGCTTCTCGGCGATGGCCTTTGCGCGTTCCTCCTTGATTTTGGCTTCGGCAGCCAGGCGTGCTTTCTCGGCCGACTTGGCATCCGTGGCGAGCTTGTTGCTCTTGGCCTCGATCTTGCCGGCCTTCTCGCTCAGCCATTTGTTGAAGCGGGCTTCGGCTTCGGTCTCCGAGAATGCGCCCTTGGCGACACCGCCTAACAGGTGCTTCTTGTATAATACGCCCTTGTACGAGAGGATGGCCCGACAAGTATCCGTAGGTTGTGCGCCTTTCTGTAACCAACCCAATGCTTTCTCGAAGTCGAGGTCGATCGTAGCAGGATTCGTGTTGGGATTGTAGGTTCCCAACTTTTCGATGAATTTACCATCACGTGGCGCTCTGCTATCTGCGGCAACGATGTGGTAGAAAGCGAAACCTTTCTTACCGTGGCGTGCCAGACGAATTTTAACAGCCATTTGCTATAAAATTTTGTTGTAATTAATTAAAAAACGCTCACCCACTTTGGGCTTTTAAGCCTGCAAATGTAGACAAAATATTCCGCCCGGCAAAATAATTCGCCGAAAAATCGGTGCGACAGGCTGTTTTTCTGCCGGATACGGTGCATGGCGGGCCGCGGCGGGAACTGCCGGAAAAAGGGCGGGCTTGTGGCGGGGCAGGGTCGTGCCCCTAATCGGGTTCCCGCGGGGTTGCAGGCCGTTGTACCCCTGCGGAAAGTGATATTTTTCGTTCAGCCGGGGGCTGTTGTGAAAAAAATTCCTATCTTTGCGGCGCAAATCGTCACCGCAGGGTGCGGTTTTGCCGATGGTTCCGTAGCTCAGTTGGATAGAGCAGCAGCCTTCTAAGCTGCGGGCTATTGTAAACATGTAAGTACATCCGGGCAAGGATGTGTGTCTCTATATTTGCTTCACATTTAGCGTGTTAATAAATTCGCTAAGTGTGTTTTTTTATGTGTAGCACAGACTTCCAATCTGGAGCAATCTCTTAAAAAAGCAGAAAAATAGGTTGTTTTTTGCAGAAATGTTGTCCATAAATGACTCAAAATTTTTAAGTGATGGCTACTTTTAAAACTTGTATATTCAAAAACCATTTACGCAAAGATGGTACGTATAATGTAAAATTACGTGTTACCCATAAGCGTGTTACGCGCAAAATTAGCACCCCCTATTATGTCGATGCGAAGTATGTTACTTCGGAATTTGAAATCATAGATAAAGAGCTTCTCGACTTGTGTGAGGATCTATGCGCAGATTGCCGGAAAATTTGCCGTGATTTAGGATTCACGATTAATCGAATGTCTGTTGATGAATTGGTGCATGTCATTGATGTGAAATTGGCCGGCTCCGAAGATTTCCATTTAGATTTTTGTAAATTCTGGAGAGAGCAGGCCGACACCCTATCCCCTGGTACCCGAAGAAATTATATTTCTGCCTTGAATGCCTTCCAACGCTTTATTAGAACCGATTCATTCGATATAATGCACATCACGTCCCGATTAGTTTGCGATTTCATGGCTTTTATTGAGCAGGAACCGTCACAGCGAGGTGCAAATCGGAAAACTACGAGTAGGCGAGATAATGCACAAAAATCCCGTGCGATTTCACTATATATTGCAAGTATGAAAGCCATGTATAATCGCGCAAAATTGAAATATAATGATGAAGACTATGGTTTTGTGCCAATCACCCGAGCTCCGTTCTCAAAAATAAAGTTACCGGAGCATGTCCCTGCTAAACGCGCTATCTCATTGGAAACATTACAGCGTATAATAGACCTGCCTTATAGGTCAGATACAGAAATAGGAGCAAGACGGTATAATTTGGCGAAAGACTGTTTCATCATGTCCTTCGGACTGATTGGTATGAATTCTATTGATTTGTATACTTGTCAGACTATTGAAAATGGCATATTGATCTATTATCGTGCAAAAACATGTACCAGGCGAGCTGATAGAGCTGAAATGCGGGTAAGAATTGAACCGATGATAGCACCTTTGATTGCCAAGTACCGAGATCCTTTCAAAAAGCGAGTCTTCAGATTCTACCGAGAGTATGCGAATCCAGATGCTTTAAACAAAGCAATCAATAAAGGACTACAAATGATTGCAGCAGAACTGGGGTTGCCGGCTTTACAGTACTATGCCGCCCGCCATAGCTGGGCAACTGTTGCTCGATCAAGGTTGCTGAAAATAGAGAAATCGACAGTGCATGAGGCACTTAATCATGTCGATCTGAAAATGAGGGTTACGGATATGTATATCGAAAAAGATTGGTCGGTGATTTGGGAAGCCCATACAAAAGTACTTGCACTCCTAAAATGGCCAAATAAATAGTTACTTTTTTGTCCAAAAGTAGGAATACGACGCCCTAATAGTTACCTTTTTGTCCAAATAATGTTACTTTTTTGTCCAAATGCCATCTGATAAAGTTACCTTTTTGTCCACGTATACCTATATCTAATTTATCAAAGAATTTATCTTTGATAAATTCACTATACAACTTGATAAATTTATATAACAACTGATAAATAAGCCAACAAAATTTACTCGCGCGCGAGGAATAGGAATTCTTGCTCGATGTATCTCATTTTTGGGCAACACCAAGCAAAAAATGCTTATTAATGTTGAATTGTGAAGGGAAGAGATAAAAGTTTATATAAAATTTAAGTTACCTTTTTGTCCAAAATAATTTTAGTGGAAGAACATTTGACACAAATCATGATAGCTGAAGTTACTTTTTTGTCCAAAAATGTGTGGCGGAAAAAAAGAACCCCAGACGCAGGTCTGGGGTTACAATGAAGAGTAAACTTTAATGAAAATAATTTCTCTTCCCTTCAGCGCAAATATATGGCAGAAGAATGATTCCTGCAAACTTACAATTTATGTGATTTTTCACAAACAAATAGAAATCCGCCATTCGTGTTGCTCTCCCCATGTTTTTATAAAAATTAGAAAAATAAAAGCGGTTTCCATATAGTATGAAAAACGCTTCTTAAGACGTGATCTCGGCGCGGTTCGAACGCGCGACCGGCGGCTTAGAAGGCCGCTGCTCTATCCAACTGAGCTACGAGATCATCATATGTAAAACGTTGCAAAATTAAGAAATTTTAGAGCAACAACAAACATATCCTTGTGATTAATCACAAAAAATAGGTTTCTGCTATATTTCTTCCCGTCACTATTCAATGATTTAATCGGGAATCCTTGTTTAATGCATTTCTCGGTCATATGACATATTTGTGTGATTCATCACAAAGAATTCGTATGTCGGTAGGGCAGCCGTCCGTCCAGCGGCCTTCGTCTGCGTTGGGGTGACCGGGCCGCAGCCCCCTGAACTCGCGCCTCCGGGCGACGATGCCGCCCGGCCCGCTCGCATCCGTCTACGGTCGGCAAGCTCCCTTGCCGGATGGGGGAGAGCGGTATCTCTCACTCACAACATTGATGCAAAGTTAGCCGACATCGCGTCGACAGCGGCAAGGATCGCCCGTCCTGTTCAGGCCGGCCGCCCGTCGGCCCGGTGCGGAAATATTGATCCGCGCGTTGCGCCCTCCGGCCGAGCCGTCGGTAAATATTTCCTTGCGTGTCCTTGCCTTCGGGCAGTCGCCGTGATCGGCTGGGGCCGCATCGCTGTTCCGAGTGTTTCGGCAGCGTAGAACTCCGGCGCAGGAGGATAAAGTCTGCAAAAAAGTTATGTATACTCCAAGTGAAATCGAAAATCAACAGTGTGATGCAATCATGTCTATCCTCGCGGGTAGCATTGACTCGCTGTTAAGGTGGGGCAGTGAGAGTAGAACCTATGGTGTCAAAATGCAAAGCCGGGTGGGCCTGATGATTGTCGTCGACGCTTTTAAGCATCAAGGCCCCGTTGTAATCTATCCCAATGAGCATCCGAGGCACTACGACATTGAGCTGCGAGATTGGGATAAGCAGGTGCTTAAAACAGTCGAATGTATTCCAGAGAACACGCTGGTCGATAATATCGACCGCCTTGTCGAAGTCACGGATAACTATTTCCAAGACATAGATCGTTGGCTGGATGCAACTCCGTCAACTGAAAAGCAGTTGCAGCAGATCATGCGCATGGCGAAGCGCTCGCCCGCCATCGCCGAAAGAGTCCGCATTGTCCCTACGAAAGAGAGGTAAAACCGAGAGGGCCGGGAAACCGGCTCTCTTTTTTTTGCTCCTGGGGACGGCGGTGGCCGCTCCTAACCCTGAAGGCATTGCTGCCTTCAGGTTCTCAACGTCACTTCGTACTGAGCGCCCAGGGCGCTCCCGGTCTTACGACCACGCCCCCTGCGGGGAGAGCGGTATGGCTTTCGGGTTCTGCGCGGGCCAGCCGGCCAGTGCAAAAACACTTCGGAACAAACGGTGCGAACTTCTGTCGTGCCCGCTCTCACACTTCCCATCATATGGTCTTTCCGATACAAAGGTCGAAAGCCGGATTTTGCCGACCTATGAACCTGCCAATTATTTTCTTGGGAGTCCCTTCGGGGACTATGTTTATGCTGAAAAAATTTACCCCGGCAGGCCGGGGCACGCTGAAGAAATTTTTTTCAAAAATAATTGTCAGAACCCCAGGATCGGTTTCAAGGTAGAGGCAGCCGCCTATGCCCATTCCAAAGGAACGGGCGGCCGCCCATGTAGATTACAAAATACCGCCCTTCAGACGTAGTATCGGAAGACTCAATGATGAAAAGTGTGAGAGTAAACACTCTATCGTTCTTTGCCATGTTGTTCTGAAGTGCCCCAGCTACGGCAGCTCATGCCCGCGCAGGCCCCGAACCCCATTCGGTTTTTATCGGAAGATCTAAATCCCGGTGTTCGAGTAATCACAAGAAAACACTACGACAACAAAGGTTCTTTGACATGATGATCGGTTCCGCTCGATGTGATCGGCGGATGGCGGGGAGCGAAGCCCCAGCGGAACCCGATATTTAACCTTTTAATTTAACGATTATGAAAACTTATTTAGCAACAGTCTGTCTTACGAAAACCTACACCGACAAGATGTGTAACCAAGTGTTATTACAAAAAGAGTTTCCCGACGAGAAAGCCGCCCATGCTTGGCTGAATAAAGCGCTTGAGCGCTACAATTATGTCGCAGGGATCAAAGGCTTGTGTTATGTGTCTTGGTTTTCGCTGGATGACGAGAACGGCACCCAGCTCCTATATTTCGATTATTTCGCCGCTGATGCCCCGCACGAGATCCAGGTACGGGTAACGCTTACGAAAAAGTACCCGTCACGAAATATTACGATCGTCTTGACCGATAAGTGCCCGTCCTACAACCATGCAAATATATGGATCGACTGGGCATATTTTAAAATAAAAAACAGTGATAATGCGACCTTTACCAGTGGCGAAAAACTGGATGCAAAGACCGGAATTGTCATTGACAAGTGAAACATTTTTCGTAAATTTGAGGTGCAGTGCCTCGCAGAACCTCACGATGTATAGGTCAATCGTTCAAATTTCTATGAAGAGAATCACGATTATCGGTAATCTCGGTAAGGATGCCGAATGCCGCGAGGGGCAGGGCGGTCACAAATTCGTATCGTTCAGCGTGGCGTATGCAGAACGGGATACGGATGCCAAAGACGAACAGGGCAACCCGATCAAGGAAGCCCAGTGGGCGGAGTGCGAAATTTATGTCAAGCCGGAGAACTCAGCCGAGGGAATCGTCAATCTGCTGAAGAAAGGCCGTTTTATCTACGTGGAAGCCTATGATAAGGTCGAAGCGTGGCTGGATAAAGAGAACAAGCCCCGTGCCCGTGTGATTTACCGGGTCACGAATTTTCAGGTCTGACCTTACGAACATCGACGGCCATTGCGCCGTCGATGTTTTCAAAGTCTATCTATTTCGGTGAAAAATTTGCTATATTTGCACCTATGAGAAAGGAATTGGGTAAATGGTTCATGGATATTGCCAAATATCTTCTAACGGCAGTTGTCGTTGGGGCCTTAATTAGTGATATAGAGAATTCGCGATGGCTTGTTTATGTCGGAGGGATCGGGGCGACATTGAGTTGCTTGTTTATTGGCTTGGGGTTACTTCGGCAGAAAGAAACAAATAAAACACAGGAGGAATAAGTATGGCGGCATTTTGGATTTTTATTTTTATTATTGCTTTTGCAGTGGCAATATTAATTTGGAGCAAGACAGATAAGGGAAAGAAATGGCTCTTGTAATTTCTTCCCTTCACCTATCAACATCGCGGCCCGGCTG
>OBAA01001650.1_pt1 | contig 9689 bp, 8 predicted proteins | sample 1475961 | NCBI WGS metagenome assembly OBAA01 (sample SAMEA2579960, study PRJEB22360) | human gut metagenome | biome: human gut; feature: human-associated habitat; material: faeces | place: Denmark | collected 2008/2010 | reverse complement strand
CCACGGCCCCGAACAGGTGGCCGCGGCTGGTCAACGCCCGCCGTGTGGCCGACGAGATACTGGCGTTCGGCGGGGAAGCGAAGTGACGGCGCGTGTTGCTGCGGCGTAATGCCGTGATGCACCGCTGCGGAGCACTCCGGCGGCTGTCCGGAGCGGCCGGGCAGTATTTAGGATGTAAAACAAATATCGTATAATATGTATATAGCCATTGCAGGCAATATCGGAAGCGGGAAGACCACGCTGACCCGGATTCTGACCGAGCGTTACAACGCCAAAGCCTACCTCGAGGAGTGCAACAACCCCTACATCGGCGATTTCTACGAGGACATGAACCGCTGGTCGTTCAATTTGCAGATTTATTTCCTCGGGAGCCGCATCCAGCAGACGATGGATATGCTGGCCGACAACCGCGATTCGGGGGCGATCTTCCAGGATCGCACGATCTACGAGGATGCGCATATCTTCGCGGACAACCTTCACGAAATGGGGCTGATGGCCTCGCGCGACATCGAAACCTACATGAAACTGTTCCGGCTGATGACCACGCTCATCCCCAAGCCCGACCTGCTGATCTACCTCAAGGCGAGCGTGCCGACGCTCATTTCGCAGATCCGCAAGCGCGGCCGCGAATACGAGATGAACATCGACGAATTGTACCTCAAGCGTCTGAACGACAAGTATAACAACTGGATCGACAACATCTACGAAGGCGATGTGCTGGTCGTCGACAAAGACCATGAGGATTTCGTCTCCGACCCTACGGTGCTGGAGAAGATATGTGCGCGCCTCGATGCGCTCGAAAACAGATAGCGACGCATGACGCTACCTGAGAAATTCGCCGCACGCGTCCTTTCGGAGCTGGGGCCGGAAGAAGGGGCGGCGCTGTGCGCCGCACTCGATACCGAGCCGCCCGTGTCCGTGCGGCTGAACCCTGCCAAATGTGCCGGTGCGGCCGAACCCGGAGCGGTGCAGGACGGCACCGGGGCGGTACCGGGAGGATACGGATCGCCGCAGGGGAACTCCGGGACGGATGTGCCCGCCCCGCTTCCGGTTTTGCAAAACGCCGACGGCCGTGTACCCTGGTGCGCCGACGGGTATTACCTGGCGGTGCGGCCGCAGTTCACCTTCGACAGCGATTTCCATGCCGGGGCATATTACGTGCAGGAGGCGTCGTCGCAGTTCGTGGGGCGCCTGATGGGTGGAGAGGGGGTTGCGGGGAAGCGAATCCTCGACCTTTGCGCCGCCCCGGGCGGCAAGACGACGCTCTATGCCTCGCTCGCGGGGCCCGACGGGCTGGTCGTCCCCAATGAGATCGACCGCCGCCGTGCGCAGGTACTGGCGGACAACGTCCGCAAGTGGGGTACGGGCAATGTCGCCGTGACGACCTGCGAACCCCGGCAACTGGGCGACTTCGAGGCGTGGTTCGACATGGTGGCCGTGGATGCCCCCTGCTCGGGCGAAGGGATGTTCCGCAAGGATGCACAGGCCCGCGCCGAATGGAACGAGGGGAATGTAAAGCTCTGTGCTGCAAGGCAGGACGGGATATTACGTGAAGCATGGCGTGCGCTCAAACCCGGTGGCAGGCTGATATACAGCACCTGCACCTTCAACCGCGACGAGGACGAAGGCGCTTTGGAGCGTATGCTCGCATGGGCGGGCGACGAGGTCGCAGAGGCGGAAGACATGGCTGTCGACGGGGCGTGGGGGATCGTCTGCGGCCGGGTGGGGGCTTTCCGCACCTACCGGTTCTATCCCCACCGGGCACGCGGCGAGGGTTTTTTCGCCGCCGTGGCCTGCAAGGCTTATGATGCCGGCGGCCGTTGCCGCACCCCGAAGGCGCGGCGCACGGTATTTGCGCAGGTGGACAAGGCCTCGGCGGCGGAGCTGCGCCGTTGGGTGCGCACGCCGGAACGGATGTGCTTCGCGGCGGTGGGTGATACCTGCTACGGATATTACGTCGCGCAGGCCGAGGCCGTGAAGGCGCTCGGCGAAGCGCTGCCCGTGATCTATGCGGGCGTGGCGATGGGGCAGCTCTTCAAGGGAAGCCTGCGGCCCGATCCGGCGCTGGCGTTCTTCTGCGGATTGAACCGCGAGGCGGTGCCCGCTGCGGAGCTGGACGAGGCGCAGGCGCTGTGTTACCTGCGCAGGCAGGAGGTCGCCGCCGGGGCGTTTTCCGAAGGGGTGAACCTGGTGTGTGCCCGCGGGCGGGCGCTCGGGTTTGCGAAGCGGATCGGTAACCGGGTGAATAACATGTACCCCAATACATTGCGAATTATTAAACGATAGATATGGCCGAGAAACTTTTTTATTCGATGGGCGAAGTGGCCGAGATGTTCGACGTCAATGCGTCGCTGATCCGCCACTGGGAGTCGCAGTTCAGCGTCATCCGCCCCAAGCGCAACAAGAAAGGCAACCGTCTCTTCTCGCCGCAGGATGTGGAGAACCTCAAACTGATCTACCACCTGGTCAAGGAGCGGGGCATGACCCTCGAGGGCGCCAAGAAGGCCCTGAAACAGAAGCCTGCGACCGAGGGCGGCGTGCAGCGCGATGCCGAGCTGATGGAGCGCCTGCAACGCATCCGTGCGCTGCTGGTCGAGGTGCGTGAAGACCTGAAGGCGGGCCAGGGCGAACTCCTCGCCGACGGGGATGCCGAAGTCCCGGCGGCGGAGGCCGGGGCGGCAGTGCCCCGTCGCAAGGCGAAACCCGTGGTGAAGATCGTCCCGGAGGATGCCGCGGCGCAGGGGGCTGCCGAACCCGGGCAGCCCGCGTCGAAGCGTCCGCGCAAGCCCCGCCGCAAGAAGGAGGAGCCGGAACACAAGGAGCTCTTCGCCTTTTACGAACAGTCGCTCTTTTAGGGGCGCAACGGGCGCCGCATCCCTTGGGGAAGGCTGCGCAGCAAGGCGGAAAGCGCAGTGCCGCGGCCGCAGGGCGGATGGCCCCGCCGGGGCGGAAAAAAATGATAACCAGACAAATCAGGATACTATGCTAATCAGGGAAGTGACCGATGTCATCGAGCGTTTCGCACCGCTCGCATGGCAGGAATCGTACGACAACGCAGGCTTGATCGTGGGGCGCCCGGACGACGAGGTGCACAGGGCGCTGCTGGCCGTGGACGTCACGGACGAAGTGATGGCCGAGGCCGAACGCGAAGGGTGCGACATGGTCATCACGCACCATCCGATCGTTTTCCATGCGCTCAAGCGCTTCAATTCGGCAGACCAGGTGCAGCGCTGCGTCGAACGGGCTATCCGCGGCGGCATTGCGCTCTATGCGTGCCACACCAACCTGGACAGCGCCCCCGGGGGGATGAGCTGGCGGCTGGCCGAGATGCTGGGCGTGGGGGACTTGCGCGTGCTCCAACCCGCGCAGGCGGACGAAAAGGTCGGGTTCGGCGTGGTGGGCGAGCTGCCCGAGCCGATGGCTACGGTGGAGTTCATGCGCCGCATGCAGCGCGTGCTGGGCGTTCGGGTCGTGCGCCACAGCGACATCGCTTCGCCCGAGGTGCGGCGCGTGGCGGTCTGCACCGGTGCGGGGGCTTCGATGATCGGCGACGCGCGCCGTGCCGGGGCTGACATATACGTCACGGCGGATATGAAGTACAACGACTTCATGACGCCGGATAAAGCTCTCACCGTAGCGGATATAGGCCATTTTGAAAGCGAATATTGCGCAATTCAGATTTTATTTGATATTTTGTCGAAAAATTTGATTACCTTTGCGGTTCGCAAGAGTGAAAGCTCTCGCAATCCGGTGAACTATTTGGTTTAAGTCTAAACTATACAAGTACATTATATGGCAACACAGAAGAAAACTGCCGACGTTGACTATTCGATGCAGGAGAAGATCATCGCACTCTATGAATTGCAGAAGATCGACAGCAAGATCGACGAAATCAACAAGGTGAAAGGTGAACTGCCTCTCGAGGTTCAGGATCTCGAAGACGAGATGACCGGCCTGAAAACCCGGATCGACAACATCAATGCCGAAATCGAGGAGCTGAACACGCTCACCAAGCAGCGCAAGCGCGAGGTCGACCAGGCCAAGATTCTCATCGGCAATTACAAGGAGCAGCAGAACAACGTGCGCAACAACCGCGAGTTCGATGCCATTACCAAGGAGATCGAGTACCAGGAACTGGAGATCGAACTGGCCGAGAAGCGCCTCAAGGAGTACGCCGCAGGCCGGTCAGCAAAGAACCCCCGGCTGGGGGGGGCCGAAGCCGTAGCGGAAGGCCGTGCCGCCGACCTGGCTGCCAAGAAGAACGAACTGGAAGGGATCGAAGCCGAAACCGCACCCCAGGTCGCAGAGTACGAAGTACAGGCCGACCGGGTCAAGGCCAAGATCGACGAGCGCCTGTTGTCGGCCTATGGCCGCATCCGCAGCAATGTGCGCAACGGGCTGGCGGTCGTGACCGTGAAGCGCGATGCCTGCGGCGGTTGCTTCAACCGGATTCCCCCGCAGCGCCAGGTGGAGATTCGCCAGGGCAAGAAACTTATCGTCTGCGAATATTGCGGACGTATCCTTGTGGCCGATCCCGAAGAGGGGCTGGAATAGCCCTGTGGAAAAATTAAGAAAGCAGGCCGGAGTGTACACTCCGGCCTGCTTTGCATTGGGGGGGGCAAGTCCCGGGTTCTATTTGGGCGTTCATGCCCCTGTGCTCCTGGATTATCCGCCTTTGCCGTATGCGTGGCGCGGCGGATTTTCGGGATTGTTGTCTTGTCGTGCCGGGAGCCGGGAGCCGGGAGCCCGGGCTGCCTACCAGACGACCTGGTCGGGGAGGATTTCGCCGTCGGCGGCGTCTCCCGCGTCGAAGGAGGCGGCTTTGTACTGGATGCAGATCATCGTCATCGGGCTGTCGCCCGTGTTGCGCAGCGAACGCCTGCCGGCAGGCGAAACCCGTATGACGCTCCCCTCGCCTACGGGGAAGACCTGCCCGTCGACCTGGAACTCCCCGTCTCCGCCGAGGATGATGTAAAGTTCTTCGTGGGTCTTGTGGGTGTGGAGGAACCCGACGCTGCCGCCCGGTGCGAACTGCTGGAACGACATCTCGGCCCCGGTGGCCTGCAGGTCGCCGCCTACGAACACTTTCCCCGGGATCTCCACGCCCGGTGCCAGCGGCAGCGTGTACTGGTTCAACTCTTCGGTTTTCCCGACCGTCACGGCTGCGAAATTCGCGCCCGAGGCCACTTTTTCTACCTTTTTCATTTTTTACGGATTATTAAAGCGTTTATTAATCGTGTTGCCTGTATTGCCGTTGCGAAGGTAAGGAGAATGCAGCGTTCGTGCAAGACGGTACGCTGGCGTATGTTGCTAACATTTAGGTAACTGATGTTGTATGTCAGGCAGAAATCCGGGTGAAAAAAAGATTTTTTTGCAGGCAGCATGTGCGCGGCGATACGCGCGGCCGTGATACGGGGCGTTTTGCCCTCCCGCGCAAAGCCTGCCGGGCAGGGGCTCGGCGTGTGCTGTCCGGCTGCGGGAATAGCGGCCGGACAGGCGGTTTTGCGGGGCTGGGTGGGAGCGGCCGGGTGGGGGGCTTGTTGTGCGCCGGGAGGTTGGGGAATGGTGTCTGCCGGGCGGTTTGCGGCCGGGACAGGTCAGAGTGCCGGGGTTTCGGGGTTTTTAAATTTTTTTTGTAAATTAGGAAATGTTAATTTATTAACACCGAAAATCCTTCCTATTTTTATAAATAATCCTTAACTTTGCGACGTTGTAATTTGCCTACTAAAATTACTGATAGATGAAAATAGCCCTTGCCCAGTTGAACTATACGATCGGGGATATCGACGGCAATGCCTCGAAAATCATCGATTCGATCAACAAAGCGAAAGCGCAGCGTGCCGACCTGGTCATTTTTGCCGAACAGGCCGTGAGCGGAACCCCGGCTTTCGACCTGTTGCGTAAAACCACCTTCCTCGAACTGTGCGAGGATGCACTGGTCGAAATAGCATCGTGCTGCGACGGTATCGCGGCCATCGTGGGACTCCCGATCCTGACGCGCGAAGGCACCATCAGCGCCGCGGCGCTGATCCAGGATCGCAAAGTGCTGCGCTACGTGGGTAAGAAATATATCACCGCACGCCGCGAAATGGGCTTCCTCGTCCCTTCGAAGGGGTTCGAATATGCGACGATCAAGGGCCACAAGTGCGCCATCGTCGTGGGCGACGACCTGAGCCGCGAGCATGACTTCGACAAGTCGGTCGAGACCGTCATCTCGATCAACGCCCGCAAGTACGGCCGGGGGACGATGACCTACCGCTACGAGATGATGCGGCACCTGTCGTTCGTCGAAGGCAAGAACCTCGTGCTGGTGAACCAGGTCGGCGGTTCGACGGACATCGTCTACGACGGTACGTCGGGGGCGTTCAACAACCGCGGGGAACTGGTGCTGATGATGAAGCACTTCGAGGAGGATTTCCAGATCTTCGATACCAAGGCGGCCGGCGAGCCGGTTACGATCCCCTCGACCTACAACGACCGTACGCGGATGGTTTACCAGGCGGCCCGGTGCGGCCTGCGCGACTTCTTCGTGAAGAACGGCTACAAGAAGGCCTGCATCGGCCTTTCGGGCGGCATAGACTCGGCCGTGGTGGCCTGCCTGGCCGCCGACGCGCTGGGACGCCAAAATATCCGGGCTTTGCTCCTGCCCTCGCAGTTCTCTTCCGACCATTCGGTCGAAGATGCCAAGAAGCTGGCCGAGAACCTCGGCATCGAATATAACGTAATTCCCATCACGGAAATATACACCAGCGTGGTCAATACCCTCAAGCCGGTCATCGGCGGCAGGGAGTTCGACGCCACGGAAGAGAATATCCAGACCCGTATCCGCACGGTGCTGTTGATGGCCGTGCAGAACAAGGCGGACTACATCCTGCTCAACTCGTCGAACAAGAGCGAGAATGCGCTGGGACTCTGTACGCTCTACGGCGATACGGCGGGCGCTTTCAGCCCTACGGGCGACCTCTACAAGAGCGAGATGTACGACCTGGCGCGCTATATCAACCGCACGCAGGGCGACCCCATCCCGGGCAATATCCTCGACAAGGAACCCTCGTCGGAGTTGCACCCGGGGCAGAAGGACAGCGACATCCTGCCGCCGTACGAAGTGGTGGACGCGATCCTTTACCGCATGATCGAGGAGGGGCAGCACCGCGAGGAGATCGTCAATGCGGGCTTCGATTCCGAGGTCGTGGAGAAGATCCACGCCATGATCATGCGCAACGAGAAGAAGCGCTACCAGTTCCCGCCCGTACTGCGCCTGTCGATGTGCTCGTTCGGGCACGAGCGCCTTATGCCGCTTACCAACAAATACGGCGATTGAGGGCGGTGGCTTCACGGATTGAACATAGCGGCGTGGTGGAACGCGCGGAACGCGACACGGTCTATGTGAGGATCACCTCCCACAGTGCCTGCGGTACCTGCAAGGCCCGCGAAGCGTGCGGCCTGGCCGAGGCGCAGGACAAGATCGTGGCCGTGAAGAGTCCCGACGCGGCGCAGTTCGCCGTCGGGGAACAGGTTATCGTCGGCGTCCGTCGTAGTGCGGGCGCTGTCGCTGTTATACTGGCCTATGTCGGGGCGCTGGCCGTGCTGCTGGCCGTGCTGGTCGCCGCCATTGCGGCGCTCGGCTGGAGCGAAGGCCGCGGCGCGCTGGCCGCACTGGGAGCCGTGGGTGTCTATTACTGCGTATTATGGCTCTTCAGGCATAAAATCGAACACACAATTCATTTCTCAATAACCAAACACTACTGATGGAAGTATTACTTTACACAATCCTGACGCTTTGTGCGCTGGGAGTGCTTTCCGCGGTGATCCTTTACTTCGTGGCCCAAAAATTCAGGGTCGAGGAAGATCCCCGGATCGACGAGGTGGAGAAGATGCTGCCGGGCGCCAACTGCGGCGGCTGCGGCTTCGCCGGGTGCCGCGGCATGGCCGACGCGCTCGTGAAACAGGACGACATCTCGGCGCTCTTCTGCCCCGTGGGCGGCGGCGACTGCATGAAGGCCGTTGCGGCCTACCTCGGCAAGTCGGCCCGGAAAAGGGACCCGCGGGTGGCCACCGTGCGCTGCGGCGGCACCTGCGACAAGCGCCCCCGCACCAACGAGTACAATGGTGCCAGGTCGTGCGCCGTGGCGTCGTCGCTCTATGTGGGCGAGACGGGTTGCGCATTCGGCTGCCTCGGGTTCGGGGACTGCGTCGTCTCGTGTGCGTTCGATGCGATCCGCATGAATCCCGCGACGGGGCTTCCCGAAGTCGACCCCGACAAATGTACGGCCTGCGGGGCCTGCGTGAAGGCGTGTCCCAAAATGATTATCGAACTGCGCAAGAAGTGGCCGAAGAACCGGGCGGTGTATGTGTCGTGCGTGTCGAAGGACAAGGGCGCCGTGGTGATGAAGGCCTGCAAGGCGGGTTGCATCGGATGCGGCAAATGCCAGAAGGTCTGTGCGTTCGATGCCATTACCATCGAAAACAACCTCGCCTATATCGACCCGCAGAAGTGCAAGCTCTGCCGCAAGTGCGTGAACGAGTGCCCGACGGGCGCTATCGTGCTGGCGGGCATGGATCCGCTGCCCAAGGCACCGAAGGCCACCGGCTGCACCGAAAGCCGCACCTGCGGCTGCTAAGGAGGCTCCTGCCGGAGTCCCGACAGCGCCCGATGCCGGGACGACCCCGGCTGTGCCGGCTGCCGAAACTCCGAAAGCCGAATAAGTACCGAAAAATCAGAGAAACACAAGATATGAAGACATTTCCAATAGGCGGAGTCCATCCGTCGGAAAATAAACTGAGCGGCGCCAAACCGATCGAGGTGCTTCCGCTGCCCGACGTGGTGACGATCCCGCTCGCACAGCACATCGGCGCCCCCGCCGTGGCCAAGGTCGCCAAGGGCGACAAGGTCGTGACGGGGCAGCTCATCGCCGAGGCGGGCAGCTTTATGTCGGCCAACATTCACGCCCCGGTTTCGGGGACGGTAACGGCCGTGGACATGGTGTCCAACGGGCAGGGGCTGCGCCAGATGATGATTACGATCAAGCGCGAGGGCGACGACTGGGCCGAGGGGATCGACCGCTCGGAGACGCTCGTCCGCGAGTGTACGCTCTCGGCACAGGAGATCGTCGCCCGGATCAAGGACGCCGGCATCGTCGGCATGGGCGGCGCGACGTTCCCTACGCACGTGAAACTCTCGATTCCTCCCGGGAAAAAGGCTGAATCGCTGATTATCAACGGTGTAGAGTGCGAGCCTTACCTTACGTCCGACCACCGTACGATGCTGGAGCACGGCGAGGAGCTGCTCGTGGGCGTGACGATACTGATGAAGGCCATCGCCGTGGAGAAAGCCTATATCGGGATCGAGAACAACAAACCCGACGCCATTGCGCACCTGCGCCGTCTGGCCCAAGGGTATAAGGGCATCGAGGTGGTGCCCCTCAAGGTGAAATACCCGCAGGGCGGTGAGAAACAGCTGATCGCGGCCATTACGGGGCGCGAGGTGCCGCCCCCGCCCGCACTCCCGATCGACGTGGGTGCCGTGGTGTGCAATGCCTCGACGACCTATGCGGTCTACCAGGCCGTGCAGAAGCACAAGCCGTTGATCGAGCGCGTGGTGACGATCACGGGCAAAGGCGTCCGGGAGCCCAAGAACCTGCTGACCCGCATGGGTACGCCCGTCGAGGCGCTGATCGAGGCGGCCGGAG
>OBAA01001639.1_pt1 | contig 9748 bp, 7 predicted proteins | sample 1475961 | NCBI WGS metagenome assembly OBAA01 (sample SAMEA2579960, study PRJEB22360) | human gut metagenome | biome: human gut; feature: human-associated habitat; material: faeces | place: Denmark | collected 2008/2010 | reverse complement strand
CAACCGACGTCGTTATCTCTATCGTTATGATTTTTACGGCACGCCTCATCAACCGTCCTCCTTCAAAGAAATATGTATTTGGTTATGAGAAAGCGGAAGGCATCGCGACAAAGATTCTGTCACTGGTGATATTTTATGCCGGTATGCAAATGCTGATATCTTCCATTCAAAGCATCTTTTCAGATGAAGTGAAAGAGATACCATCGGCTATCGCTATCTATGTGACTATATTCTCTATTGTCGGCAAACTGATGCTGGCTTCGTACCAGTACAAACAGGGAAAGAAAATAGACAGTTCCATGCTGACGGCGAATGCGATAAATATGCGTAATGATGTTGTCATCTCGGCCGGAGTTTTATTAGGGTTGATTTTTACTTTTATATTCAAATTGCCGATACTCGATTCGATAACGGGATTGATAATCAGCCTCTTTATCATCAAGTCGTCCATTGGTATTTTTCTCGACTCGAATGTGGAGCTTATGGATGGCGTGAAGGATGTCAATGTGTATAATAAGATATTCGAAGCTGTCGAGAAAGTGCCGGGAGCAAGTAATCCGCACCGGGTCAGGTCGAGAATGATAGGAAACCGGTATATAATTACGCTCGATATAGAGGTGAATCCGCAGATAACGATTACACAAGCGCATGAGATTGCCGGGGCGGTGGAGAAAAGTATTGAAAGCTCGATAGATAATGTCTATGATATTCTGGTGCATGTGGAACCTGCCGGGGAGTGTCAGACGGATGAGAAATTCGGGGTAGACAAGGATATGGTGTGACACGTGAAAATCTTCGGCAACAAAGAAAGCTATTCCGCTTCTTTTTCTTAACTTTGCATTCATCGTTCACATTTTAATAAAAATTTGATATGGAAGAAGGAACATTCAGGCGCTATCCTATCGGGATACAGGATTTTGAAGATTTGCGCAATAATGATTACATATATGTTGATAAGACTGCACTGATTTATCAACTCGTCAATACAAATAAGATTTATTTCCTGAGTCGTCCCCGTCGTTTCGGGAAAAGTCTGCTTGTCTCTACGCTCGAAGCCTATTTTCTGGGAAAGAAAGAACTTTTCAACGGACTGGACATGGAGCAGTTAGAGAAAGACTGGACAGTGTATCCGGTGCTACATATCGACTTTAGCGGCAGTAAATATATGGAAGCAGAGTCACTTCGCGCATCTATCAATGTTCAGCTGTTACTTTGGGAAAACGTCTACGGACGTCAGGAAGGCGAAGACACATTTAGTTTACGTCTGGAAGGTATCATCCGCCGCGCTTATGAGCAAACCGGGCAGCAGGTTGTCGTATTAGTGGACGAATATGACGCCCCGATGCTGGACAGTAACAATAACCATGAGTTGCAGCATGAGATTAGTGGTATCATGCGCGACTTCTTCAGCCCCTTAAAAAAGTCAGGTAAATATCTTCGCTTCCTCTTCCTGACGGGCATCAGCAAATTCAGCCAGATGAGCATATTCAGCGAACTTAACAATCTTCAGAACGTCAGCATGAGCGACAATTACAGCACTATCTGCGGTATCACCGAACAGGAACTGCTGACGCAGATGAAAATTGATGTCGAACAGATGGCACAAGCCAACGATGAAACGTATGAAGAGGCGTGCGCCCACTTGAAGAAGCAATATGACGGATATCATTTCAGTAAATCCTGTGTGGATGTGTACAATCCTTTCAGCCTGATTAATGCTTTTGCCCAAAAGAGTTATGAGAACTACTGGTTTTCTACCGGTACCCCTACCTTTCTGATAGAACTCCTGCAACAAATGAACTTTGACATCCGGCTGCTCGACCGTATGGACGCCAAGCCGGAAGACTTCGACAAGGCTACGGATTGTCTCACCGACCCTATTCCGGTGCTCTACCAAAGCGGTTATCTCACAATCAAGTCATACGATACTTTCTTTCGTACCTATACATTAGGCTACCCGAACGAGGAAGTAAGAATCGGCTTTATCGAGTCGCTCATCCCTTCTTATCTTTACCAACCTACGCGCGAAAGCAACTTTTATGTAGTGTCCTTTGTGCGTGATTTAATGAAGGGGAACCTTGAATCTTGCCTTGAACGCACCCGGTCTTTCTTCGCCTCTATTCCGAACGACTTGAACAATAAAGAGGAAAAACATTATCAAACTATATTCTATCTTCTGTTCCGCTTGATGGGACAATATGTGGATACCGAAGTCAAAAGCGCTGTCGGACGGGCGGACGTGGTTATCAAAATGCAGGATGCTATTTATGTACTTGAATTTAAAATGAACGGCACCGCAGAAGAGGCTTTGGCGCAAATTAACAGCAAAGGGTATGCGATTCCTTATGAGGCAGACCACCGGAAAGTGGTGAAGGTCGGCATCAACTTCGACAGTACCACGAGAACGATTGGAGACTGGGAAATCGAAACAGATTAACAGCGTACGCCACTTGCTTGAAGTAGACAAGGATATGATGTGACACATGAAAAAGGCAGCAGTTGCTCTCGTCTGTGAGTAACTGCTGCCTTTTTGCGTGTTCTGTGCTGTCGTAGCCGGGAAATTAGGGTGTATTGCCACAGCTTGCTGTGGTGCGTTTCCCTAACTTGTTGTGGCATGCTCCCCTTGCCTGCTGTGGCATGCTCCCCTTGCCTGCTGTGGCATGCTTCCCTAGCCTGCTGCGGCACGTCTCCCCAGCCTACTGCGGCACACATCCCTTTCCGCCGTTCCGGTTTTACGTATTCAATAGGCTGTTGCTTTGATACGCAGCTTGATGGCATTTTCGGCTGTATCCAGTACCAGTTCGCAGTTTTCAGAGGTTACAGAACTACCGGTGACGTCCATTTCCAATGAGGTGATTTTCTCAAGATCGAGTTGGGTTAAGGTGTATCCGTCTCCTTTCACCACCGTGAATCCACCTTCGGGAAAATGGGATGGCCGCATCTTCCATTGAGCCACAAACGTCAGTTTGTCCTTGTCAAGGGTGATTTTCTCTACCGGTGTAGAGTTGTCTTTGTCGTCGCCGCCGCAGGCGGTTTCCAACGTTGCTGCCACAAGGCAGAGGAAAAAGATTCTTAGTTGTTTCATGCGTCTTTCTGTTTTCTTTAAAAGGGTAAATTATGAAAGGCTGCCGCCTTTTTTGTTTGCCATGAGGGCGGATGCGCTGTCTGCAGCCGGACTGTCCGCCCTCATTCGTGACCTGCTTCTTTATGCAGCCGGGTCGGGGGCTTCACCTCCTCCGGGGATTTCAGGGTCGGGCGCTTCGCCGCCGCCACCGCCGCCACCCGCGTTTTCGTCACCCAGCAGAATCGGGAAACGGTAAGAGCGTGGCGTTTTCAATGCCTTGTTGCTTCCGCTATATTGTGTCGTGATGCTTAGCGCATAGAGCTTTCCGGCTTCTATGGCAGGTAGCATGATGGTGAGTTGTGACGGTGCGTTGTGAACGATGACGGACACTTTCAACGGGACGGCTCCCTCTTCGTCTTTGGTGAGATAGATGCCGACCGAAGGGTCGTCACCGAGGACTTTAATGTTGCTTCCGCTGATAACGGCAGGGCCGCCGGGAGGGGTGAGCCGGGCGGTAAAGAAGAAGGTTCCGCTGATAACGGCAGGACCGCCGGAAGTGATGACCTGGCTGATACTCTTCGTCACGGAGTCGGTGATGGAGTTGATGACCGGCCCCGTCTGTGCCAGCCCGTTGCAGATTACTTTTACGGCTTTGAGCTGGTCGCGCAGCAGTTGTCCCGGTGTGTAGGACACGCCGAGCGAGTGCTTCGTGGCGTCAAACTGGGCGTTCTCCCCGAGGAACGAACCGCGTACGGTGACGATGTACTGTCCCACACCGTCTACCACGCTCTTCCCTTCGGCGATGGCTTCCACCTTCTTCTGGTCGGCAAGGTCGAGGATGTTCTCGATGGTCTCCTGCCGGTACTCGGTACGCTCCTTGATGATGCGTGCTGCGATTTCTTTGTTGTGCAGACTGCCTGTGATGCGTGCGCGTCCGGTGTAGTCGCCTTTTTGCTCGGTCATGATGTTGTCGTAAAGGTCAACATTGAGCGTGATTTTTTCGTTTGTTGCCATGATAATGATTGTTTTAAGGAAAGTGAATATCTATTTATTGGTTACGTTCTGTGCTGCTTGTCATTTCGCACGCATCTTGATAGCATTACCGTCCAGATAAAGTTCGAAAAGACTGTCATAATATGTCATGCCCCCAGTAGTATTAGTCATCAGATGGAACTTCATAAGATCACTGTCAGTCAAGGTGTAGCTGTCGGTTCCCTTAACAACGGTTTCGGCTCCTGGCCGGACAGTGGAACGACTCAACACGTAATCATATAGATCTAATTTAAAATCAGAATCCGCCGGAAGTTCGTTTTCAACCGTAACGGTGGGGATGGTCACTTGATTGCCATTAATCGCAGCTTGCAGACAGAGGCTCCGTTCACTCCCATAGTTTCCCTCCTCCCTTGCTTTTATTTTTCCGCCTTTCAGTTGCAGTATTCCTGTAGGGGCAACAAGCACTTCCTGCCCCTTTATGCTTTTGGAGATTTCAGCATCGCCTTCCATAATGAGCGTGGCATTATCACCGACAGAGATACCAATTAGCTGGTCATTATCATCCCCATTGCCGGAATATAATTCGAAACCGTTACCCAGCGTTAGTTTGCAAGACGCCCTAACAAATATGCAGGCGACTTCAGCTAAATGGGCATCAGCATTTCCATAAATGTTGAGGTTGGTCAGCTTCAATGACGCGCCGTTTGTAAGCTCAAAAAGGCTTTTGTCGCTAGCGGTACGGGAAATAGTATAATTTCCGTCGATAGGATTATTTTCGCCGTCGATAGCAATGTGTTTGCCGTCTATTGAAAAGGCAAAATGCTCTGCATCCGCAGCAACCTCAATATTTTCACCGAGGATGATTTGTGTTGGTGCATCCGCAGTGCCGTTTGCCGTTTCAATAGCGGTTTTCAGTTCGGCTGCGGTAGTGACAAGCGTCTTGTTGCTGCTGACCGTCACAAGGCAGGTGGCGGACTTTTCGCGTGCGGTGGCGGTGATGGTGGCTGTTCCTTCAGCTACGGCGGTCACCAGTCCGTCTTTACTTACGGTGGCTACGGAAGTTTTGTCACTGCTCCATACTACGGATTCGGCAGTCACCCGGTCGGGGACAATGGTGGGAACCAGCGTTTCGGTCGCTCCCGATTTCAGGGTCAGAGTCTCATGATTGAGGGTGATGCTCTCTACGGGCACGGAGTTGTCGTCATTGTTGTCGTCGCCACAGGCGGTTGCCAACGTTGCTGCCATAAGGCAGAGGAAAAAGATTCTTAGTTGTTTCATACTTCTTTTGTATTTCTAAAAGGGTGAATAAATCGTGTTCTCTTTTCGGACAAAAGTAATATGCAACAACGAAAAGGTATAGCCAAAATCCTGCATTGTATAGCCAAAATCCTGCAAATCTTGCAGGATTGCCGGAAATTCCATTGTTCGGAGAAACTTCTACCTATGCATTGATGGAAACAACAGCATTTGATGATAAAAGAGTATCGCCTTCTCCTTTAAAGTACAGACTTTTGTCGGCGGAACTCAGTAGGAGTCATTTTTACCAATTCGCGGAAATTGCGGTTGAAGGTGCGCATTGCCTTGAAGCCCGACGCTCCGGCAATGTCTTCGATTGTGTGGTTCGCGTAGTCCGGAAGCAGGAGCAAGTCCATGGCATGACGGATGCGCAGGCGGAGAAGATAATTTTGCAAGGTCAGTCCTGTGGCACGCCCCACAGCGGCGGAGAGATTACGCTCGTTTGTGCCAAGAGCTTTAATCAGGTCGTCACGCTTGAAGTTGTAGTCGAGGTACGGTTGTTCTTTCTGCAGATAGGCTTCGAGCTCTTCAAACAAGTGGTTGCTATCGCCAGATTGCAGGTAACAGATGAGGTCGCCCATATCGGCTTCGAGCGGTGGTTGGGTCAGTTTCCCATCCTGTTCGACGATAAAACGGCGTAGCATCTCGTAAGTGTAATGATAGTTAGTGTACAGCCATGCAAAAGCAGGATAGAAAACCACGATAAGGAAACTGAAACTAAACTCGGGTATCGGTCCCGGACAGACAAGTAAAACCCATGCGCCAATGCCGATACTCAACGCATAAAGGAAAGCGCGCATCGTCCACCGGAGTTCCAGTTTGGAGATACACTCTCCGGTCAATTCTTTTAAATGCGTGATGTAGTGGCGTTTTTTACGGAAAAAGAGGCGGATGTAAACGAACAGTTGTACGGTATAGGTGACACCGAACAAGGTCCGCACTGCCAACGGGAGATTGTGAACGACACACGCACGCCATTCTGCCAAAGAATATACACAGACGTCCGCTTCAATGCAGCAACTCACCACATACAGCAGAATGAAAACGAGCGAAGGCACCGCATGCTTCATCACATTGGCAAAAGTGACGTACCTGCTGTCGAACAGCAATATCAACATAAACGTGAACATCAACGCCTGCGAAGAAGCAAGCACCAACACCAATATTGAGAATAAGTCCAACGACCGGTATACGCCGAACCCGTCAACCAGCAACTCCGCCAAATGACCGGCAGCGATAATGAGAGAAGCAGCGATGAAGAAATGGCATGCACGCCTGTATTTGGGATTAATGGCGTGCGCCATCTGCTTGAAGCAGACAAGACCGAAAGATATAGACAGACATATTCCGATAATAATGCCGTTTGTTAGTGTGTGTAAAGCCGGTATATCCATTGCTTAGCATTTATTTTCCCGACAAAGTTAATGAATCTTGACGAGAAACCGACTAGTTACACCCTGTAAAACTCGACAAGTCTGCAAAATCGTATAGAAACAACCTAATAGCTAATCTTCACTCCGGCAAAGAAACTTCTCGGCAGAGAAGGCCCGTAAATATAGCCGGAATCCCGATTAGCTCCTCTATCAAAGTCCTTCTGATAAGACTCAAAGAGGTTCTGAACTCCGCCGTTTAGTTGCAAATCGACTGTTTTGTATAGCTTGAAGTCATAAGCCAGTTTCACTCCCAAATCGAAGAAACGGGGTGTACGGATGGCTTCCGCCTTTCGTTCGGGCATTGCGCCCAGTTCGGCGTTCTCGGCGGTGATATCCATGCGTTGCACTAACATTCTCCCGGTATAAGTTCCTGACAGGGCAATGGATAAAGGTTTGATGGGAGTATAAGTAGCTGTGAAGTAACCATATGTATCGGGAGTACGGAAAATTTTCTTTTCTGCCGGTGCGTCGTCATGCCATTTATGAGGTTCATCGTATCGGCTGCGTTGCAAAGTGAGTCCCGCTTGTATTTGCAGGATGGAAAGATAAGCCACTTTGCCCTCCAGCGTTAGCCCCATCACTTTCGCGCCGGGACCGTTACTGCGTGTTTTTACCAATATCCCATCGCCACGGTCATAAGGTTCGCCCAACACGAAGACATCTGTCAGTCTTGTATAAAAGCCCTCGATCAAGAAATTCGTCTGGAATACTCCGAAACGGTGATACATATCTGCGGACGCACTGAAACTTTGGGATTTCTCTTCTTTCAAGTTCTTCGCACGCTCAATCATTGCCACTGTTCCGCCCACATTTTCAATATGCATATCTTCATCAAAAGCCTGCGGAGCACGGAATCCGGATGAATAGCTCAAACGCAGGTTTATATTCTGTGTCGGGTTGAAACGCAAGTTGGCACGGGGGCTAAAGATGACATTATCTACCATGTTATGCTTATCCAGACGACCACCAATCAGAATGCCCCAACGGTCGTTCTTCCACTCGTTCTGCAGAAAAGCACTGTAAATATTTACCGTCTGATCCGTGTGGCGGTCATATCCCCACATATTATCTTTCAGACGATCACGGTTATATTCAAGTCCTGCCGTGAGGTCAGAAGGCATAAAAAAACACTTATCAAACGTATGTACATACTGCGCGCCGCCCATAGCGGTTAAATCCGTTGTTTTTCCATAGGCTTTCAGAGGATCGTTACCCGGTCCGTAATAACTGTCCCGATCTGTATTGGCGGCTGACGCAAAGATACTTAGACGGTTCTTTTCATCTGGCGAGAAATAATCGAACTTCAAACTTCCACCATCAATCGAATGTTGCAACTGCTCTGCAATATGGGCTTCGTGAGGAGGACGGTCCAACATATCCCCTCCCCGACGGAATTCCTGCATGTGGTGATATTCGAAGGTTAGTTTGGAGTAAGTGCTTGTTTTCAGATAAGAGCGGAAGCCCACTGTCTGATTCTTCAATTTAGGTAGTTCGGTGAATCCGTCTCCGTCATAATCATATCCGGACCGGTGACGGTTCTGACCAAAGATATACAGTCCGGCACGATGATCGTCCGTCACTAATGAAGCATTCAGGGAGGTATTGTTATCGAATGAGGAGCCGCCCCCTAAAGCAGTAAGGGTGTGCGACAGCTGGCCGGAATTGCGCAAAGGCTCTTTGGTGATTATATTGATGGTTCCTGCAATGGCCGAAGAGCCGAACAAGGCGGAACCTCCCCCACGCATCACTTCTACGCGTTCAATCATGCTGGCGGGAATCTGTTCCAGGCCATACACTCCGGAAAGGGCACTGAATACGGGACGGGAATCTATCAAAATCTGCGTATACGGTCCGTCCAGTCCATTGATGCGGACTTGCTGGAAACCACAATTCTGGCAGTTTGTCTCTACACGTACACCGGGCTGAAAGTTCAGCCCTTGCGATAAAGTGGAAGAGTTAGTCGTTTCAAATAGCTTCAGATCGACGACATTTACCAAAGTAGGAGCCAAACGGCGCGTCGTTTCACTCCGGTTGGCGGAAACCACTACCCCATCCAAAGCAATCGCGTCCTCTTCTATTTCAAAATCCTCTTCCAGTGTCTTTCCTTTTTTCAGAGTCACGTTGCGGGTCACGGTCTTGTAGCCGACCGAGCTAACCTCCAGTATAAAGTTACCTTCCGGCAAATTCTTCAAAAAATAATGTCCGGTAGCGTCGGTCACGGTTCCTATCGTTGTTCCTTTCAGTGCAATGGTGATGTAAGGAAGGTGCTCTTTCGTTTTCTTATCCAGTACATGGCCTATGATGTTCGCATCGGATTTTTTCAGTTCAGGGTAGTCCGGATGTTCAGCCAATGCGTATGACAGGACACAATACAGGCCGGCCAGGACTAAAAGATATTTCTTCATTGTCGTTAGTCTTTTAATGTTTAAAATCAAAAATAATAATAAGGGAAAGGGAAGCAGCGATCATTAATCGTTGTTCCTAACTGATGAATACTGTTCCCGAAAAGATAGACTAAGCGACAGGAGGTGCTCTAAGAGATATGACGCCCGGACAAGAACGGTGATATGGCTCAACTTGCGGGCGGATAAACAGGATACATAATAGAGATAAAGCAGCGACCGCGAATGTAGGTATTAATCCGCTGTCTGTCACCAATACATGATTCAACAGGTGAATGAGTTGGAATTCAACCGTCGTATGGCTATGTTCACTGCCTTTTTTAAATGGATGCGAATGGACAATCGTTACCCCGTTTACTACATGGGAGTGAGTAAATAAAGTGATTCCTGCCATGTACGAGATAAACAGTACAGGCAAAAACCACTTCATTATATGTAGGTACAATTGTTTCATCCGGTAATCTTGCACATCTATTCTGTGCAGTAAAGTCAGGGTTTAGTTTGTTTTTTTGCAAAGATAAGGATTGTCTCCATGCAAAACAATCCCTATTTATAACGAT
>OBAA01001625.1_pt1 | contig 9887 bp, 9 predicted proteins | sample 1475961 | NCBI WGS metagenome assembly OBAA01 (sample SAMEA2579960, study PRJEB22360) | human gut metagenome | biome: human gut; feature: human-associated habitat; material: faeces | place: Denmark | collected 2008/2010 | reverse complement strand
GTGGGGCGCCTTGTAATGTGCTCGCAATGCTGAACAAGTTGGGAAAGAAGACGGCTTTTTTGGGGAAAGTAGGACAGGACCAGTTTGGAACACTGTTGAAAGCTACACTGGATGATGTTGGAATCGACACCTCCGCTTTATATATGGATCAAGAGGTGAATACCACATTGGCATTTGTGCATACATTTCCGGATGGGGACAGGGAGTTTTCGTTTTACCGGAATCCGGGAGCTGATATGATGCTGACAGCTGATGAAGTAGATGAAGAATTTGTAAAAAAGGCAAAGATATTCCATTTTGGAACATTGTCTATGACTCATGACGGAGTGAGAGAAGCCACAAAAAAAGCATTGAAAATTGCAAAAGACAATGGGCTGGTCATTACATTTGACCCGAATCTTCGACCACCTCTTTGGAGCTCATTAGAGCTTGCAAAAGAGCAGATGGAGTATGGATTCGCATATTGCGATGTTTTGAAGATTTCAGATAATGAGATTCAGTTTATCTCAGGAAAAGAGGATTACGATGAGGGAATCCGGTATCTGCAGGAGAAATATCAGATCCCGCTCATTCTTCTGACTATGGGGAAAGATGGAAGTCGTGCTTACTACAAAGATATGAGAGTGGAAGTTGCCGGACGCGTTGTGAAGGCAATCGAGACGACAGGTGCAGGAGATACTTTCTGTGGAAGCTCGATCAACTATGTATTAGAACATGGACTTGAGAATCTGACAGAGGAAAATTTAAAAGAGATGCTTTCGTTTGCAAATGCGGCAGCAGCATTGATTACGACTAAAAAAGGCGCGATTCGTTCAATGCCGGAAAAAGAAGATGTGCTGGCATTTATGGAATAAAAAGAGAAATGGATGAAGATTATGTTTGAACGTTTTTTTCCGGATGACTATGTCGCATCGACCTATGTTATTCCGTTTGAAAAATTATATGAAGAAGGCTAGCGGGGACGGAGTGTCGATATTGATAACACATTGGTTCCGCATGGTGCACCGGCTGATGAGAGGGCAAAAGCGCTGTTTGCGAGACTGAAGGCGATTGGATTTTCCAGTTGCCTGATTTCGAATAATCAGGAACCCCGCGTAAAGATGTTCAATGAAGAGATTCAGACGAACTATATTTTTAATGCTCACAAACCATCTACAAAAAATTACAAAAAGGGGATGGAGATTATGGGCACAACACCAGAGAATACAATTTTTATCGGGGACCAGCTGTTTACTGATGTCTATGGCGCAAAACGGGCGGGAATCCGAAATATACTTGTAAAGCCGATTCACCCCAAAGAAGAGATTCAGATTGTTCTGAAACGATACTTGGAAAAAATTGTATTACATTTTTATCGAAAAGAGAAAGACAAACGGAAAAAGTAACTGTTCTTTGAGCAGTTACTTTTTTAAATCTATAGAGAAAATTTATCAAAAATGATGAAAATACCAATTTGTTTTATGGATGAAGAGTGCTTATAATAGTAGCTAAGAAAAGACAGAGGCCGGCGCCCAAGGCAATGTCAACAACCTCGTTTCACATGGATCTGAAACAATCATTTAGAAGGAGTTAGGAAAAAATGCAAAGCAAATATACACATATTTTTGAACCGCTTACAATTAAGCACATGACACTGAAAAACAGAATTGTTATGACACCAATGGGAACGAACTATGGAGAACAGAATGGAGAAATGAGTTTTCTTCATATCAACTATTATGAACAGAGAGCAAAAGGCGGAACAGGTCTTTTGATCGTAGAAAATGCAAGTGTAGATTCACCGGAAGGATCTAATGGAACAACACAGCTTCGTATCGACCACGACAGCTATATTCCAAGATTATTCAAATTGAGCGAGACAGTACACAAACATGGTGCCTGTATTGCAATCCAGATCAATCATGCTGGAGCTTCGGCGCAGTCTGCAAGAACAAATATGCAGCCGGTTTCTGCGTCGAATATTCCGTCAAAAGCAGGTGGAGAGATTCCAAGACCGCTTGAAAAAGAAGAGATTTTACGCATTGTAAAAAAATACGGAGAAGCTGCAAAGAGAGCACAGATCGCAGGATTTGATGCAGTGGAGATTCACGCCGGACACTCTTACTTACTCAGCCAGTTCTTGTCACCGATAACAAATAAGAGAACGGATGAATTTGGAGGTTCCCCAGAGAACAGAGCACGTTTTGCAAAAATGGTTATTGAAGAAGTACGTGCACAGGTAGGTCCATTCTTCCCGATTTTTGTAAGAATCAGTGCAGATGAATTTTTAGAAGGCGGAAACACATTGGAAGATACTTTGGATTATCTTCAGTATTTTGAAAAAGAGGTAGATGTATTTGACGTTTCCTGTGGTTTGAATGGCTCTATCCAATATCAGATTGATGCTAACTACCTGGAAGACGGATGGCGTTCTTATATGGCGAAAGCAGTCAAAGAAAGATATGGAAAAATTTGTATCACAATGGGAAATATCAGAGACCCACAAGTTGCAGAAGATATTTTAGAAAGAGGAGATGCAGATCTCATCGGTATGGGACGTGGTCTGATTGCGGATCCGGAATGGGTAAACAAAGTAAGCTTTGGCGATGAAAAAGAAATCCGTAAATGTATCTCATGTAACATCGGATGTGCAGGAAACCGTATCGGAGTAAACCGCCCAATCCGTTGTACAATCAATCCGGCTGTGAATGAAGGAGAAGGATACAAAAAACTTCGCGTGAAGAAATCTTGCAATGTTGTTGTAATCGGTGGAGGTACTGCAGGACTGGAAGCAGCATGTACAGCAGCTGAAGTTGGATGTACAACATTCTTGATCGAGAAAAAGGCAAATCTTGGAGGACTTGCAGCGGAGATTTCCAAGATTCCGGATAAAAAGAGACTGTCAGATTTCCCGAATTATCTGATTCACCGTGCAAGCAAGCTGAAAAACTTATTTATCTTTAAAAATACAGAAGCAACAATTGAGTTGGTTGAAAGCCTGAATCCGAACATTATTGTCAATGCGACAGGATCGAATCCACTTCTTCCACCAATCAAAGGATTACACGAAAATATTGACAAAGAAGGCGGAAAAGTATCTTCTATCACAAATATGATCAACCACATTACAGAATATCCGGAAGACTTGACTGGAAAGAAAGTTGTAGTCATCGGTGGAGGAGCAGTTGGTCTTGATGTAGTGGAATTCTTCGCACCAAGACATGCGGATGTGAGTATCGTAGAAATGATGCCGGTTATCGGAAATGGAATTGACCCTGTTTCTAAAGTTGGAACATTTACGATGATGGATCAGTATGGAGTACAACAGCTTCCAAACACAGCTTTGTTAGAAGTAAAGAGCGATGCATTCCTTGTGAAAATGCCGGATGGAGAAGAGAAAGATCTCGCATTTGATTACGGATTTGTATGTCTTGGTATGAGAGCAAATGCTCCGATCTTAGATGCGTTGTATAATACATTTGGACACAGCGGAGATGTAGAGATTATGAACATCGGTGACAGTGTCCGTGCAAGAAGAATTATTGAGGGTACAACGGAAGGGCGTAATATCCTTGAAGTTTTGGAAAAAAGAGATTATTTATAGAATTTAACGCCTGTTTATGAGCAAAAATAGCTGCTTGCAGCGGAAAAGCACTGAAAGTGCGTTTCGCGAATGGCGTGGAGTGAACTGTAACATATAGCCTAGTAAATTGCAAGAAATATTGGACATAATTTAAAGAACAGATTAAAATAGATGTATGAGGTAGAAGTTGAAATAGTATACCTTGTACATCTTTTTTTGTTTGGAAAGGCGTGAAAAATGAGAAAAAAAGTATTAGATTTTTTGGGCTTTATTATTTGCGTGGCAGTTGTTTTAGGTATTGTTTCGGTAATCGCTCTTGTCGGTGGTTCTATTATGAAAATCTTTGGGTTTCGATATGAATCGGTTGGCAAAATTATATTGTTTTTTCTTATTTTTGCAATTGTAGGATTTCCGATGGAAGTGTTTGCACAGGCGTTGCCGAATGCACTGCTGTCATTAGACAGGATTTCTTTTATGAGTGCGAAAGTTTTGTTTGTTTTTTTAGACACTACAGCAACTACGATTGCAATGGTAGTTGTTGATCATTTTATGAAAAGTGTGTCTGCCTCGTTATTATCTATACTTGTGGTCGCATTTTTATTTGCAATCACATCTTTGGATGAGGTTAAGCGAGATTGCGATTGTAAAGATGAGAAGGAAAGATGGGAGGAAAAAGAGTCATGAGAAGTGTTAGGAATCGGAAGTTGTATTGTTGGATTATTATTAGTTGTTTTCGGTAGCATAATGAAAATGAAGGGTTGGAGGTGTATCAAATGAGAAAAAGATCTGTTGTATTAGGTGCCTGTATTTTTGCTGCGTTTTCATTAACAGGATGTAAAGATACGGAAACGCCGAAAGGGAATCCGACATTTAACGCAACTGTTTTGGAAATAGGTGAAAATACGATTTCAGTCGAACCTTTTGAAAATGAAGAGATATCAACAGGTGAAATTACGGTTACAACGGATGTTGTATCAAAGATTGAAGTACCGGAACTTGAAGAGGGAACAGAGGTATGTATCGTATATAATGGAGAAATTTTGGAGACTTATCCGGCTCGGATTAAAACCGTTTTTGCAATTTACCTGTTGGATGAAAATGGCGAAGCAATTATACCAAAGGACAGTGATTAAAGGAAGGAGCGCAAGTTAAAGAATATTAGGTCAGACCGGAATCTTTTTTGATAAATTTGACAAACCGGTTTGTGGCGGGAATCATATATTTGTCTTTCATATGAGCCATGTAGACCGTGTGGATGAGTTCTTCGCCGGCAACCGGAATTTTGGCAATCTTTGCATCGCGTATCGTGTCAACATCGGCAACGAGTGCGATTCCAAAGTCTTCTGCCACAAGTGCTGCGATAGAATATTCGTCTGGACAGTCGATGACAATATCCGGCTGGATCTGGTGCTTACGATATAATTTGTGAGTGTAAAGTCCAAGACCTGAATCACGGTCATATCCGATCACCGGATAATCCTGCAGTACTTGAAAAGGTACTTCTTTTTCATTTGCGAGCGGATGGTTTGACGAGGTGATGAGTAACATCTCCTGATGCAGGATTGGAGTAAACTGTACGGAAGGCTGATCTTCCACATATGCGCCAAAAACAACGTCATACATGTCGTTTTTCAGCCCGCGGATCAGGTCAATTGTATGTGCCTGACTGAAACTGAACGTCACTTGTTTATTTTCCGGAAGATTCAAAAAAGTACGCACCGTGTGCGGAATATAGTGGTTAGCGAGAGGGGATACATAGGCGATGTCGATGTGTCCCCCTTCTTGTGTCAGATGGTACATTTTCTGTTCCGCAGTGCGAACCTCTTCTAAAATGCGGTCAACGTGTTCTAAAAACATCTTACCGTATTTAGTGAGTGTGATGTTTCGTCCGTTTTTTTCAAAAAGAGGAATACCGAGTTCATTTTCTAGCGTATCCATAGAACGACTGAGACTTGGCTGGGAAATATTCAGTTCATTGGCGGCTAAGCGGAAATGTTCCAGCTGGGCAATTTTTTGAAAATATGTTAATTGATTTAATGTCATAGCATGTACTCCTTTCTCTACCTTACAGTATATCACAATTGATAGAAAAAAACTATCAAAAAATAACAAAAGATGTATTGGAAGTATTGATTGAAATCGTATATAATCACAGTAAAGAGGTTGTTTAAAATTTAACAAATGGGCAAAAGAAAAAACAATTCAAATTAAAAGGAGAGAAAAATCATGGCAGAAAGAATTACAGGTCACACAGAATTAATCGGTTTAATGGCTTACCCAATCAGACATTCAAGTTCACCGGCAATGCAGAATGAAGCATTTGCAAAATTAGGATATGACTATGCATACCTTGCATTTGAGGTGGACAACGATACATTAGAAGATGCGATCAAAGGACTTCGTGCATTAAAGATGAGAGGCTCTAACGTATCTATGCCAAACAAAACAGTGGTACATAAATACTTAGACGAGTTGTCACCGGCAGCGAAAATGTGTGGTGCAGTCAATACAATCGTAAATGACAATGGACACCTGACAGGTCACATTACAGATGGTATCGGTTATATGGCAGCATTAAAAGACAACAACATTGATGTTATTGGCAAAAAAATGACAATTGTCGGAGCGGGTGGAGCTGCAACAGCAATTGAAATTCAGGCAGCGCTTGACGGTGTGGCAGAGATGTCTATTTTTAACATCAAAGATAAATTCTGGGCAAATGCAGAAGAGACAGTAAAGAAAATCAATGAAAATACAAACTGTAAAGCGACATTATATGATCTTGCAGATCTTGACAAATTAAAAGAAGAGATTGCAGACAGCTATTTATTTGCAAACGGAACAGGCATGGGTATGAAACCATTAGAAGGTCAGACATACATTCCGGACAAATCGTTCTTAAGACCAGACCTGATCGTAACAGATGTTGTATATGCTCCAAGAGAAACAGCGCTGTTGAAGATGGCAAAAGAAGTCGGATGTAAGACAATGAACGGTCTTGGAATGATGTTATTCCAGGGTTCAGCCGCATTTGAATTGTGGACAGGAGAACCAATGCCGATCGAATATATGAAAGAAATCTTAGATATCAAATACGACTAAAAGAAAAAAGGAGTGCAGAGGAAAAGACGATGAATAAGAAATATTTACCAAGTGCATTGATTTTGTACTTAAACTATTTTATCCATGGTATTGGATGTTCTATATTGAGCCAGCAGGTTGTAAAAGAGATGCTGGCAGATCAGTGGGGAATGAACGATGCGATGAAAGTAACTGCAATCGCAGCCGCATTGGGATTGGGACGTTTGATCTCACTTCCGTTTGCAGGACCGTTATCGGATAAGCTTGGAAGAAGAATTTCGGTATTGATTGGTGTGGCATCTTATGTTATTTTCTTCGTAGGGATTGCTTTTTCACCAAACGTACAGGTTGCATATGTTGCAGCAGTTCTCGGAGGTATCGCAAACTCCTTCTTAGATACAGCTACATATCCGGCAGTTGCAGAGATTATGTACAAGTATACAGGTATTGCGACAATGGGAATTAAGTTATTTATTTCCGTAGCACAGCTTTTAATGCCATTCTTCTTAGGACTTGTGGCAGGAACATCTATGTCATACCTGACACTTCCACTTGTAGCAGGTATTATAATCGCAGTGCTCGGTGTGCTGGCAATTTTTGCACCGCTTCCGGCAGAGTCTGAGAGCGGAAAATCAGAGTCATTTATCAGTAACCTGAAAAATGCAAATTTCTCATTGGAAAGTGTAGCCTTGATTTTAATCGGTTTCACAAGTACAGCTACATTCCAGTTATGGTTAAACTGTGCGCAGACATTCGGAAAAGAAATCGCAGGAATCCCGTCTGAATCGGTATCTGTAATGCAGACATACTACTCAGCAGGAACTTTGGTTGCGTTGTTTGTGACAAGTATTTTGATCACAAAATTCAAACAAGTACGTTTTCTTGTTATCTATCCGGCGATTGCGACAATCATGTTGGTGTTAGTATATTTGATCAAGACACCTGCAATCTGCTACATCGGTGCATTTGTAATCGGTTATGCAGCAGCAGGAGGAGTTCTTCAGATGGCAACAGCTACTGTAAATGAACTGTTCCCGAAGATCAAAGGAACAATCACAAGCCTTGTTATGATTGCATCAAGCTTATGTAATTATACAATTTTAAGTGCGGCTGCCAATATGTCCGCAACAGGCGTTCTTGTAATGAACATTGTCATTACTGTAATCGGTGTGTTGCTTGCGCTGTTGGTAAATGCAAGATATGGAAAATTAGTAGAAAAAGTAAATACAGCAAAATAAATTTTAAAAATCTGTAGGAGGAAGTTTATGAATCCGGTAATCGTAAGAAATGTAAAGATCGGAGAAGGAGTACCAAAAATCTGTGTGCCGATCGTAGGAGTGACAAAGGAAGAAATTATCAATGAAGCAAAAACATTTGAAAATATTCCGGTAGATGTAGTAGAATGGCGTGTAGACTGGTTTGAACATGTTTTTGAATTTGAAAAAGTAGAAGAGGTTTTAAAAGAGCTGAGAGAAGCTTTGGGAGAGACACCATTGTTATTCACATTCCGTACTTCAAAAGAAGGTGGAGAGAAAGCAATCGAGGCAAAAGAATATGCAGAATTAAATAAGAAAGCTGCTGCGACAGGATATGTGGATTTAGTAGATGTGGAAGCATTTACAGGAGATGAGGTTGTAAAAGAAATCATCGAAGCGGCACACGAAGTGAATGTAAAAGTAGTTGCGTCTAACCATGATTTCGACAGGACACCTGAAAAAGATGAGATTGTCTCAAGACTTCGCAAAATGCAGGACTTAGGAGCAGACATTCCGAAGATTGCAGTAATGCCGAACAACAAAAAAGATGTTCTTGTATTGTTATCTGCGACAGAAGAGATGGCATCTGAGTATGCGGACAGACCGATCATCACAATGTCAATGGCAGGAACAGGCGTGATCAGCAGACTTTGTGGAGAAGTATTTGGTTCTGCTTTGACATTCGGAGCAGCAAAAAAAGCATCTGCACCAGGGCAAATGGAAGTGAATAATTTGGAAACTGTATTGCAATTGTTACACAAAAGCCTATAATAAGTGCAAACAGGCTTGACAGCGAGACTGCCAAGCCTGTTTTTAAATCCGTGTTGTGTTAAGAAATAAACGAATGAGAGGAGCAGGCTATGAAAAGAGTATTCACATGGTTAAATAACAGTCTGGAAGAATTCCTGATGGGAGCAGGTCTTATCATGATGACTGCCATTATGGGAATTCAGGTGGTTTTTCGATATGCATTTGGCATGTCTTTGTCATGGTCGGAAGAGATCACAAGATATATTTTTATTTGGGAAGGATTTTTGAGCATCAGCTATTGTACGAAAAAATGTATTTCTATAAAAGTGGAGCAGTTTGTGGCGATGTTTCCGAAACGAGGAAAAGCGTTGTTTAAGCTGGTGAATCATACGATTGAACTAGTATTTTTCTGCTATATGATACCGTATGCCTTTTTGTATCTGCGCTCTGCGATTGAGAGCGGACAGGTCAGTCCGGCGTGTGGAATTCCGATGTATTACATTCAGGCAGCGCCGTTTGTATGCTTTATTCTGGCAGCATTTAGAATTGTGCAGAGATGGTGGATCGAGCTTCAGGTTGTAAGGGCGAAAGAAAAAGGAGGGGAAGAATCATGCCAATCGTAGTTGTATTTTTAATATTTGTAGTTTGCCTGGTGATTGCGATTCCGGTATCGATATCACTTGGGATTGTATCGGTATTGCCGGGAGCATTTGACCCTTCTTTTACGGCGAGCGCCCAGTTTGTCATTCGTTCTATGTTTGGTGGAATCGACAGTTTTCCACTTCTTGCAGTGCCGATGTTTGTGTTCTCCGGAATCGTTATGGCAAAGGGTGGAATCTCGAAAAGGCTGTTTGATGTTTTCGCGTATTTTCTTGGAAAAAGAACTGCGGGAATGCCGTGCGCAGTGATTATTACATGTTTGTTTTATGGTGCAATATCAGGTTCGGGCCCGGCTACTGTAGCGGCGGTTGGAAGTATGACAATACCGATTCTGATGGAACTTGGATATGACAAGAAATTTGTGACAGCAGTGGTTGCTGTGGCGGGAGGACTCGGTGTGATCATACCGCCAAGTATTCCGTTTATCATGTATGGAATGGCGGCGGGAGAATCCGTGAGTGATCTGTTTATCGCGGGAATTATTCCGGGACTTTTGATTGGCGGCCTGCTGATGATCTATGCAATCTATTACTGTAAGAAATATGGAGAAGACAAAGAAAAGATTGCAGAAGAGATTG
>OBAA01001607.1_pt1 | contig 10115 bp, 10 predicted proteins | sample 1475961 | NCBI WGS metagenome assembly OBAA01 (sample SAMEA2579960, study PRJEB22360) | human gut metagenome | biome: human gut; feature: human-associated habitat; material: faeces | place: Denmark | collected 2008/2010 | reverse complement strand
CTGCCGGGCTTGCCGCCCCGGCCAACGTGAGGCCATCAGCCGTCACGACGCGCCCCCGGTCCGACGCGAAGGCTTTGCTCACCTGATCGACTTCAATCGTCCACATCAGACAGCCCTCCCGACCCGGCGGCCGACCGCTTCAAAGGCGGCATAAAGCACCCGATCCGCGATGACGCCCACCACCGCGATCGTGATGATGCCGACAAAGACGGTGTCCGTTTTCGCGAACTCGGCGGAATCGCTGATGAGGAAGCCGAGACCCGAGCTCGCGGCGATGAGTTCGGCGGCGACAAGCGCCCGCCAGCTGTAGCCAAACCCGAGCCGAAGCCCCGTGAGAATCCCGGGGAGGGACGACGGCAGCGTGAGGTAGCGAAGGCGTTCCGACTTCGTGAACCGGAGGAGCTTCGCCGCTTCTTCTAGCTTCGGATCCACCGCCTTCACCGCGGTCACGACATTCATGTAGATCGGGAAGAAGCTCGCGAGAAACACGATCGCGATCTTCGGCGCTTCATCGATCCCAAGCCACAGGATCAGAAGCGGAATGAGGGAGAGAGGCGTGGTCACGCGGGCCGCCTCGAGAAGGAGGTAGGAAACCCGAGTCGACACCGCGGATCGGGCATTCAGGAGCCCGAGCGCGAGCCCCAGGGCCGAGGCGATCGCGAAGCCGGCGAGCGACCGGAAGCCTGACGCGAGTGTGTGATGCAGAAGGTCCCCCGAGACCGTGAGACTCACAAAGGAATCCCACACCGCGCCCGGTGTCGGAAGCAGAATCGCCGGCACCCGTCCCGTATAGGACACTCCCGCCCAGAGGGCGAAGAGAATGAGGGGCAGCGCGAGATATTGGAGCCAGCGCATCAGTGTGGAAAATAGGACGTAAAGGAACCGAACGCGATCCATTATAGGAGGCGCTTTTGTCTTTCCGCACCCGCCATTCGGGGGATTCAGGTCACTCTTACGGAGCGAAGGGTTCCTCGTGTACACCGCGGTTCATCCGGATGACGGCCTCGTGCGTCGGGTTCGGCCCGAGCCCCGCGAAGCGGCTGTAGAGCGAATCCCGCACCAAAGGAGCCCGCCCCGGGACCGCGCGGGCAAGCGCGGCCTTCATTTCGTCCGCCTTCCAGTCGCAGCAGTAGGCCGGGGTCCCCGGCTGCTGACGCCAGGAGTCTTCAAGGAGCCCGTCATCCACCGGATCGAAGCCGGCCTCTGACACGAGCTTCATCGCGGTGCGTTTCGCGGTGTCGTTGTCGCCCGCCACTGCGGAAGCGAGCCGGTTCGGGTCACCCGGGAGCCGGCCGCCCGCGGCGAGCGTATCGGCGAGCACATTATTAAAGGCCTTGATCACCGGGTGATGGAGTGTCTCGGTTACCCAGACGCTTTCCGGCATCCCCTCATCAATTTCCTCAATATGGGGATCGCGGAGGTCAGGGTAGTAGTTACTCGTGTCAATCACCGGGACCGCGGCGGGGAGACTGGTGAAGAGATCCACGGGGAGAGCGGCGACTGCGGGAAGCGGTATCGCGAGAATCACGGCGTCGACCCCGGACGCCGCGCCGAAGACGTCTGTCGGCTCCGCCCCGATCGACGCGGCAAAATCCTTCACCGCGTCCGCTCCGCGGGAATTCGCGACCCGCACCGTGTGGCCGGAAGCCGCGAACTTCCTCGCGAGTGTCCCGCCGATATTTCCGATTCCGATGACGCCGATTTTCATGATGACGTCTCCGCCTTTTCTGTAGATCAGGGTTCCATTGTGATCCCGATAAAGAAATTCCGTGAGCTAGGTATCTTTACTGATCCAAAAGCCCTTCCAAAGTCGTAGACCGCACTTATAATTCGCCGCACATTTAAATTAACGATAACAAGGGTTTTGCGTTATATCGGCGCAATTCCGATACACGGAGTTTTTCACCATGCCGAATCAGCCTGTCAATGTGACTTTCTGGCTCGATCCTAAGGTCAAAGCTGAAGCGGACGCGCTTTTTTCTGAAATGGGGCTGACCCTCAACACCGCGGTCAGCATGTTTGTGCGGCAGTCAATCCGGGACGGCGGTTTTCCGTTCCGTCCGACCGTGGCTCCGGCAAAAGACGCTGAAGCTGCGGTGACAGAAGAGAAAGCGGCTGACCCGAAGAAAGCCTGAGATAAATAAAAGAAAGCGGGACGCCCCCCAAGTCCAGAAGCGTCCCCCTTTCCCGGCAGCCGATTCGTTCCAGCTATCAGACCGACCGCATGTAGTGACGGCGGCGGCTCATCGCTTTTTCCGCGTCATCCGAGAAATTCGCTAGGAACTTATCGAGCTCGTTTAGGATCAGCGGTTTTTCAGTCGGCAGATCCACCGTGAAGTTCACGCTGCTCGCGGCGTTCTCTGAATTCACGGTGATCGGGATATTCACGTCCGCGATCAGCTCACGCATTTCCTTAATGCGCTCTTTCTCGGTCGCCTCCTTGAACTTCCCCTCCATCATGTCGCGGTAAAGCGGCGTCCCCGGAAGCACGGAAACCGTGGTGAGGTACATGTAGTACGGGTGGATCTGATTGATGATTGCAGCGCTCTTCTTCGCGCTCGCTTCAAGCTTCCCCGCCCCGGCGAGGCCGCCGAGGTAAATCATGCGGTAGTCGAGCCCCGCTTCATCGAGTTTCCGGCAGGCCTCGATGATTTCGTCGGACTTATACCCCTTATCGACCGCTTCGAGTACCTCATCATCCCCGCTCTCGATCCCAATCACGAGGTCATCAAGGCCGCTCGCCTTGATCCGCCGGATATCGTCCACCGTCTTGTTTCTGAAATCCGTGATGATCGCGTAGGTGGAGAGGCGGGCTTCCGGGTAATAGCGCTTGATGAGCTCCCACACCCGGATCTGCTTTTCCGTTGACATCACAAACGGGTTTCCGCCGTTCGCCCAGATCTTACGGACGGTCGGCAGGTACCCTTTCGCCTCTTTCAGGTCCGACTCGATATCCTCAAGCTTCGCCATCCGGAAGGGGACGCCTTCGTAGAAATTACAGAACCGGCAGCTGTTATGCGTGCAGCCCACCGTCACCTCAATAAAGAGACTGTCCGCGTCGGTCTGCGGTCTCACAATCGGTCCGCTGAAATGCATTTTGGTATTTGCCTCTGTTGTTATTAAATAGATATATCGATAAATATCGATATAAAAGTGTCTTAAAAAAGGCCGGAAGCTTTGCTCCAGCCTCTCTATTCCTGGGATCAGATCCGGGTCGCGATGTAGTCCGCGAGTTTCCGGATGTTTTCCTCATTCCGCCGGTAATACGTCCACTTCCCGTAGCGGCGCGATTCTAGGAGCCCCGCCCGCTGCAGCATGTCGAGGTAATGCGACACGGTGGACTGAGAAATCCCCGCTTTGTCGCAGATCGCCCCGACGCAGACGCTGTGATCAAAGGAATCACCCTCAGGAATATGAATCCCCTGGGGCGGGAAATACTTTTCCGGCTCCTTCAGCCACATGAGAATCGTGAGCCTCGTGTCGTTCGCGAGCGCTTTGAAGATATCGACGGTTTCCATGCCGGTCATTATATCTATATTTATCGATATGTCAATTAAACGAAAATAGAACAACTTTAGAGAAAGTTGTCTAAGTTGTTTAAGGGATTGACGAAAAATATTGAATGTGATGATATTACAGAACAGGACTGAAGCGACACGGAAACTCTCCTTTCCCGCCGCGGGAAGCCCTGATTTACTGACGGAACGGCGACAACACTTATGGCAAAAAGCACAGAAAGACCGTTTTCGAGCCTTCACCGGGGGCAGGGGTGTCTCGCATCCGCCTCGGTCCTCTCGGGGAAATCCAAAATTATTTTCTGCTTCCGGGAGGCCCCGGCCGGGTCCTGGGACTCCGGATGGCGGTTTTCAGCGGCCGGCACCGCGCCGGACGACTTCTGGGGCGTAGAGGAGTTTGAGGCGTGTCTTCTCGACCTCGTTTTCAAAAAGGACCCGCGGGTCGCGGCAATCGCCTTCGCCCCGCCCTGCTCCACGTTTAAGCGGAACCCCGAAGGGTGGTTTGAACGGATGATTGTGACGCGCTAGGAAAAAGCATTCTCTTCAAAACTATCGCCGCCGGAGGGTGAACCTCGGGCGGCGGTTTTTGTTGATACGGTGTGGCCGTTGTTCAGAGCCTTCAGATTTCCTGATCGGCGGCCTTTCGCTCTTCTGCCCGGGCGAGGCACGTGAGCAGTTCCGCCTCCGTATGGACCCGAAGCTTATGGTAGATGTTGTTCCGATGCCCCTGGACCGTGCGTTCGGAAAGCGCGAGACGCTCCGCGATCGCGCGGTTCTGCATCCCCTCACGGATCAGCCCCAGGATCTCGGTTTCCCGGTCACTCATCTCTTTAAGGGCATCGAGCGCCTCACTTCCCGTAAGCCCGCCGTCTGACCTCGCAAGTGAATCCGCGGCCGACCGCTCAATTGCGCGGAACAGCGTCGCGTTATCAACCGGCTTCAGGAGAAAATCCGCCGCGCCCCGCTTGAAGGTTCGGATCGCCGCGTGAATATCCCCGTGCCCCGTGAGGAAAATGATAGGAAGCGTGCTTCCCCGCTTTCGCATCTCGTCCTGGAGCTCAAGACCGCTCATGCCGGGCATTCGGATATCCAGGACCAGGCACCCCGGGACGCTCGGGGTGTCTGAGACAAGAAAATCGCGCGCTGAGGCGTAGGACTTCACTTTCCAACCCTTGCAGGAAAGCATGAATTCACCGCCTTCCCGCACCGCCTGATCGTCATCCACGATCCGGATCAGAACTTTTTGCTTCTCATCCTCAGTCACGAAATGTTCTCCTTCACTTCCCCTAAACGAGAGAGTTTAGTTTCTCCGACTTCCTTCCCAAAGGAATTCCTGAGGAGCCGGATGGCTCGAGAACCGGGTTGGGGAAAGGGTCGCCGCATAGGCGCCAGCGTTCGTCACCGCGACAAGATCCCCGACTTCAAGCGTCGGAAGCGTAATCCCCTCCGCGATCACGTCAACCGCTGTGCAGAGATTCCCCGCGATCGTCACGGTTTCATTCGTTCCCACGGGGTGCGCGGGCAGAGCCTCGATCCGGAATTCGTTCTTTGTGGTGTAGAAGGGTTCAAGCCCCACAGCGGCGCCAGGGGCCGCGATCCGCTCCGCCATCGCCGCGAACCCAGGGCGGATAAAGCCATTCAGGCCGCTTGTGACCACTAGGTACGTGACACCGCGGGACGTCTTCTTATCGACCACGCGCGCATAGTACGTTCCCGCGCGGCAGGTCGGAAAACGCCCGGTCTCGATATAGAGAGCGGCTTTAAGTGTCTCGCGGTTCTTCGCCGCGATCTCAGCAAAGGCTTTCGAGAGAACGGTGAGATCCACCGGTTTCTCCGCATCGTCGTTATAGACCGTCCCGATACCGCTTCCGAAATTCACGAATTCGACCGTGATCCCGCAGTCCTTCGCGATCCGTTCCGCGAGATCAAAGCACTTCCGGTGGTAGTCCGCAATCAGTTCCGCGTCGAGCATCTGAGACTTCAGGTGAATATGGACCCCGGTCACCTCTACGCTTTTCAGATTCCGGACGATCTGGAATAGCTGCGGGAGCTGTTCCTCATCGATCCCGAATTTGGATGGAGCCGGGGCCGCGCCTCCGATCCCAAAGGCCGGATTAACGCGGATCCCGATTTTCTGACGGACCCCCGCTTTATCCGCGATCGCCGCGATCCGGCTGACTTCTCCAATGCTGTCCGCGATAAAGACGCAGAACCCGAGGGACGACCGGATATCGAAGTCGGTTTTCCCTGGGGCGGAGTAAAAGATCCGGTCAATCGGCACACCCGCGCGGATCGATTTCTGCACTTCGTCTGACGACGCCGCATCGCTCCCAAACCCCTCTCCCGCGATCGTCCGAACCACGGGGTCAAAGGGATTCGCCTTGACGGAATACAGAAACTGCACGTCCGGGAGCGCGGCTTTGAGAAGCCCGCAGCGGCGGACAATTTCCTCTTTCTCGTAAATGAAGCACGGGGCTTCGCGTCGGGCAAGGTCTTCTTTCGTGTCAGTCATCGAGTGTTTCCCCCGGATCGGTGAAGAGTTGAAATCTTGGGTTTTATTATGAATTTTGGTAGATCAGTTCTGCGAACGAAACTGCCCTATCACTATACCGTGAGAATCCACTTGTCCAACACCGCGGGGCATCCCATGCATCAGTAGCCGCACCAACAGCCGCTCAGGAACGGAAGGAAGGCAGATGGAGCATCGCCGTGAGTCCGTCCGGTGTCCTAGGTTTCAAACTAATACCGCCCCCTGTCGCTTCCGCGATCGACTCCGCGATGTGGAGCCCAAGTCCGGTTCCGCCTGGTTTCTTTGACTGGAGCGGAGAGTCGAGGTTCTTCACGTCTTCCTCTGTCATCACCGGACCGCTGTTTCCGATCTGAAGGGAAACGATACCGTCCTTTTCCTGCCCTGTTATCTCTATCTCTGGATGTTCAGTGCCAAGCGCCGCCTCTGTCGCGTTTTTGAGGAGATTCCAGAGCAGGAGCTCAATTTCAAGAGGATCCCCCCGCACCGCAAGCCCCACGGGGACCGAGGACGCCACCTTCACGTTTCCGATCCCCTTAACCCGCAGTTCTGAGAGAACGGTAGTAAGCGTGCCGGAAAAATCCACACGGTCATCACGCTTCGCGTCCGATTTAGCGTAGCTTCGAACCTTGCCGACAATTGCGCCCATCCGGTCTGTCTGGACCCTGATTTTTTCGAGTGACGATGCCAGCAGCCCGGTCTCATCATGCTGACGCTTCACTAACTCCATTGCCCCTTCCAAGTAATAACTGATTGCGGAGAGCGGCTGCGCGAGTTCGTGCGCGATCATGCTGGAAAGCTGGCCCACCAGAGTCGCCTTGTGAGTCTGCTCCATCCTCTGATTCATAGCCGCCAGTTCGCGCGATGAACGTTCACGAGCTTCAGATTCTGCTTCGAGCTCTTCCGTTCTGCGCAGCACCAGAACGTCAGATCGCCAGGCATGAAGTGAAAGCGCTCCAACGAGAATCAGGAGAATCAAAACTGAGGTTCTGTGCTCTCGGAGCCAGTGTTTGAAAGTCGGTTCTCTCAGGTATGCGTACGGTCCGATTTTCAGAAGCCGATACGCGCGATCAACCGCTGTAAAGTCAGTCGCCACACTCCAGCTTTCATGTCTGTCGCCCCGCTTCATGGAAAGCAGGGTCTCCACAACCCGCTTGGCAACTTCTGGCTGCACACCATTCATTACAGCAAGCGTATGGCCCGGATATGCAGTGGTTGAGCTCCAACAATGAATACCCGTGTCCGTGCTCGCACCGATAAGACGGAACTGCGCCTGATCGTTTTTACTCCACTCTTCGTACGTGCAGGCTGGAATAATTGCGACATCCGCGTCTCCGTCGATCAAGGGATGCATGATCTTATGGATATGGGGGCCGCCGACAAAAATGGTGCTTCTGAAAAAAGTTTCGTAGTCGTACCCAAGGTCCGCAAGCTCCGCCATCGCGATCCGGTAGCCATTAAAAGCTGTCGGATAGCTTGCGGAAAGACGCTTGCCCTGCATATCTGAGATTTTCGTGATCGGGCTTGAAGCAAGGACAATAAAAACCGCACCGCTGCTCTTATTCGGATCCGGACGATCCCTATTGACTACGGTTGCGAGGGCTCTGGCCCCATACGGTGCCATTCGTCGGTAAAAACCGGAACTGGCGACAAAGAAATCTATTTTTCCTGCCTTTACATCCTGATCCAGATCTTCTGCCTTATAGCGGGTCGCGATAACCGGGGTCGGAGCCAGCACATCTTTCAGTCGCTCGATGGACGCATTGATTTCCCGGGAATTGGTAGATGAGTAGTTAAAGTCAACAAGCCCGATACGAACCGGAGCCCCCTCGGGTCTTGCGGGCCTAGGAGCTAGATCTGAGAAATTTGGCTCCCTCTGCGGCTCAGATGAAGTAAAAGAAAGAAGCGCGAGAGCAGCGGCAAAACAGACTGCCAGTGCCGCAAGCGGCAGAACATACATCGGTCTTCCGCTCAGCTTTTCCTTCCCTTTCATGTGATAACGCTCCGCTCCCGGGACTGACCGCCAGCCCCATTGATTCAACTATTCTGCCCGCCGCAAGCCGGGAGGAAAAGTCCCGGCCGGAGAGCGGTTTATTTGTGGCACCCGCTGCACTTCTGGAATGTGTAGTTGTGATGGCATGAGTAGCACATCTCAACATTGGCACTCTTATCCTTGAAACCTTTAGGCGGAGGAAGCGGATGAGGTGTATGGCATGTGGTGCACTCGGGAAATTTCGCCGGATCCTTTGAATCATGCGGAATGAATTTATGCGGGTTGATCTTTCCCGGATCCGCGTCATACATCGGCGGCATGGACGTCAGCTTCTCGAGCGGCCCATGGCACTGGAGACAATCAGCCTTTTTCATTGGGGCAGCGGCGCCAGCCGGAGCTGCCACAGCCAAGGCAAGCGCGGCAAGTGCGGCTGCCGCTAGGGTCTTTATCGTTTTCATTTTGAAGAGCCATAGAAAAAGTCCCGGCCCGGGGCTTGGAGAGGGAGTCTTCAGAACCTCGAACCGGGAGAGGAGAGAACCTGAATTACGCCTTCACTTTCGCAGCGTGCTCACCAGCCCAGCGACCCGGGAGAATGGCGCGCGGCATGCCGTTGCCGACATAAAGACCACCAGCCGTTTCACCGGCCGCATAGAGTCCGGGAATGACGTTCCCAAGAACGTCGATAACCTGACCGTTCTCATTGATCCGGAGACCGCCCGTGAAGTTGTGCACGAAGAGCACGACCTGGACTGCATGGAACGGACCCTGCTCAATCTTCTTCTTAAGCAGAGCAGCCGGCTTCTGGAAGTCGTCATCCTGCTTCTTATCGACAATGCCGTTGTAGCGGGTCACTGTCGCCTGGAGGTTCTTGGTGCCGATTTTCTGAGCAAGTTCATCCAGAGAGGCCGCATCAAACGCGAATCCTTTTTCGCACTGCGGATAGCTCGTATCCCAGTGATACTTCTTCGCGGTTGCATCATCAAACACGCACCACACCTTCTTTTCCGGCTGGACATAAGCCATGTCGTAGAAGCTGTAGCCGCCAAGGTTCGCCTTATCTTCCTCGCGAACAAAACGGTCACCCATCTTGTTCACAAAGATCACATCGCCCCAGCGCGGTCCCTTCACCGCAAGACCCGGGCAGCCATACTTGGAACCTTTCTGGAAGCCGTAGCGGTTGGTACCGAACATGCGGCGGAGGCGCGGAGTATCTTCACCGCGGTCGCCGACGTACATTGCACCGGCCTTCAGACCCGCAACGATAGCGGAACCGTCAGGGGCAACAAACGGATAGCCGGTCGGAACCATGTCAGGTGTAAAACGCGGATCCGTAATGACTCGGAGAGCCGGATTCGCTTTCCAGCTGCCGCCCGCAAGAATCACACCCTTCTTAGCGCGGATGTTGACGATTCCCTTCGGCCCCTGCACACGGGCGCCGACCACACGGCCCTTCGCGTCGCGGTACACATCCGTGGCCTTGTAGCCCATCAGGATCACGCCGCCCTTCTTTTCGAAGTAAGCCTTGAACGGCATCATGATGCCGCGGCCGGTACGGTAGCCACCATTAGGCTGCGGATGAATTCCGCCGACATCGTCATCCTTACCTTCGGAGAAGATGTGAAGGTAGCTCTCATGATGCTGGGAGTCATACTTGCCGGCAGCGGTTGACGTGCTGAGGAACTTAACCCCGTGCTCCTCGAGCCAGGCCTTGGTGGGCCAGCACATATCCGCATAGCGGCGAGTCAGCTTCGGATCGTTCTTGCGGTATTCAGCGTTCTTCGGATCCGTCAGGTGGGCATAGAGCTCATCCGGAGTGTCATTCCGAAGCGCAATGATGCCGCCGTTGATACGGGCGCAGCCGCCATAGTTCTTTCCCATTTCGAGCACCAGAACCTTGGCGCCGTTATCTACCGCAGTCACGGCGGCGCTCATGCCAGCAATGCCGGAGCCGACAACGAGTACATCCGTCGTACGGTCCCACTTCTTCGGAAGGGCGAGAGCAGTCTCTTTCGCTTCGGCAGGAAGCGCAAAAGCGCCGGCAGCCATTGCGGGGCTGGGAGCGGGAGGCCCCGATAAGGAG
>OBAA01001602.1_pt1 | contig 10160 bp, 7 predicted proteins | sample 1475961 | NCBI WGS metagenome assembly OBAA01 (sample SAMEA2579960, study PRJEB22360) | human gut metagenome | biome: human gut; feature: human-associated habitat; material: faeces | place: Denmark | collected 2008/2010 | reverse complement strand
TCGTGCCCAAGATAGTTAGCTGGAAACGGCTTGTGAAAATAGGTAGCCGCCGACTCATAGTTGTCAGGATGAAGAAACCGCATCTTGACAATATGCACCTCTAGCTCAGTTGGTAGAGCAACTGACTCTTAATCAGTGGGCCCAGGGTTCGAGTCCCTGGAGGTGCACCAATAAAAGAGCGTTGAATCGTAAGATTTGACGCTCTTTTTCGTTATGTAACCCCGAAAAATCGGGGCCTGCACGGTCAATGCACGGTTTTTGCACGGTCGGCTTTTTCGTAGGAATCCTTTGCATGGGCTGGAATTACCTTGAAATGCGTGGTAAATTTTGCATCAAGTCAACAGAGCCAGACGGAGCTGAGCCTTTACTTCGGGGTCAGCGTTCTTCAGCAGTTCCAGCAGAGCGGTCATAGAGATGGTCGGTTCGTCTGCGGCGGGTACAGCCTGCGGGCTGGGGCTTTCCTGTTTGGCGTAGAAACCTTCCTCAAACTTCTTGCCCAGTTCTATACGAGAGGATTGCTGGATACGCGCATAGGTGTTCACCAGCATATCCGCCGTAGCATGTCCTGTGGTGCCCTGCACAGCCTTCACATCGCCGCCGGAAATCATCAGCTGGTAGGTCGCACTGGAATGCCGTAAGCCGTGAAAGACGATGCGGGGGAACTCCGGGTGTGCGTCCTGCCATTTCAGGAACTTCTTGCGGATGAGCACCGGCTCCACCGCCAGACCATTGGGCAGACGGAACAGCATTCCGCTGTCATGGTAGCGTGGCGGGTCTTTCATCTCGTCTGCCGCCAGCTGATTCAGCCACTTCTTCAGTTCCTCTTTCAGAGCAGAGGTCATGAAGATGGTACGGCAGGAGGACACCGTTTTGGTGCTTTTCAGGATGAGGGAAGTGGTGCTGCGCTCCAACTTGTCCGGGAACACCTTGATGATGCAGCCATCGTCCACCTGATTCAGGGCTTCTTTCCGTACTCGCTGCATGGACTTGTTGATACGGAATGTTCCGATGCCATCTGCTGCGTCAAAATCAAGATCTTCCGGGGTCAGACCTACGATCTCGCCCTCTCGCAGTGCGCCCACCAGTGTGAGGTGGACTGCCAGATGCAGGATGGGATCCTCCATGCTGTCCAGAGCCGCCCGCATCTCCTCTACCGTCCAGATGGTACGCTCCTGCGTGGACTTCTTGGGGCTGTCCACGGGAACAGGGCTTTTGACAAGGATGCCCCATTCCACGGCATACTGGAAGGCTGTACCCAGCAGCCGATGCACTTCGTGAATGGTCGTGCCGGATAGAAACCGCTGCTTCTGCTTTTCGGTCAGTTCCTGCTTCTTTCCCTCGATATACGAACCGCAGGGCGTTTTGCTCAGGGTCGTGTAGAGGTTTTCCATGTGGTAGGGCTTGAGCTTCTGCATCTCCATGCTGCCGATATAGGGGATAATAAGGTTCTGGATGGTGGAAAGGTTGGATTCGTAGGTCTTGGGTGCCCACTTGTGCTTGCTGCACTGCTTGGGCAGCCAATCCATGAGGAACTCTGCCACCGTCACCGAGGACGGAATCAGGAACGTGCCAGCCGCCAGTTCATGTTCGATTTGCTTCTTTCGGTTCGTTGCCTCCTCTTTGGTGGGAAAGCTCTCCCATTTGTCGCAGCTCTTGCCGTGCTCATCTTCGTAGGTGTAGCGGACGCTGTAAGAGTTTCCGCGCTTCGATATATGCCATACTGTTTGCCTCCTCTTATCAAGCTGCCCGGTAGAGCCACGCATCGAAGCTGTCCTTCGGCACACGGATGCTTCCGCCTACCCGCAGGACACGGAATTCGGTGGTGCTGTTGCACAGGTTGTAAGCAGAGCGCAGGCTGATGGCTAGCATTCGTGCGATCTCTTCCACCGTGTACACCAGCTTCGTGGTTGCCGGGCTGTCAGTCGGAGACTTGACGGCATTGGTTTGAGTGACCGCTTCCATTGTAGTGGGATTTGAGGCCTTTTGCAAGGGCTTATTCGTATAATTTTCAGATTTCACAGTTTCGGTCATGTCAGGCCGATTCATATTCATAGGCAGACCTCCAATTCCTTGTAACCGAACGTCTGTAACCGGGCAGGAAAACTCTCTTTTTCTGCACACAGGGCATTCGATGGGCTTTATACTTTTTCTTATTTTTTAAGGTTACATGGTTACAGAAAGAGGAAAACGCAGCAGTCATACGGTTTTTGCGCTGTAACTGCGGTGTAACCAAATCTGTAACTGACCGTGTAACCGCTGTCCATCAGAAGGGAAAGCCCAGTTGCTGGGCTTCCACATCCGTTATCTCGGAGAAATTTTCAGCCCCGGTTTCGGGGCTGGTTACGCGCTCCCAGCCTTTCTGAACCCCGTACTTCGGGTAACGCTTGGCGGTCTTGTGCGCCTGCCAGCCTTGGATATCGCCGCGCGAAATTCCCGTATTCATGATCTCGCAGATAGCACGGGTCTCCCACTCTGCCGGGATATTGGTGTTGCCCAGTGCTTCCGCGTAAAGCTGCTTGGAACACACCCGGTCACCCGTGTAGTCCTCCAGAAAGGCATAGATCATGCCCGCCTGCGCGTCCTCCTGCATGAAGTCCTGTTGATGGACTTGCAGCGTTTCCTGCATGGCGGGGCTGAACGCCAGCTTGTAATTACCGCTGTTGTAAATCGTCATGGCTTCTGCCCAGAGCTGGTCGATATAGGTGCGAGATTCCTCCTCATTGTCCAGAATGTGAACTTCGGCCAGTTCCGCATCCACCGGGATGGGGATGAAGCGGCGGTTGCCCGTGCGGTCACGGGGCAAAAAATCCTGCCGGTTGGTCGTGCCAGCAAAAACACACTGGCGCAGACGGTCGGCAGGATGTGTTTCGTAGGGGACTTTATAGGTCTCCTTCTGCTTGCTGAGAAAGCTCTTGATTTCCTCGATGCTTTTGGCATTGGCGGTGGCAATCATCTCCGACATTTCGATGATCCAGTGACCTTGCAGCTTGCGGTACATGTTGTCATCGTCCAGCCGCCGCAGGTCATCCGAGAACCACTCGTCCTTGACGGCCAGCAGCCGGAAGAAAGTGGACTTCCCCGCGCCCTGACCGCCCACCAGACAGAGCATGGTTTCAAATTTGCATCCCGGCTGGAACACCCGCTTAATAGCTCCCAGCAAGAACATCTTCATGGCTTCGCAAGTGTATTCGTCCTCCGCAGCACCGAGAAAATGGTGCAGGACGTGGGCTATCCGTTCGGTCCCATCCCATTGCAGGCCGTTCAGGTAATCCCGGATGGGATGATAACGGTTCTCGTTGGCAACGATTCGGATAGCGGATTCGATCTTCTTTTCGCTGGAAATGCCGTACTTCTCCATTCGCCGCAGGATATACTTCATATCGGTGTCATTCAGCGTCTTGCCGGAGCGGGGCCAGCCCACGGGCTTTACAATGTCAATGCGCTCGCTCAACAGGTTCAGCCGGATGGCATCGGCAAGCACATGGTCATTCTGCAAAATCGTGATGCAGTTTTGGATCGTCCGCTGGATCTCGCCGTTGGAGTGCTTGGTGAGCATTTCTTTCACATCGGCAACGGTTCGGGGAGTGCGTTCTTCGTTGACTTCTTTGCTCAATAAACATCACCTCGTACTATTATTGAAAACGATTTTCTGACTTTTCCGCAGTTGAAAGTGCAGATGGATTCCGCTGCGCCTGTTCTGCCTGCAAGCGGTTCAACAGTTGCAGAACGGAATCCCGTGCTTTCTCCTTGACCTGCTCCTTGCCTTTCTGCCGAACTTCTGGCTTCAGCAGCTTCTCCTGCAAGCAGGTGGCGGTGGTCTGCATGGTCTTGAGAAACTTGTCCAGCACGGTGTCCAACCGATGGGCGGCGTACTCTCTCGTAGCCTGCGGAGCCTTGCGCTCCGGCGATAACACCCACTTCTTCGTGTCCTCGATTATCCGCATATCTTCCTTCCGGGTCTCCGTTCGGACAGCATCTGTCACGACCTCCACCGCCTTGTCATAGGCTGCTGCCGAAACATCTTCCAGCAGGGTCTCCATATCCGATACTTTCAGGGTCAGCTCATCCAGTCTGTTCTGCTGGGCGGAAAGCAGCTCCTTCTGCTTGGCAAGGATAAAGTCCTGCTTTTCCAGATACTTGCGGCTGCCGTACTCCGCTTCTTCCTCCAATTCCAGCCCATGCCGTTTGGCAATGTCAAACAGCATCTTCCGACAGGCGGCATCAAAGGTGATTTTGCGGTTGTTCCGGCGGCTGAGGGACTTAGCCGGGTCGGGCAACCCGAAGCCTAGTGCTTCCAGTGCCTTTTCCTGCTGAGGAGCGATCTCACCGTACTTGTTTTCGCAGTCGAACACATGGCGTTCGTGGATGTGGGGTGTGCTTTCGTCCAGATGCAACGCCCAGTCCAAAACATGAACATGATCTCCGAACCTTGCCTTGAACTCCTCGATGAATTCGGTCACGACCGCCAGAAGAACTTCGCTCGAAGCATGGTCGTCCTTTGTTCCCAGCTGATAGATGGTTTCTTCCGGGCAGGTCTTACGGCTGGACAGCAGGTCGGAAATGGAGCGGTTGCGCTCTGTGTGCCGGGTTTTGGCATTGCGCTCGTTCTGACTTTCCACAAAATTGGAATATCTGCTCTCGTAAAATTGTCGTTCTACCTCCGAGAAGGTCGCTGCTAAATCATCCGGGTCTTGCGGGGCAAGAGCCGAACGGAAGCCGTGGACGCAGTCCCAGTAGATGTTGCCCTTGGCTCGTTCCGGGTCGATGTGCTCACTGTTGGCAAGGTTGAAACTCCGGTCATTGTGCTTGGGGTTATAGGTGCCGTGGGTCCCGGCTCGTCCGTTGTGTCGTGTTAATTTCAGATAGACATCCCTCCGTTTCAACAGCTTGGTGGGGAGAACGCAGCAGCGGAGCTGCTGGATCTGCCGCCGTTTTGCGCCAGATAATACCCAGTAGTATATGACGCACAGCATCATATCACTGGGCAAGGCGTTCCCCCTTGACTCCCTTCAAAGGGCTGCGGTCTCGCCTGTCGGCTCGGTCGGTGCTTCAAAATGCCTGCGGCCTTTTGAGGTCGCCACTGGCGACCCGCACCTCTGCACTCTTGCTCCGGGCAAGCTGTCCAGAAAAACAGCTCGTCCGGCTTTTTCAGTGGGCCATTTTGACCCACTGATTCTGTTACGGTCAGAATCAGGTTGTCATCTTGGCAACCTGATTTTCAACAGGCCTTGAGGCGTTACGGAAAAACGATGTGCTCATTTTGACCACTTGGTTTTCCGTAACAGGTCGATAAATTTCCGTTCCCTCATTCGTGAGGAACTGGGTTTCATTTGGCAGATGCGTTACACTTATCCAAGTGCTCATTTTGAGCACTTGCAGCATCTGTAACACGTTTTCGATAGTCTTTTTGCCGACAGGCGTTGCTGCAATAGCGGGCATCTGCACGTTTGGGCGTGAATTTCTCGCCGCAGCACTGGCAGACTAAATCTTGACGGCGCATTTGGTGGTATTCCCGCTGCCGCCGATTGTTGGCCTGATTGCCGCACCAGTAGCTATGACAGTATTTCTTGGTGTAGATTGTGGTGTAGAACACCCGACCGCAGCCGCCGCAGATAAGTTTGCGGACGGCGTATCCTCCGGCGGTAAAACCCGTTTCCTCATACGATTCTTTCAAATAGTCCTGATTGTTCTGCTCCCATTTTTCATTTGTCATATACATGGAGATGCCCCTCCTTTCACTGGCGTTACAGAAAAACAATGTGGTCAATTTGACCACATTGTTTTCTGGTAACTGAGGAATCAACGTTTAGCCGTTCTCCCTGCATGGCTTTCCTGCCCCCTTCCGGCGGCGTTTCCCGGCTCTCCCTTACGGGGTCATGGCCGTGTATCTCATGCAGACGGTCTTTCGGTTTTCAAGGTTCATTGCTGATTTTGCAATAAAAAATCGCCACACAACAACCTGAACCTGACCATCCTTTCCGGGATGGCCTTGGTTCGGGTTCGTTATGTAGCGATAAGAAAGTTAAAAACTTGCTCTGACTCCTGTGGGAGCCGAGCTGGAACTCTAAGTAAATATGTTATATTAAATTGTTGGAATAGACTACCACAAAAATCGAGCCGTGTCAACAAAAAGTTTTGAAAACGCACTAATTTCGGCAGCTTGCAAGAAAAAATGATGGAAACTTTGGTAAAAAGAGAGGGCTGGATAGCTCGTTCTGTTTGCAACGGAATGCAAACTCGGAACTTTTCCGAACAGAAAAACAACCGTCTGCTTCAAGTTGAGCTTGAAAACGGACGATCATTCTTGCAAAATGATTGTCAAATTTGGGAGGCGTTTTGAGCAGCCTCATAGTGCTAACAAGAGGTGTCTTCACACGTATATATATATATATATCATTTTTGCGTTGCAAAATACTTGTTGGGGAACACCCAAGCCCTTGAACTGCATCCGATGGATGCAGGCTGTACATTTTTGCAAAACGTTCTTTCGGTGCTCCGTATGAAGCACGGAAAACGAACCCATTGAGGGACAAAAGCATCAGATAGGGTCGGCAGACTCACCGGCTTCGATTTTTCCAAGGTACCGCCACAGGGTCGTGCGGCTGATGCCCAGCTGCCGGGCGGCGGCGGCGCGGGTGCCGCCGTGGGCGGCTACCGTCTGCTGCACCACCTCGCCGATGATGCTTTCCAGCGTGCGGGAGGTGTCGGTGCTGACCACCGCCGCCGGGTGCGCTGCCGGGGCGCTGCGCAGGCTGCGCTCCTTGGAGAGCAGGTCTGCCACGCTGCTGCTGCGGATGTAGGGGCCGTTCGTCAGGGTGGCAAGGGAGCGCAGAAGGTTTTTGAACTGGGTGTAGTTGTTCGGCCACGGGTACTGCCGCAGCATCTCGATGGCGCGGGGCTCAAAGCCGGAGAGCTGCTTGCCCAGCTCCAGATTCAGGCTGTTCAGGTACAAACTGGAAAGGGACGGGATCTCGTCCGACCGGCTGCGCAGCGGGGGCAGCTCCAGCGTCAGTGCGCCCAGCCGCTCGATGAACCGGCGGGTGACCGGCGAGACCGGTTCCTCCGGCCGCACCGAGCGGGAGAACAGCAGCCGCACCCGGCGGGCAAGGCCGGTCTCCTCGATAGCAGCCAGCAGCTCGGTGCTCCACTGCTCCGGGATGGACTCAAAGTTCTGGAAGTAGACCGTGTTGCCGTTGGCGTTCAGGGGCGAGTTATAGTGGTTGAGCAGAAAATCCCATGATTTATCGTTCATCAAAGCGCAGTTTGCCACCACGAGGGGGCGGTTCACCAGTGCGCTGTGCAGATAGAGGTAGCGGGCGATCTGCTCTTTGCCGGTGCCCGGCTCGCCGCAGATGAATAGGGGCTGACGCACGGCAGCAAGGGCGTTGATCTCGGCGTCCTGCGTGCCCATGGCACCGCTCAGGCTGTAAAAGCTGTTGGAGAAAAGATACTCGCACTCGCCTTGGTTCAGCGAGCGCAGCCCCGGGCGGCTGGAATGCAGCGGGATGCGGGAGGGCACGCAGTAGAACAGGTACCGCTGCACGTTGTTCATCAGCAGCACCTGTGCTGTGATGCTGTACAGCTGGCTGCGCTCGGTGTAATAGAACTTTAAGCTGCCCGTGGCGGGGATCTCCCGCAGATGGGTCTGCAAACAGCGGTGCAGCTCCGGGGAGATGTCCTTCATATTATTATAGAACAGGCTGCCGTCCGGCTCCATCACCACGACCCTGCCGCCCTGCTCCTGCGTGATGCTGCGCAAAAACAGGTTCTCCTGCCGCAGCTGGCCGAACCATGTGCTGATGTTCACCGCCTGATCGATGGCGCTGTGCAGGCTTTCGATGCCGGAGGTGATCAGGAAGGCGTCAAAGCCCATCTCCCGGGCAATGGTGTGGGTGACCATATCACAGACCACCATCCGGTAGCCGCCCTGCTTGAGCCGCTCCAAGGTGTGGCGCACCTCCTCGGCACTGCGGACGGTGAGGATGTCCAAATCAAAGTTCAGCAGGCTGCAAAGGGTGTGGGCGGGTTCGGTGATGCTGGGAAAGCCCACGATGGCGTACAGGCTGGTGTAGTTCTCTGCCAGTTTCATGGTGCGCAGCACATCATACACCGAGATATGGATATCCACCACCGGCAGGTCGGTCACCTGCCGGATCAGGGTGGCGGTGCCGCCGCGGGAGATGATGCAGTCGTAGCTGTTGGGGGCCATGCGCTGCACGATGGCCTGTCCCTCTTCCAGATCGCCGGTGTACACCTCCAGCTCAACGTTGGGGTAGGCCTGCGCCGCCTGCTCCATGGCGGTGCGCATTCCGTCGTAGGGGGCAATGCCCAGAATGCGGGTGTGAGTTTCGACCATAAAACGTCCCTCCATGTTTCTCTTTGAAACTATTATACTCGGTGTAGTTCAAAAAGAAAACAGAAAGCGGTTTCAAAATAGAACGTTTTTACACTTGAAACGGAAAGAAAATTGAAAACGTGCTAAAATGAAACGCTTTTGCCCCTTGCGCGGGGTGCAATCCCCTGCCGGATACGGCATAATGAAAGCACAAAAACAAGTGAGGGGGCACGAACGAATGCTTCGCCTGCTGATGATTGCAGATGATTTTACTGGTGCGCTGGATACCGGCGTACAGCTTGCGGCACACGGCATCCCCACGCAGGTCGTGGTGGGGCAGGCAGACCTTTCCGCGTGCAGCAGCACCGTGCTGGTGGTGGATACCGAAACGCGGCATCTGCCCGCCGCAAAGGCTGCCAAGGCTGTTGAAGAGCTGACCCGCAGCGCGGTGGAAAACGGCGTGGGCTGCATCTATAAAAAGACGGATTCTGCCCTGCGCGGCAACATCGGCGCAGAGCTTGCCGCCCTGCTCAAGGCAAGCGGCGCACGCAATTTACCCTTTCTGCCGGCCTTCCCGCAGATCGGACGCACTACCGAAAAGGGCGTCCATTACATCAAAGGCGTGCCGGTGAACGAAAGCCCCTTCGGCATCGACCCCTTCGAGCCGGTGCGCTGCGCCGAGGTGACAAAGCTGATCCATTTGCAGACTGAGATCCCCGCACAGAACCTGTGCCCCGGCGAGACGGCAGCGGACAAGACCGGCATTCTGGTGTATGACGCTGCAACCGCCGCAGATCTGGAAGCAGCCGGACGGCAGCTGTTCCAGAATGGAACACCCCCGGTGCTGGCAGGCTGCGCAGGCTTTGCAGCCTTTCTGCCGGAGCTGCTGGGGCTTTCGGACGGCAGCGTGGTGGAAGTCCCGCAGCTGGACCCCCGGCTGCTGGTGCTCTGCGGCAGCGTGAACCCCATCACCCTGCGGCAGATGGACACCGCCGAAAAGGCAGGCTTTACCCGCCTGCGGCTGACCCCCCGGCAGAAGCTGGAACCCGGCTACTGGGCAAGCGCCGACGGCAAGGCTGCGCTGGCTGAAATTGAAGCCATGCTGGCAGCAAACCCCCGCTGCATTATTGAAACCAATGACGCCGGGGGCAACCAGCTTACCGCCGATTACGCCGCCGCCCGGGGCATTGACTTGGACGGCCTGCGGGTGGGCATTTCCGGCAGCGTCGGGCAGATGTTCGGGGCGCTGTTCGGCAGCGAACATCTGGGTACGCTGCTGCTCACCGGCGGCGACACCCTGCTGCAGTGCATGAACAGCGTGGGCGCACGGGAGCTGGAACCGGTGTGCGAACTGGAAAGCGGCATCGTGCTGGCGCGGTTCGCCTATCAGGGGCGCACCCGCTACGTTATTACCAAGTCCGGCGGCTTTGGGCAGGAGGATCTGCTGGTGGAGCTGGCAGACCGCATTGCAAAGCATTGAAAATGGAAGCAGACAGCCCTTTGCGGCTGGAACAGAAGATAAATGTAACAGAAGGAGAACGACCATGACCTATGCAAAACTGCCCGGCCTGACTTGGGACGGCACCGTGTACGAGAACGAGGAGATGGGCACGCTGGAAGCCCTGCTGCCCACCGGCGGCTATCCCACCGCCCATGCACCTGCCATGGTAGAGCTGCCCGACAGCACGCTGCTGTGCTGCTGGTTCGCCGGTACTTATGAGGGCAGCGCAGACATCCGCATCATCTGCTCTGTCCTGCCCAAGGATGGTGCCCAGTGGCTGGCGCCGGCGGGCAACTCTCGCGGCCCCCCCCCCCAGTTGGCGAA
>OBAA01001599.1_pt1 | contig 10181 bp, 10 predicted proteins | sample 1475961 | NCBI WGS metagenome assembly OBAA01 (sample SAMEA2579960, study PRJEB22360) | human gut metagenome | biome: human gut; feature: human-associated habitat; material: faeces | place: Denmark | collected 2008/2010 | reverse complement strand
ACCTTTTTGTTAAACTCATTACCATGTTTGACGTTTCAGTTGACCAGTTTATTCATGCGGACGGAGGTGCAAGGTCAAGTTCTTGCAGAAAGCACATTGATGTGCTTCTAAACTCCATGAATGAAAAAGAGCTTGTCGTGATAGAGGCCACAGCCGAAGGGCTCAAGAAAGCCAGAGAAACGGAGGTTCCAGAATAAGGACCTCTGTTTTTTTGCGCCATTTTAGGGGCTGTCGCTAAGTGGCAAGCAATGCCTCTGTGGCCACAAGTGGCACAAAGGCGGCTTGTTGGGGCTCGCCCCAAACCCGTATCTTCGGGCCAACATGGCCCGAAGTGTCAGCGTCGCTTTGCTCCTTATTTTCATAACCTTAACGCTCCTTTTCCTGTTTTCTTCCCGGCTCGGTGTAGCCCATCAGAGTGTCAATGTTCGCCTTGATCGTGACGATCTCCTGCATATCCCGTCGTGCCTTTTGATATTCTCCATAGAGCTGTTTTTTCTTTGCTGTGAGCTTGCGGCCTTCCTCCTTCAGCACATCCATTTTAGGGAGCTTCGCCCCGCCCAGCAGAGAGCGCATTTCCGCTTGTGCAGCCCGGTACAGTTCAAGGTCGGCCTCATGCTCCGCAAGGAATTTCCGGCTGTACTTCGTCGCCTTATACTGCTCAAAGACTGGGCGGGTTTTGGCATGCTGAACCGTTGCGGCCTTTTGAAGGACCGTCCATGATTCTTCTGGAACAGATTTTTACGATCGATAAATCCCGCATGGAACGTTTTATGGGCTGCGCTGCCAAGACCGAGATGCTTCGCATCGATATGGCGTTGCTGGTCAGCCTGGCGTTGAACGTTCTCACCGGGAACCGCGGCGAATAGCGGACAATCCGTGACCCGTAAGAATGAGGTGATAGCGATGTGACCGGAGGTGAGTGAGCCATGCGAAAGAGTGACCCCATGGAAGTGGGGGTGCATTACCCAAAAACCGAGGAAGGCTGGGAAGAGTTGGGCAAGCGTGTCGCAACTGCCCACGCCACCTCATCCATTTCCTGCCAGTTCTTGAAGTCCTTGCCGGTCAGGTCGATGCTGATGACCTTTTCCACCTGTGCATCGGTCGGCTCCCAGGTATAGCCAAAGTTGATGACACCGGCGTTGGCAATGACCACATCCAGACGACCAAAGGTCTCCCATAGGGCTTTCGTTTGATGAAAACAAACGGAACGTATTTATGAAATCCATCAACAGTTAAAGCAAAAAAGGAAGATTCTTACTTGTCGATCTGCTGTAGAAGATCACCTGAGTTTGGACAAAGTTAACAAAGTGAAAAAGAAGCCCGTTTCCTTCTTGACACTCCACAAAGAATATGGTATTGTAATTTAAAATAAAATAAATTGTTCTTCGAGTGCTTGATTTGTTTGTGCCTTACAAAAAGAAAATTGTACGTGAGCAGCGTCGTTGGATTGTTACCGTTTGGCGGGCTAGACCAACTCTGCATAGCATAAGCCGAAAGTGTGTTTCAGCCTTCGGGATGTTTGCTGTGTCGAGGATGGTCTTTTTTATTGCTTTCATTTCAACCTGAGGCGGAGAAACAATGCAATATACCGTCAAAAAACCGATCAACAACATTTTGCGCGTGGTAGACCCCACGGGCTGTGAGCGGATCGTCACCGGGCGCGGTCTGGGCTCTGGCGTTAAGCCGGGCTATAAAATCGAGGCCGAAACCGTGGAGCGCAGCTACCGCATGACCAGCCCTGCCGTGCAGACCTTTCGGACGACGAGGGCGGCTTCATTGCGCTGCACATCGTCAACGCAGAGCTCAACACCACCATGAGCGTGGTGAACGATGTCACCCGCTTTGTGGATGGCTGCGTGCAGGGAGTGGAATACTTTTACAACTGCCGTTTTGACCGGGATGCACTGGATTTCAGCCGCGTTACAGTGCATTTGCGTCTTTTTACGCAGCGCGTATTTCAAGGAAAACAGGAGCAGGAAAACGATACCCACGACGAAGTGTTCCGCGCCCTGATCGCCCGTAATTGCAGCGAACACTAATGCGTCTGCTGCATTGCGGAGTATGTCCGCAACACCTGGCACAAGGAGCTTTCGGACGAGGAACTGGTGTTCCTTACCATTCACCTGAAGCGCATCCGGATGGGAAAGTAAGCCGCCCGCCTGCCGCACCGCCGTACCTCTGATTCTCCGCAGGCCGCGCCTGCGTGTGGATATATTTGCTGGATACGAATTTGGAAAAAGGAGAATTGAAGATGAAAGACAAGATCTTTGGCGTGCTGCAGCGTGTGGGACGCAGCTTTATGCTGCCCATTGCACTGCTGCCTGTAGCAGGCCTGCTGCTGGGTATCGGCAGCTCGTTCACCAACGAAACCATGCTGGCGGCCTATGGCCTGAACAGCGTCATCCACCCCGGTACCCTGATCTACACCATTCTGGACGTGATGAGCCAGACCGGCAGCGCCGTGTTCAACAATCTGGCCCTGCTCTTCGCCATGGGCGTGGCCATCGGCATGGCCCGCAAGGAAAAAGAGGTGGCCGCCCTGTCCGGCGCAGTGGCCTATATCATTATGAATACAGCCATTCAGGCCATGATCAATGCGGCAGGCGGCGTAGAAGCAATGCCCGCCAACTCCACCACCACCATGCTGGGCATCACGACCCTGCAAATGGGTGTGTTCGGCGGCATCGTGGTCGGTCTGGGCGTGGCGGCGCTGCACAACAAGTTCTATAAGATCGAGCTGCCGCAGGTGCTGGCCTTCTTCGGCGGCACCCGCTTCGTGCCCATCGTCAGCTCCATCGTGTATCTGGTGGTCGGCATTGCCATGTTCTATATCTGGCCGGTGGTGCAGAGCGGTATTGCCGCGCTGGGCGCACTGGTGCTGGCTTCCGGCTACGCAGGCACCTTTATTTACGGCCTGCTGGAGCGTGCGCTGATCCCCTTTGGACTGCATCATGTGTTCTATATGCCGTTCTGGCAGACCGCTGTGGGCGGCACCGCCATCATCGATGGCGTCACCGTGACCGGCGCACAGAACATCTTCTTTGCCGAGCTGGCTTCCAAGTCCACCACGGTGTTCTCGGTCAGCGCTACCCGTTTCATGGCCGGTAAGTTCCCCTTTATGATGTTCGGTCTGCCCGGCGCGGCGCTGGCGATGTACCAGTGCGCCAAGCCGGAAAAGAAAAAGGCGGCAGGCGGCCTGCTGCTGTCTGCTGCGTTGACGGCTTTCCTCACCGGCATCACCGAGCCGCTGGAATTTACCTTTATCTTTGTGGCACTGCCCATGTACGCGGTGCACTGCGTGCTGGCCGGTCTGTCCTTCATGCTGATGCACATTCTGAATGTGGGCGTGGGCATGACCTTCTCCGGCGGTCTCATCGACCTGGTGCTGTTCGGTGTGATGCAGGGCAACGCCAAGACCCACTGGGTGTGGGTGGTCGTGGTCGGTGCGGTGTACTTTGTACTGTACTATATCATTTTCCGCTTTATGATCTCCAAGTTTGACTACAAGACCCCGGGCCGCGATGATGCCGAGGAAGTCAAGCTGTACACCCGTGCGGACGTGAACGCCCGCAGCGCCGCTTCCGGCAGCACCGCTCCCGCAGGGGATGACCCGGTCAGCGCCCTGATCGTAGAAGGTCTGGGCGGCACCGCTAATCTGTCCGACGTGGACTGCTGTGCCACCCGCCTGCGCTGCACCGTCAAGGACGCGGCGCTGGTCCGGCAGGATGTGCTCAAGGCCTCCGGTGCCTCCGGCGTGATCTGCAAGGGCAACGGCGTGCAGGTGGTGTACGGCCCCAAGGTGGCCGTCATCAAGGCAAAGCTGGAAGATTATCTGGAAAATGCACCTAAGACCCCGGCGGCGACCGCAGCACCCGCCCCGGCGGCCCCCGCAGCAAAGGATACCGTGCTGTCTGCCTGCCTGAACGGCACCGTCGTCCCGCTGGCCGATGTGAAGGATGAAGCCTTTGCCAGCGGTGTACTGGGGGACGGCATTGCCATTGAGCCCACCGATGGTGAACTGGTGGCACCTGCTGACGGTGAGATCTCCTCCACCTTTGAGACCCACCATGCCGTGGGCATGACCACGGCTGACGGTGCCGAACTGCTGATGCACATCGGCATCGATACGGTCAAGCTGGGTGGCAAGCACTTTACCTACCTTGTCAACGAGGGTGACAAGGTGAAGAAAGGCCAGCCGTTGATCCGCTTTGAACTGGAGGCCATTAAGGCCGAAGGCTATCCCGTGACCACGCCGCTCATTGTCTGCAATACGGATGACTATGCCGCTGTCGCGGCCAAAGCCAGCGGCACCGTAAAGCAGGGCGATGCGCTGCTGGAACTGAAGCGCTGAGCGTTTCTCCCAAACTGTAAGGCGGAGTTGTTATAAAAAGGGGAGGGGCTGTTGCAAAATAGCCCCAACAAAAAAAAAATGAGATAGACTTCCCCGAAAGGGGTTGCCTGTCTCATTTTTTGCTGTAAGCTGAAACCGTCATGAACCAACTACAATCCCCAACAAGCATTTTGCAACGCAAAACAGGCGTTTGTATAGACAGACGTACTGCTTGCCACGACAATGCGTCCCTTCAGGCGTCAATTGTTATACGCCGAACAGAACATGAAGTCCAAGCCCCGCCACACCACACAAGCACATGGTCAGGATGGGATTCCACCTGAGCTTGCGCAACGCAAAGAACGCAACTGCAAAACTGCTGACACCGATCCAATCCACATTCCTAAATGCTTTTGCATTACCTCCGAATACTACCATAGACAGGATGGAAAGCCCTGCCCCAAAAATCAGTGCTACAATGACCGGGCGCAGGCAGGCAAGAACGCTTTGCAGCAGAGAAATATCCTTGTATTTGCGGTAGATGTATGACAGCAGTGAAACAAAGAACAGGGCGGGTGTGATACAGCCCAGAGTTGCGATAATGGCTCCGGGAGCCTGTGCAATACGCAGACCTACAAAAGTTGCTGAGTTGACCGCAATGGGACCGGGTGTCATTTCTGCTATCGTGATGAGATCGGTGAATTCCTGCATGGTCAGCCAGCCGTGCTGTTCCACCACCTGACTTTGTATTAGGGGCATGGCAGCATAACCGCCGCCTACACTGAACATTCCTACCTGCAAAAAGCTGAGAAAAAGCTGTAAGTAGATCATTTTGCACCTCTTTTTTTCCACTGGTTCAATGTCCGTACTACACCGAAGGCTGCTGCAGCGAGGATGACCACAACCACATTGACATCAAACACTGTATTGGCGACAAACGCTGCGACCATCAGGGCAATATACACCCACGAGCGGGTCTTCAGCACCTTGCCGCCGAGGTCGAATACCACATCCAGAATGACCGCCGCTACGCCGGCTTGCATTCCCTTGAGCAGCAAAGCGATGTAATGATTGGCGGCAAAGGCGTTGTAGAACACAGAAATGACAGAAAGAATGATCATAGGGGGAATGATCGTTCCCAACACTGCCACGGTCATTCCCACAAGCCCTTCTACCTGCCAGCCTACCAAAATCGCAGCGTTTACTGCGATGGCACCCGGCGAGGACTGAGCCAAAGCGGTCATGTCCAGCATTTCCTGCTCATCGATCCAATGCAGCTCATCTACAAATTTTTTCTTCATAAAGGTCACGATGACAAAACCGCCGCCAAAGGTAAAGCTGCTGATGTACAATGTACTTAAAAACAGCTTCCAAAGCCGTGATGACCGCGCAGAGGATGTTTTGTTTTTAACCATACAAGTTTTCTTCTCCTTTTTGATTTTTGGACAGCTATCTTTATTATCCTTACAAGTTCGAACAGCTTTTACCTGTTAATGCTTGCGAAAAATCGTGTTTTCCGGTATCCTTGTTTTAAGGAATGCGAAATGCGGAGGGAGTCTCTATGAAACACAATACATTTCTCGTCAAGCCGGCGTCCAGCCTGTGCAATCTGCGCTGCCGGTACTGCTTTTACGATGATGTTTCCAACAGCCGGGCGTGCAAGAATATGGGACTGCTTTCACACGAAATGGCAAAAGAACTGATCGAAAAAGCCTTTGCCGCCACAGAGGATGGCGGCAGCGTCCATTTTCTGTTTCAGGGCGGCGAACCGACCCTTGCCGGACTTGATTTTTTTCGGTTCTTTCTGGAAACGGAACGCTCCATGCAACGCAAGATCTCCGTGTTCCACAGTATCCAGACCAATGGAATCTGTCTGGACGAAGAATGGGCTTCTTTTTTCAAAACGAACTCTTTTCTCGTGGGAATCTCTCTGGACGGCACGCGGGAGAACCATGATCTGTACCGGATGGACGCCGCTGGGCAGGGAACATGGGACAAGGTGACGAGCACGATTGCATTGCTGGATGCCTATGAAGTCGAAACGAACCTGCTCTGTGTTGTGACCGGACAGCTGGCTAGAAAGCCGCAGCGAGCCTTCAAGAGCCTCTGCGAGTTGGGACGCCACGATCTTCAGTTCATTCCCTGCCTTGACCCGCTTGACACGATTGGCGGGCAGGCATATTCTCTGATGCCGGAACATTATGGTCGTTTTCTGTGCGGCGTCTTTGATGCCTGGTACGATCAGCTGCAACGGGGCAATTATGTCAGCGTCCGCAATTTTGAAGACTACCTGCGTATCCTGCTGGGAATGCCGCCTACATCCTGCGCTTCCTCAGGCTCCTGTGGACATTATCTCACAGTGGAAGGCGATGGAAGCCTTTATCCCTGTGACTTTTATGTTCTGGATGAGTGGAAGCTGGGAGATCTGAGCCACTGTACCGTCGAAGATGCACTGGACTCGCCCGTAAGCCGGATGTTTTTGGAACAGGGGCGAAAACGCCCGGCGGAATGTGCAGCCTGCGCGTATCAGCCGCTCTGCCGGGGCGGATGCAAACGCGACTGGGATGCCGCTGGAAGTAACCGCTTTTGCACGGCATATAAGCAGTTCTTCTCCTATGCTCTTCCTCGCCTGCAGACTGCTGCACGCTTTCTGGCACAACAAAACCGATAAAGAGATTCTCCCGGAGAGCAGGACTGCCTCCGGGAGAACTTTTATTTTACCTTTGTGATCTTCCAGATGGAATGACCATCGTAGAGAATGGGCTTCATGACATAGGTGTAGTTTCGGTCGTCGCATTCGCCGGTGGAGATCATCTCCATAAGCCGCAGTGCGAGCTGACGCCCCATTTCGAAGCCTTGCTCCACGGAGCAGGTAACATCTTCCTGCCGATAAGTCTCCTCAGAATAATCAAAACAGACCAGCGAGTAATCTTCTGGCACGGTCTTACCCATTTTTTGTAAAGTCTTCATCACCAGCCGATAGATGATATAGTTGCAGCAGACGATAGCGGTGCATTTAGGGATGCTCTTCAGAAATCTTTCGATGGAGCGGACATAGCGTTCGTTATGAGCTTCGTCGGAGATACACCACTTGATGTAATCATCGTTCAGATCCAAACCGCGACTTCGCATCGCCTCCGCCATGCCCTGAAACTTTTCGACACTTTGATAGTTATCGTACACGAATATCCCGGCGATATTGCTGTGACCGGCATCGATCAGACGCCCGATCAACTGATGGGCACATTCAATATCGTTGATGGTCACACGGGGACAGCGTAGGTTCCGATAGAAGTTGTTGTAGAATATCACCGGGATCTTGCGCCGATAAAGCTCCTTGTAGCAGTCAAGATTCGGGCTGAGGATGCTCGATTTGACACCATCCACGATGAAACCGTGAAAATTCTGATGTACCACAGTCTCCAGACAGCGGCGCTCGTTGCAGAACTTGTTGTCAGTCAGAAATACATGCAGATCTACCCGTTCCTGCGTCAAGACGCTGCGCACGCCCTCGATCAACCCGGAATTTGCACTGGTGTCCTGACCCTGTAGAATAAGGCCGATCTTGTAAAGAGCACCCTCCGTGTTCAAGTCTCGTGTCATTACTTTTTCCCGGTGAAAATAGGTTCCGCTCCCTTTGACCTTGTACACGATCCCTTCGTTCACCAGTCGGTCAATGGCAACTCGTATCGTTTCCCGGCTGACACCCAGCTTCCGGCAGAGAGCATTTTCTGAAGGCAGACGCTGGTTCCCGGAAAATTTGTTTTCGTCAATATAAGCCAGAAGCCAGCGATATACTTGATCGGATTTTTTCTCAACAGCCGAGAGCATGGGCAGGCGCTCCTTTTTAGTCGGTGATGGTGGGGCGGGTACCTTCGGCGTGCTGAATCCAGTTCAGCAAGCGCTCACGAAGCTCCGCCTTGACGTCAGCATATGCAGGGTCTGCGACAACGTTGTTCAGCTGCCACGGGTCCTTCTGCATATCGTAAAGGAAGTCGTCTGCATAAACATCGGATGCCGCAGCCTCGCCGCCGTTGATGCCGGGGGCATAGACCGAATACATGTAATTTTCCGTGCGGATGCAGCGTCCGCAGCGGCTTTCCGAAATCTGTGCGTAGACCTCATTGACTCTATTATGGTTTTTCTTTTCCACAACGTCAAGCAGATTTTCACCGATCATCTTGTCACCGACATCCACGCCTGCCAGAGCCAGCAGAGTTTTAGGGATGCTTTCCGTACTGACCAGGTCGGTGATCTCCTTGCCGCCCGAGAAGGGACCGCCGCAAATGACCAGCGGAACGTGCAGGCAGCCGTCGTGGCAGGAGCGCTTGTAATCATCATAGCCATTCAGGTGCGCATCACGGTTGCGGGTCTTGAAATGAGAACCATGATCGGAGGCGTAGAGGATGACCGTATTGTCATATAAGCCTTTTTCCTTCAGCTTCGCCACCAGCCTGCCGAGGTTCTCGTCGAGGCTGGCGCACTGACCCAGATAATCCGGGTATTCTTCCGCTGCGTTACCGCCCAGAGCCTTCAGGTCCTCCGGCAGAACAAAATTTGCAAATCGCTGCCGGGAACCATTGGGACCTTCGTAGTGGTTGTGGTCGTTCTGGTGGTGCGGTTCGATCTGAGATACAGTCATAAAGAAAGGCTTCTCGCCGGTGTACTGGTCGAGGTAGTCCAGTGCAAACTGGTTGATGCAGTCGGCGCGGTAGCCTTTGAAGTCGATACGGTTGTTGTTCTCGTCGAACACATAGCCGTCGTAGCCGTGAGAGGTGAACTCCAGCACGTCCGAAGCGCGCCAGTAGCCGGTGTAGCCGCCACGCAGTTCCAGAGGAACAGCAGTGATCGTGTGGTCGATGGTCGGTTTCTTTTCCAGTTCGCCGTCCGAGGCCAAATGCCATTTGCCGATGTAGGCGGTCTCGTAGCCGGCATCCTTTTCCATGTACTCGCCCAGAGTCTTGACGTTGGAGGGCAGCATCAGATTGTTGCGGAAGCAGCCGGTCTCGGTGGGGTATTTGCCGGTCTGGAACAGGGCACGGCAGGGACCACATACTGGCTGAGGAGAAAAGGCATTGTCAAACTTCACGCCTTCTGCTGCCAGTTGGTCCAGATTGGGTGTGATATTCAAAGGTTGACCAAAGCAGCCGCAGGTGTCCCAGCGCTGCTGGTCACTGAAATAGAAAATAATATTATATGCCATGGTTTTGCCTCCTTTTACTGTTCCGGCTTGGCAGCTTTTGCTTCCTTCATCTTGCTGCGAAGAATGCCGAGAATGACTACTGCGATCAGAGCAATGAAGATCCAGCAGTACAGGCTGCTGACGAAAATTCTGGGGCTTCCATCCGAGATGAGCAGAGCGCGGCGGAAGTTGGTTTCCGTCATGTTGCCCAGCACCATGCCCAGCAGCACAGGGACAGCGGGCAGTTCCAGCTTGCGCATGAACCATGCCATTATGCCAAATACCAGTGCCACGCTCAAATCAAAATAGCTGCTGTTTACCGAGTAAGCACCGGCAAAACAGAAGATAACGATGATGGGGGTCAGAATCTGCTGCGGGATAGAAACGACCTTTGCAAACAGGCGGGTCAGGTACTTGCCCTGCAGGAACATAAAGATGTTCACGAGGATGAGACCCAGCATGATAGCATACATGATCGCACCATCGGTGGTAAAGAGCGAGAGACCGGGGTTCAGGCCGTTGATCATCAGAGCAGACAGCATGATGGCCACGCAGCCGTCACCGGGGATGCCCAGCGTCAGCAGGGGGATCAGGGTCGCACCGCAGACAGCGTTGTTGGCGGATTCGGCAGGCGCCACCCCCTCCACCGAAACCTGACCATCAGCAAGG
>OBAA01001583.1_pt1 | contig 10305 bp, 9 predicted proteins | sample 1475961 | NCBI WGS metagenome assembly OBAA01 (sample SAMEA2579960, study PRJEB22360) | human gut metagenome | biome: human gut; feature: human-associated habitat; material: faeces | place: Denmark | collected 2008/2010 | reverse complement strand
TTCATTTTTGTCATAGCACACCTCTCAATTCGGCAAGCTTGGCTGCTTTATTCTCTGCTCTCATAAGTGTTTCTCCGATTAAAACAGCATCCGCACCGATCTCACAGAGTTTTCTTACATCTTCGGCACAACTTACACCACTTTCAGAAACAAACAGTACATCCGGCGGAATCAGCTTTCTGAATCTGCGGCTATTGCCGGTGTCCACCGAGAAATCTTTGAGATTGCGATTGTTGACTCCTATCATACGTGCCCCGGCATTTAATGCCATTCTCACTTCGCATTCATCGTGTGTCTCCACCAAAGCAGAAAGTCCCAGCTCATCGCAAATACTGATATATTCTTTTATTTGTTCCTCACTCAATATAGAGCAGATCAAAAGCACCGCTGATGCGCCTAACACCTTTGCCTCGTAGATCATGTACTCATCCACCGTAAAATCCTTGCGCAGACAGGGAACAGAAACCGCGCCGGCAATTTTTTTCAGATCCTCGTCACTTCCGAGAACCCATTTTGGTTCGGTCAGTACCGAAATACAGTCTGCCCCTGCCGCTTCATAGTCCTTTGCAATCTGCAGATATGGAAACTCCTGAGCAATGATCCCTTTGGATGGAGAGGCTTTTTTGCACTCGCAGATAAAAGAAAGTCCTGGTTTTTTGATTGCTTTTTCAAATGTAAAATTTCCTTTCGGCAGGGATAACGCCTGCTGTTTCAACTCTTCAAGTGATATTCTTAACTTTGCCTGCCCGGTGCGCTCTCGGGCGCATCCGGCAAGCTGATCTAAAATCGTCATACTCACACCTCCGAACGGTTGCTGACTTCAATGAGCTTATTCAGTGTTTCCAGCGCCTTGCCTGAGTCAATGATTTCTGCGGCAAGTGCGATACCCTCTTTCATACTGTCTGATTTTCCACCAATGTAAAGTGCCGCGCCGGCATTTAAAAGCACAGCATTTCTCTTGTAACCTTTTTCTCCGTTCAGAATTGCAAGGGTAATTTTTGCGTTTTCTTCAGGCGCACCACCCCTCAAATCTTCTTTCGTACATCTTTCGAACCCGAAATCTTCCGGTGTGATCACTGAAGATTTGAACCAGCCGTCTCGAATCTCACATATCGTGGTTGGTGCGCTCATGGAGATTTCGTCCAGCTTATCCTGCCCATACACAACCATCCCGCGCCTGATACCAAGCTGAATCAATACCTGTGCCAATGGTTCCACAAGATACTCGTCATACACACCGAGAAGCTGCATAGAAGGTGTCCCCGGATTGGTAAGAGGGCCGAGGATGTTGAACACCGTACGGAATCCCAACTCCTTGCGGATTGCTCCCACATGTTTCATTGAAGTATGATATTTCTGTGCGAAGAAAAAACACATTCCCACTTCATCCAGAAGTTCCAGGCACCTCTCAGGGCTCTGCTGAATGTTTACGCCGAGGGCTTCCAGACAATCTGCCGTTCCGCATTGTGAGGATGCTGCACGGTTTCCATGTTTGGCCACTTTCATACCTCCTGCAGCGGCAACCAGAGCTGATGTAGTGGAAATATTGAAGCTGTGCGCATTATCACCACCGGTTCCTACAATTTCAAAAAGATCCATTCCTGTTTCGACCTTCATGGCATGCGCTCTCATAGCGGCCGCACATCCGGCAATTTCATCGGTTGTTTCTGCTCTGGCACTTTTGGTTGACAGCGCTGCAAGAAATGCAGCGTTCTGCGTCGCAATTGTTTCACCGCTCATGATTTCATTCATAACAGAATATGCCTCATCGTAAGTGAGGTCTTCTTTATTGACGATTTTTACAATGGCTTCTTTGATCATGACTCATATCTCCTTTATAAAATTTCTAAGCATTTGCTTTCCATCCGGTGTCATTATGGATTCGGGATGAAATTGTACCCCGTAGATCGGATATTCTTTATGCTGCACTGCCATTACCTCTCCGTCCGCAGTGAAAGCGGTGATTTTCAGACATTCGGAAATTGTGTCGGCATCTGCCGCAAGAGAATGATACCTGGCAACGGGAGCAATTTCAGGACAGCCCGCAAACAACGGACAATTTATGTCAAATTTGACATCCGATTGTTTTCCATGCATCCGTTCTTTTGCGTAAGTAATGGTTGAACCAAATGCCGCACATATTGCCTGATGTCCGAGACAAACACCGAGAATCGGAATTTCCTTCCCGAGTATTTTTACGGCTTCAACAATCATGCCTGCATCTTCAGGTCTGCCCGGACCGGGAGACAGAATCATGCGGTCAGGTGTTAGTTCTTTTATCTCATCAACTGTCATTTCATCATTACGGATGACTTTGATATTCGGATCTATTTCGCCAATGAGCTGGTAGAGGTTATAAGAAAAGCTGTCATAATTATCGATAAGTAAGATCATAATTCTGCCTCCTGTGCAAGTTTTAACGCTTTCAGCCAGGATCGGGCTTTGTTGATGCATTCTTCATACTCCTTTTCAGGTACGGAATCTGCCACGATCCCGGCTCCGCTTCTAACAAAAACCTTCCCGTTTTTCTTGTAGGCGATACGAATCGCAATACAGGTGTCCATATTTCCTGTGAAGTCGATGTATCCAATGGCGCCGCCATAGATTCCCCGCTTGTTGTTTTCAAGTTCTCCGATAAGCTGACAAGCCCGGATCTTCGGTGCACCGGAAAGTGTTCCGGCAGGCAATACCGCTTCAATGGCATCAAGTGCATCGTGTTTCTCTGTTATTTCACCCCGTACAGTAGAGCCAATGTGCATAACATGGGAGAATCGTTCAACAGAATGCAGTTTTTCCACCTGAACGGTGCCAAACTTACTGATTTTACCAAGATCGTTTCTGCCAAGGTCAACCAGCATATTATGTTCGGCCAGCTCCTTTTCATCTGCAAGCAGCTCTGTTTCCAGTGCTTTATCTTCCTCATCGTTTTTTCCTCTCGGTCTGGTACCAGCGAGAGGAAAGGTGTGAAGTACACCATTTTCCAGCTTTACCAGGGTCTCAGGCGAAGCGCCTGCAACCTCGACATCCGTTCCTGAAAAATAGAACATATAAGGAGACGGATTGATCGTTCGGAGAACACGGTAGGTATTGAGCAGGCTTCCTTCAAAGGGAGCAGACAGTCGGTTTGACAGCACAATTTGAAAGATGTTTCCCTCATGAATATGGTGTTTTGCCTTTTCCACCATGGCACAGAACTGTTCTTTGCCAAACAGTGATGTAACCTCTCCCAGAAGCTTCCCGCCTGGTTCCTCCCTCTTTTCTCCATTTCTAAGAAGTTCAATCAGTCGCTTCAGTTCCATAACTGCTTTATTATATCTGACCTCAACATCATCAAGCAGCATATTGACAATAAGAACGATTTTTTGTCTGAGATGATCAAAAGCAATAACCTTATCAAAAAGCATCAGATCAACATCCTTAAAATTCTCTGTGTCTTTGGCGTCGCATTTCACTGTTGGTTCACTGTAACCAAGATAGTCATATGAAAAATATCCGACAAGACCTCCCGTAAATGTTGGAAGATAATCAAAACGCGGACTTTTATAATCTGCAAGAATCTGCCGCAGATAGTCGGACGGATGTTCAGTTTTTAATTTCAGATTTCCGATTTTCATTTCACCATCTACGCAAGTAATTTCCATCTTTGGATCAAAGCCGAGGAATGTATAACGTCCCCAGGTTTCGTTCGCCTGGGCGGATTCCAGCATATAACAGTGAGTCGATACATTTTTCAGTATCTTTATGATTTCGATGGGGGTTGTGAAATCGGAAAGTATTTCACAGCTGACCGGCAGCACATTGTAGTTTACATCTGAAGCAATCTCTCTGACTTCAGCTAACGTTGGAACAATTTTCATTACCTGCACCTCCAAATTGATAACATTACATTAATTTCGGTTACGATCAAGATTCTTATTTAAATTCTATATCCGGCGCACAAAAGCACCGCCAATATCTCGTCAACAGCATATTGCAACCTCCTTTTAAAAAAGCTCCTTTGACTGATATCTCTCGTCAAAGAAGCTTTATAAAAATAAAAAACGTCCCTGACAGAAATATAGCCTCTGTCAAGGACGAATAGATGCATCTACAGTATGACTCTACCCGCGGTGCCACCTTGATTCACGGTATAACCCGTGCGCTTAGCAGGATACCAACATATCCCCGGCAACTGACGTATGCCCACACGTTGCAGAATACTCTGGGAAAAGATCCCATTTGACTGCACCCTCAGCGGTCCATTTGACAACTTGTTTCTTGCCTGATTCTCAGCATCTCAGGCTCTCTGTAAAGGCATCATTGCCGTTATCTCCGCTTCAACGGTTTACTATGTTAAATTGCTTTGGATTTTAGCACAAACGAAATAATGTGTCAATGATATTTTTTACGCTTGTTAGAGAAATATTCTACGATAATGGTAAGCTTTTGCCTAACTTTCCTTTTCAACTATATCCATTATCTTCTTTCACTATAATTTTTCTAGTTATTCACTGCATGGCGCTTCGTTCATTAACGGCTTTGCCAGAGTTGCTTCCACCAAAGAGAAAGCAATAGGCGCTGCCGTTGGTGCTGTTGGTGGGCTTGTCTCTGGAATGAAACAGTCCTGATAAAAATCCCATAAATATTCCTTTCTGCCTCAAAGGGCGTATAAAATTCAAAGTTTCGTCATAAAACAATCTATGCAAATGCTTGCAATCGCAAGCAAAAGCGAATATAATAAAGAAAAAGGAGGCGATACTATGGCAAATACATCCGCTGTTTATGCAAGAATAGATACCAATCTCAAGGATAATGCTGAGAGCATTCTTTCTCAGCTTGGCATTTCTCCATCCAGTGCAATTCAGATGCTTTATAGCCAGATTGTACTGAAGAAGGGTATGCCATTTGAATTGAAACTTCCTTCTTCTAAGCCATTAGCTGTTGGTGCAATGACCAGAGAACAGCTTGATGCAGAACTCCAGAAGGGTGTTGATTCCATCAAAGCAGGAAAGGTATATTCTGCAGATGAAATCGATGCGGCACTTGCAAAGGAATTTGGCATATGACGGATAGCTATAAGGTCGGCTATTCTGTAGATGCACTTGACGATTTACGTGAAATCTATTCGTACATTGCGAATGAACTCCTGGCTCCGGAGACTGCTACTGCTCAGCTGGGCCGCATACGAAAAGAGGTTCGTTCATTGGATTTCATGCCGGCTCGTTATGCGTTAGTTGACTGGGAGCCTTGGCATTCGATGAAAATGCATCACCTTCCGGTAGATAACTTTATTGTGTATTATCTTGTTGATGACGAGAAAAGGGCAGTTACAGTAGCTCGAATATTCTACGGTGGCCGTGATATTGAAGGAATCATAAATTCAAATAAATAAACAGTAATGGAGCTTTTTGTATAAAAAACAAGGGCTCCATTTTTATATGAACAAAATTCCTCTATGCACATCTTGGCCATCCATATGCGTCAATCTTCTTTATGCCTTATTATTCATACAACTTGCAAAATCCTTTTATACCTTCTGCAAATCCGTTCCTAATTTCGGCAAATTATTTAAACTTACCATTTCCAATGTCTGTAATTGCTGTACCGCCAATTGACGAAGCAACTCCATTCTCTCCCTTTGTTCCTTCCCCTGATTAATCAAAACCGCATTATAACTTTCCAGATTTGCAAGCACCAGTAATTGATTCAGAGTTGCTGCATCCCGCATATTTTCATTCAACGTTGGATTTTCATCTTTCCATTGCTTTGCCGTCTTGCCAAATAAAACAACATTCAACATATCTGCTTCATTAGCATAGGTATACGCCACCTGTGCAGGCGTTAATTCTGGCGGAATCAGTTTTTCTTTAATTGCATCTGTATGTATCTTGTAATTCAACTTAGAAATCTCTCTATTTAAATTCCAATTCAAAGACAACCGACTGTTCTCGTCTGTTTTTAAACGCCTATAGTCCTTCATAATATATAACTGGAACTCCGGAGAAATCCAAGTTGCAAAGGACATAGCAATATCGCTATGGGCATATGTTCCTCCGTAGCGTCCTGCTTTTGAAACAATACCAATGGCATTCATCTGTGTAATCCACTTTGTCGGTGTCATGACAAAACGATTTAATCCCGCCTCATTTTTAACCGCCTCGAATTGCACACGGTTAAACTCTGGATTGTGCAATTCTTCCCATACACCTAAAAATTCTATTGTATTACGATTGCGCATCCAGTTTTGAATCACAAATCTTGGGTCATCTTCATTTCTATATTTTGCAATATCCGTTAATGAAATAAATTCATTTTCAAAATTTGTAGTATAGATTCCAATGTCAATACCTTTTGCATGGATCGTCTCCTTAACAATTTTCGCCATAACTATTCTCCTCTCCCCACATTTCCTGATATGCTTCAATATAATCCTTAATACAACCGGGATATACATCCAAATACTTTCTACATACCCTTTTATACAATCCCAACATTTTTTCATCACACGCAAAGTCCAGTAAATAATCTAACAAATGTGACAATTCATCTTCTGGCACAATTCTGCTGCACACATCTTCAACCAATGGCAAATAAACCGCATAGGCTTTCTGATGTAATTGGACTATCTGCTCTGCAATCTGGTAACTATTTTCATCCATTAGATTACCTCAAAATACTTAAGTGCATCTGTTATCACTTCTGCCTTTTCTTTCAGCGGATGTTTCCTCTGCTACTTCAATCCCTCTGTCGCATTAGACGCATCATACATTGTCAGACCTAATAACCTCTTTACCTCCGCAATATAAGCGGTATGCGCCTTGAATCCATACTTCCCTTCACATATTTCTGTATCATTTTATATGTAATTTTCGGTTTCGGTTGATATTTCTTCGCCCGTTCTGCAATCGTGTCCAACGATATCTTATCATCACCTTCTCCAAATTCTACTGTCACATTGATAACACTATTTAGTTATTTACGGGACAAAAGCACCACCATCTCCACATGCACAGTCTGCGAAAACTGATCAACCGCCCTCACTTTCACCAGTTCATACCCATTTCCACACAGATACTTCAGATCCCGTGCCAGTGTGGCAGAATCACAGCTCACGTACACGATCCGTTCCGGCTGCATCTGCACCATAGTCTCAAGCAGAGATTCCTCGCAGCCTTTCCGCGGCGGATCCACTACAATCACGTCAGCGTGGGCCTGTTCTCCCGGATGTGCCTTGGCATAATCCGCATAATATCCCGGCAGAACCTCTTCTGCTTTTCCAACATAAAACTTTGCATTCTCGATTCCATTGATCTGCGCATTTTTTCTGGCGTCCTCGATGGCCTGAGGAATGATCTCCACACCGTAGACTTGTTTCGCCTTCTGCGCCAGAAACAGGGATATCGTTCCGATTCCACAGTAGAGATCCCAGACCGTCTCATCTCCTTTTAAGTCTGCATACTCCAGTGCAAGTCCGTACAATTTCTCTGTCTGCACCGGATTGACCTGGAAAAAGGACAGCGGAGAGATCTGATATTTGATTTCACCGATATAATCTGTAATAAATGCCTGTCCCCACAGCACTTCATAAGAATCTCCCATGATCACATTGGTGTTTTTCTGATTCACACTGATCGTGATACTGGTCATTCCTTCGATTTTCTGCAGTAATTCAACCAGTTTTTCACAATGAGGGATTTTTTTTGCGTTGATGACAAGACAGACCATAATCTCTTTGGTTGTAAAGCCATACCGGATCAGGACATGACGAAGTAAGCCTTTCCCTGTTTTTTCATCATATGGCTCCATCTGATATTGCTCCATAAATGACAGGATGGTTTCCAGAATCTCCTGATTCTGCTCTACTCCCAGTGCACAGTCTGTATTTGCAATAATATCGTGAGTACGGCCTGCATAAAACCCTGTCACTGTCACTCCATTTTTATCTTTTCCAAACGGGAACTGCGCCTTATTTCTGTAGTGAAATGGGATTTCCATTCCCACGATCGGATCTGCAATTTTTTCCAGCAGTTCTGGCGAAAAGCCGCCGATCCTCTCCAGATTTCCCAACACTTTTCTGTTTTTAAACTCCAGCTGCTTCTCATAGGAAATCTGCTGAATCTGACATCCTCCGCACTGTCTTGCGAATTTACACTTCGGCTCCACTCTGTCTTTGGACGGTTCGATAATCTGTATCATTCTCGCATATCCATAATTTTTCTTGGCTTTCATAATTTTTGCTTCCACCACATCACCGATGACCGCATCCTTGATAAACAGCGTATAGCCGTCAATTTTTCCGATTCCTTCCCCGTTCACTCCGATATCTTCAATCGTCACCTTTACTACATCATTCTTCTGCATCTGTTTTTCTCCTTTATCTGAAAAAAGAGGGCGCACAAAATTTCTTTTGGTCACCCTCTTTTGTTTCTCTGTCTCTAAATGGAACTTCTTCTCAGGTTGGTCTCAAACATCCGGTTGTAACCCAGCCAGTCATTTCCCGGTTTATTTTTAAAGATCTCCGTCAGAGTCTGCATCTTGGCATCTGCATTATCTGCCAGATTCAATGCCATCGCCTCTGCGAGGGCCGGCTTTTTCGGAGAACCATACTCCAGCTCCCCATGATGGGAAATAATACAATGCTTCAATTCACTTCCCAGTTTTTCCGGAAATCCCGGAATCTCTCTTATCGCATCATTCATCATCTCAACACCAATGATGATGTGCCCCAGAAGCTGTCCGTCATCCGTATAATCATTATCCGGAAATGCAGAAAGCTCTTTTGTCTTTCCAATATCGTGGCACATTGCCGCCGTATAAAGAAGATCTCTGTTCAAGATTTCATAGGTGTCCGCAAAATACCGACACATCTTCACAACACTTAACGTATGCTCCAGAAGTCCTCCTGCAAATCCGTGATGAACTGTTTTTGCCGCAGAATGTCCTTTAAACACGCGGATAAACTCCTCATCTTTCACAAAATAATATTCCAGCAACTGACGCAGCCACGTGTTGGAAATTCCACGGATAAATCCGAGCAGCTCTTCATACATACTGTCCACACTCTTCTCAGAAGTCGGCATATAATCCGCCGGATTGTATTCACCCTCTTCTGCTTTTCTGATCTGACGGATGTTCATCTGCAGACTTCCGTTATAACTTGTCACATCACCAAATACTTCGATGAAATCCTTCTCATCATACTCTGCGATCCCCTGAGAATTCGGATCCCATACTTTTCCATCCAGTGTTCCCGTCTTATCCTGTAAAATCAGATTGTCATAAGGCTTTCCGTTTCTTGTCTCCGCGGAACGTTTTCCTTTACACAGGTATACATTCCTGATTGTCTCGCCTTCATGTAAATCCTTGATATATCTCATAATAATTTTGTTTCCTCTCTATTTTTGCTATTCTTTACTCACGGCTGTCAAGTACCAGCTGAAACGAAATCTCCACGTATCCTCCTGCACCGAGACGTTTTCCCTGAATCCGGATCGTATCTCCCACTTTACACTTCTGGAGTACCTTTTCATACTGAGCCATAGAGGCAATCTCCTCGCCGTCCACAGACTGGATTACATCACCGCTCTGGATTCCCGCTGCCATTGCCGGAGAGTTCGCCTGTATCTGGGTCACATACATTCCGGACGGCACCTGCTTTGATTCGGAAATATCACTGCTGACCGTCACTCCGTAAATCCCTGCATAGGGAACGGACTGACTGTTTAAAAGCAGTTCCATGATCGGTTTTAAATCAGAAATACCATATGCATTGGCAGTATGACCCTGATTCTCTGTCCAGATCTCGGAATCAATGAGCCCGATGATCTCCCCGTCCAGATTACACAGAACACCGGAACTAAAATCCGCTGACGGAATATCTGTCGCCAGAACGCTGAATGTATGATCCGGAATTGCTTTTTCGTGTGCATTAGAACTGATCATACCATATCCTGTTCCATCTGAATATCCAAATGTATCTCCAAGGGCGATCACCGGATCTCCCTCTGCCACTATATTTGAATTTCCGAGAGCCGCTGTTTTTATCTCATCCCACGTGCTTTCAGAAATCAGGTTTCTTCTGACACCAAACACCGCCAGATGACTGTTTTTATCCTGCTTTTTCAGCGATGCTTCACAGGTGCTGCCATCTGAAAACTGCACATTCCAGACAGTGGATTCCCCGCAGACAGAATTGTTGCTGAGGATCAAAAGCTCCTGTCCATTGTCTGCTGCGATCAGCCCTGTACATCCCATATCTTCATCATTTACATCCTTTGTAAGATTCGCCGCATCCTGCTCACCCCTGACCGTGACCACACTTTTTGC
>OBAA01001577.1_pt1 | contig 10396 bp, 10 predicted proteins | sample 1475961 | NCBI WGS metagenome assembly OBAA01 (sample SAMEA2579960, study PRJEB22360) | human gut metagenome | biome: human gut; feature: human-associated habitat; material: faeces | place: Denmark | collected 2008/2010 | reverse complement strand
GACGGCTCGCTGGCCGGTGTCTTCACCAACACTGCCGTCGGCTACCCGCCCTGCACGGCGCAGGCCTGTCTTGAGATTTTGAAATTCTACAACATCCCCCTCTCCGGCAGGCGGGCCGTCGTCGTGGGCCGCAGCCTCGTGGTGGGCAAGCCCGCAGCCATGATGCTGGACCGGGAAAACGCCACCGTCACCCTCTGCAACTCCCGCACCCAAAATCTGCCGGAAGTCTGCCGCGAAGCCGATGTTGTGGTGGTGGCCATGGGCAGGATGGGCTTTATCGGCGCAGAGCATCTGCGGGCCGGTCAGGTCGTCGTGGATGTGGGCATCCATGTCAACGAGGAAGGCAAACTCTGCGGTGACGTCCGCTTTGGCGAGGCAGAGCCGGTGGTGGAGGCCATCACTCCCGTCCCCGGCGGCGTCGGCACCGTGACGACTTCCGTGCTCGTGAGCCATGTGGTGGAGGCGGCAGAGAAGAGCGTATAATTCCCCCGCTAAAGGCTCTCCCTTTAAGGAAAGACTTCCCCCGGCCGGGGGAAGATGTCGCGAAGCGACAAAAAGGGGAGTCTGGCGCGGAGCGCCTGAGAGGGCAAGGATGCTGACAGAGAGACATGGATGCGGCGATAATTTCGCTCTGACAAAGAGTCTGCCTATCGCTGTGCAGTGGCTCTGCCTCGCCGGGCTTGCCCTCTCCGTCATTGCTTTGCAATGACACCTCTCCCAAGGGGAGAGGCTTTTGCATATTGAAAAGCTTGTATTTTTATTTCTATACACCAAAAGCGCCCGGCGGATGACCCGCCGGGCGCTTTTGGCATTGACAGAACAATGACAGGGGAATAATTGGGAATTGGGAAATTGGAACAGGTCTTAGTTTATGCGGCCTTTGCCGGGGCAAAGACCAGAGCCTTCTTGCGGCGGGTTTGCGCTGCGCGCACCACACAGCTCAGGGTGAAGTTGATGATGAAGTAGATGACACAGGCTGTGCCGAACAGCACCATGACGTCGGAGACATTCACCGTGCCGAGACCGTTGTAAGTACCGGCGGCGCTCAGCAGCTGGCGGATGCGGGCCATCAGCTCGATGGTGGCCACGTTTGCCAGATAGGAGGAGTCCTTGATGGTGGTGATGACCTGGCTGAGCAGGGTCGGCACGATGTTGCGGTAGGCCTGCGGCAGGACGATGTAGAGCAGCACCTCAGCGGTGTTGAAGCCCTGTGCATAGCCGGCCTCGAACTGGCCCTTGGACACGCCGTTCAGACCGCCGCGGACGATCTCGGCGATGACGGAGGAGTTGAAGAGGATGAGGGCCAGAGCGGCCTTGAACAGAAGCTTCATCTCCACACTGGTCAGGCCGAACATCTTGCGGGCGAAGAAGCCCGGGCAGGGGCAGAACACCACACAGATGAAGATCCAGAGCAGGTAGGGCGTGTTGCGGAACAGCTCGATGTAGGCGGCAGCGAACCAGCCGAGGATGCGGGCCGGACCCTTTTTGCAGTAGGTGCGGGCCAGCGCCAGCAGAGAGCCCACGATGAGGCCCATGATGACGCCCAGCACCGAGATGATGCAGGTGAAGGCCACGCCCCGCAGCAGGTAGAGCATGACGCCTTCTCTTGTCAGGATGGAAAGGCTTGCAGCAAGCGTCTTCATATCAGGCAGCCTCCTTCAGCTCTACTTTCTTGGCAGCGGTCTTGAGACCCGGGTTCACGCGGCCCTTGCGCTCCTTGAGGGAAGCCTCCCAGCGGGCTGCCAGGGTGGACAGCGGGAAGCAGACCACGAAGAAGATGAGGCCGCAGACGATATAAGCGGGGGCGTATGCGCCGCCGGTGGAAGCGCCGGTGACGAAGCTGTAGGTCACGCTGATGAGGTCAGCACCGCCCACGATGTAGAGGCAGGAGGTGTTCTTGAAGAGGTTGACCACCTGATTGACCATCGGAGGGAGCATCACGGGGATGCTCTGGGGCAGGATGATATAGCCCATCCGCTGCAGATAGTTGAAGCCCTGCGCCTGTGCGGCCTCGAACTGGCCCTTCGGCACAGACTCGATGGCGGCGCGGACGACCTCGCCCATGTAAGCGCCGGTGTAAACGCCCAGTGCAATGATGCCGGTGCGGATGACGCCGAGGCTCACGCCTGCAAATGCCAGCGCATAATACAGGAAGCACAGCTGCAGCAGCAGCGGGGTGTTCTGGACGAACTCGACGTAAATGCGGGCGATGATGCGCAGCAGCTTACTGCCGCCGGTGGACATCAGGCCCAGCGCAGCGCCGATGATGAAGGCCAGCGCCAGTGCGCAGACGGCGGTCTGCAGCGTGTTGCCCAGACCCAGCAGAAAACTCTCACGATGCGTCCAGACGGTGGACCAGGACTCTAACGAAAACAAGCCAGACATGACAAACTCCCCTTTCCCTACGCTCTCTTGGTTCTGAAAAGTCTGGGCTTAATCCAGACCGTTGTCTTTGATGAGCTGCTCGATGGTGCCATCTGCCAGCCAGCCCTTGACGAGGTCGTCGCACAGGGTGGAGAAGTCGCTGCCCTTCTTGGTGGCGACGCCATACTCCTGCGGGCTGAACTCAGCGTCAATGTAGCTGCGGCCCTCGGTCTTGTAGATGGCGAGGATGGACTTATCGACGCAGAAGCCCTGCACTTCGCCTGCGCTCAGTGCGGTGCTGATGGCGGGATAGTCGTCGTACTGACGGAAGGAGACGCCATCCTTCCAGGTGTCGGCGTTGAAGGTGTCGGCGTCGAAGGTTGCGCCGTCCAGCACGCCCTCGTCGATCATGGCCTTGACCAGAGCACGAGCGGAGGTGGAGCCGGAGGAGACGCCCACGACCTTGTCCTTCAGGTCAGCCAGACCCTTGATGCCGGTGGAGTCCTCCACCAGAACGGAAACGTAGTCGGTATAGTAGGGGGTGGAGAAGTCCCAGCTCTTCTTGCGCTCTTCGGTGATGGTGAAGGTAGCCAGAACGGCGTCGATGTCGCCGGAGTCCAGCAGCTCGCCGCGGGTGGCGGCGGTGACCGTGGTGAACTCAACGTCCACGCCGAGGTGCTCTGCGATCATCTCTGCGAGGCTGTCCTCGAGGCCCTTGTACTCGCCGGTGAGGGTATCCTGGAAGCTGAAGCCCTTCACTGCGTTCTTGACGCCTGCCTTCAGGACACCGCGGTCCACGATGGCCTGAGTGTCAGCGCCCAGCGCTGCGGCGGAAGCGGCTGCGCTGCCGGCGGCAGAAGAGGCCGTGGAGGCTGCGGCGGAGCTTGCAGAGCCGCCGCAGGCGGTCAGGGCAGCAGCAGCGCCCACCAAACCAGTGACTTTCAGGAAATCACGACGCGAGATCTTTTTCATAATAAACCACTCCTCTTTGTTTTTTCGGCCCGAGCGGCTTTCCCTGTCCGCTCCGAAAACGGCCTGTTATCAACAACGGCGTCTCACCACAACTTGTGAGCCCCTGCCGTGTCAACCTTTGTTGTTCGTCCTCTCAGCGGACGATCTTGCTCAGGAACTGCCGGACGCGCTCGTTCTTGGGGTTGGTGAAGAAGTGCTCCGGCGTGCCTTCCTCAATGATCTGGCCGTCCGCCATAAAGACGATGCGGTCGGCCACGTTTCGTGCGAAGCCCATCTCGTGGGTGACGACCACCATCGTGATGTTCTTCTCGTGTGCCAGCTTTACCATGACATCCAGCACTTCCTGAATGGTCTCAGGGTCGAGGGCCGAAGTCGGCTCGTCGAACAGGATGATCTTGGTCTGTGCGCAGAGGGCGCGTGCAATGGCGATGCGCTGCTGCTGGCCGCCGGACAGCTGCGGAGGGTAGACATCCGCTTTGTCCCGGAGGCCGACGACCTCAAGATAATGATATGCCAGCTCTTCGGCCTCTGCCTTGGTCTTGTGATGGAGCTTCATGGGTGCCAGCGTCAGGTTTTTGAGCACCGTCATGTGGGGGTAGAGGTTGAACTGCTGGAAGACCATGCTCATGTTGTCGCGGACGATCCTGGTCTTGTTCTTGTTGGTCAGCTCCTGACCGTCGATGTAGACGTGGCCGCTGGTCGGCTCTTCCAGAAAGTTCATGCAGCGGACGGTGGTAGATTTGCCGCTGCCGGACGGTCCGATAATGACCAGCTTTTCGCCCTCGGCGACCTCGAGGTTCACGTCTTTGAGGACGTGCAGGTCTCCGAAGTACTTGTCAACGTGTTCGAGTTTGATCACTGTGATCCCCGCCTTTCCCTATCCTGTTCTGTCGTCCGTGCTCCAGCGCCGCGGACAGCGCATCCTGTGCGGCTTTCCCGAACCGCACACAAAAACGAAAAAACAAAAAAGGCGCAAAGTGGACACATCCACTTAAGCGCCTTTGCTTTCATTGGTTAAAGTATAGTCTTTTTCCGCTCGACTTTCAATCCATAAAGTGCAACAAAAATCAGAGCGGGTCAATCTGCATTTTGTAAAGCTGCACAAACATCGTACTTAAAATCCGTAAATCAGCGGGTCATCAGCAGGAGCAGCGCCGATGCGACGGCCTGCAGGATGAGCCAGCGGGTCACCACCTGCTCGTCGCTCCAGCCCATGCGCTTGCGCACATGGTCGTGCAGCGGGGTGAGGGTGTTCTTGAGGATGCTGATGTGGAGGAAGCGCTTGAAGCTGATCTTCAGGATGCCGAGGCTGCCGTCCACGATGAACACCAGCGCCGCCAGCAGGAAGGCGAACGGGTGGCCGCACTTGAGGGCCAGGATGGCGAGGAAGAAGCCCATGGCGCGGCTGCCGGCGTCGCCCATCAGGAGGCTGGAGGGCTTTGCGTTGGACCACAGGTAGGCCAGCAGTGCGCCGATAAAGACGACGGCAGCGGTGGAGTAGTCCCCCAGCTCCTCGCCGTAAGCCAGCAGGAAGGTGCCGATGCTCACCACCGCGAGGCTGGCGGACAGGCCGTCCACGCCGTCGGTGCAGTTGACCACGTTGATGCTGGCCCAGATGAGGATGACGATGAGCAGCAGGTAGAGCGGATAGGCAATGGTGAAGGTGGCGCTCAGGAAGTTGACGCTCGTGCCGTTGAAGTTCAGGTAGGTAACACCTGCCACCACGGCGATGACGAAGTCGATGAGACCCTTCTTGTACTCGTTCCACGCCGTCTCGGAGGCGTCGTCAAAGTAGCCCGACAGCATGGAGGCGATGAGCAGAACGGTATAAATAAGGTACTCCACCTTAAAAGGCACCACCGCCAGCGTCACCAGCGCGATGCAGAGCACGAAGATGAGTCCGGAACCCCGGGCCTTGCCCTTGGAGAGCTCGCCGTTGACGGCGAAGGCACGGCCATGGTCGTGAGGGAGCTTGTCGTGGAAGACCGAGTCCATCAGGGCGGTCAGGGCAAACGCCAGCAGGAACGCCAGCGCGTCCACGGTCTGCTGGCCGGTAGCTGAAATAAGCTGCAGCATATTTTGAACCTCTTTCAATGATATTCTTCTTACTCCGAGAGTGTATCACGCCAGAGCCAAAAAATCAATCGCCCGGTTTGACAATCTTCCTCCCCGTGCCTATAATAGTAAGGCAGCTTATCAACACAGAAAACAGGAGACGACATGACACTTTCTTTGGAGCAGCTCTCGGCCCGGATGCGGCAGGGCGAGGACGTCCCGCTGTCCGACACGGCCCGCATCGCGCTGGCGCTGAGCATCCCTTCCATTCTGGAGCAGCTGGTGGTCACGGCGATGGAGTACATCGACGCCGCCATGGTGGGCCACATCGGCGCAGAGGCCACCGCCGCCATCGGCATCGTCAGCTCGAGCACCTGGCTGCTCCACGGCATCCTTGTGGGACTGTACACCGCGTTTTCGATCCAAATCGCCCAGTACCTCGGGGCCGACCGCCGGCAGGACGCCCGGGGCGTGCTGCGGCAGTCCATGCTCTTCAACCTCATCCTGGGTCTGGGCGCTGCGGCTTTCGGCGTCGGCATCAGCCGCTTCCTGCCCGGGTGGCTGGGGGCGGACATCTCGCTCCAAGCCGATGCCAGCGCCTACTTCGCCATCTGGTCGGCGGCCCTCCCCTTCACGATGGCCATGGGAATGTACACAGCCATGCTCCGGGCCACCGGCGACGCCCTGACGCCCAGCCTGATCAGCGTGCTGGTCTGTGTGCTGGACGTGGTGTTCAACTTCTTCCTCATCAACCCCACCCGGCAGATCCTGCTCTTCGGCCAGAGCGTCACGGTCTGGGGTGCCGGCCTTGAAGTCCCGGGTGCGGCGCTTGGCACAGCGCTTTCCACGGCCATCGGCGGTCTGCTGGCGCTGGTCGTCCTGCTGCTGCGGGACGGCCCGCTTTGCATCCGAAAGCCCGGCAGCTGGCGCATCACCTCCGCCTGCCTGCGCAATCTCTGGCGGGTGGGTACACCGCTGGCCGCTGAGCGTGCGGCCCTCTCGTCGGCGCAGGTGCTGCTCGTCCGTATCGTCTCGGGCCTCGGCACGGTGGCCATCGCGGCCAACAGCCTCGGCGTCAGCGCCGAGGGCCTCTGCTACATGGCAGGCTACGGCATTCAGGACGCCTCCATCGCCCTCATCGGACAGGCCGTCGGCGCACACCGCCGGGACATGGCCAAGCGGTTCGCCTGGCTCTGCACCATGATGGGCATCGGCATCATGGCACTGTCCGGCGCGGGGCTCTGGCTCTTCGCCCCGGCCCTTATGGGCATCTTCACGGCAGATGCCGCCGTCATCGCGCTGGGTGCGCAGGTCCTCCGCATCGAGGCTTTTGCAGAGCCGATGTTCGGGGCCAGCATCGTAGCAAGCGGCGCGATGCAGGGCGCAGGCGACAGCACAGGCTGCTTTGTGCTGAACCTGTTCAGCATGTGGGGCGTCCGGCTCACCCTCGCCTTCCTGCTGGCTCCCCGGCTGGGCCTCGTGGGCGTCTGGGCCGCCATGTGCATCGAGCTCTGCATCCGGGGCGCGCTGTTCCTCATTCGGCTTGCAAGGGGCAAGTGGCTCGATAAGGGTGCTCTGCAATAAAAAAATAAACCTCTCCGTCATCGCTTCGCGATGCCACCTCTCCTACCGAGGAGAGGCCTTGGCAAAACCGGGAACTTTCCCTTTTCGCCAGAGGCTCCCCTCGATAGGGGAGCTGGCAAAGCCAAAGGCTTTGACTGAGAGGTTTTTCTTTTAATTACTTCCGGCCATGCAGGATGGGAGACAGGGGCTTATAGATGACCATGCAGAGCACGGCGTCCAGCAGGCCCTTGACCAGCGTGAAGGGCAGGTTGAAGATGACGAGGCACTTCATGAGGCTGTCGGCAGAGGGCAGGATGGCCTGATACATGCCGAGGATGGCCTCCAGCGGCATATGGTAGAACTCCACATAGGCCGGGTAGGTGATGAAGTAGTTGGAGGGCACGCTGAACAGGGCCATGGCGGCGGCACCCGCTACCGCGCCGAGGATGGCGGTCTTGCGGCTCTTATGATGCTTGTAGATGAAGCCCGCCACGGCGGAGAAGACAGCGCCCAGCATAAAGTTGCACAGCTCGCCGACACAGGCAGTGCTGGTACCCTTGACGACGATGTGGAGCAGGTTCTTCATGAAGCTGATGACCACGCCGTACACCGGGCCGAGGGCGAACGCGCCCAGCAGGGCGGGCAGGTCGGAGAAGTCCATCTTGACGAAGGACGGGATGAGCATCGGGACGGGGAACTCGATGAACATCAGGATGAACGCCACTGCGCTGAGCATGGCGGCAACGGTCAGGTTGTGGGTCGTATCTTTTCTCATGATTTTCCTCCCGGGGCGGCTGCCCCATTCAAATAAAGACTGGAAAGCCCTTTTCTCGCTCGCTGGAACCGGGAAGACAAATGAAAACGCGCCCTGCCATAGCTTACACTATAACAGGGCGCGCACAAACAAATCAAATTGCCTGCCGTTTCTTGCATCCGGACTATACCGTTGGCCCCGGAGTCTCACCGGGTCAGCACTCTTTGGGAGTGGTCGCGGGCTGTACCGCCAGTGGGGAATCGCACCCCGCCCTGAAACGAACTTTCTTTGCAGAGTATAACGCGGCGGGTTTGTCTTGTCAAGCCCTTTTATGCATTTTTTAACAAGCCTCTCCCGATTTGCACCGCTGGCTGTAATATGGTATACTGATTTTATAATTCGTCAGGAAGGTATCTGTTTCTATGCTTTTCACCATCAACGATCTCGGCTTTTCCATCGCCGGACTGCTGCTGGAAGGCTGGCTGGCCTTTGCAGCCCGGTGCGTCTGTGCGCTGGCCCTGCTGTTCATCGGCTGGGTCGTCAGCCGCTGGATGCAAAAAAACCTCTTCCCCCGCCTGCTGAAGCGCAGCTGGCACTTTGCCTTTACGCACCCCCTGCTGGAAAGCTTTGCCCGCCCGGCGGCCCGCATCGCGTGGTACACCGGCATGTATCTGGCCCTGCGCAGCCTGCCCTGGGCCATCCCCGGCCTTGCGGCCCTGCTGCTCAAAGCCTATCGGATGATGCTGGTCTTCCTCATCGGCACCGGCTTCTACCACGCTTCCGGCATCGCGGCTCTGCTGCTGGCCTCGTCCAGCGAAGAAGTCCGCACCAACCGCACCCTGCTCACCCTGCTGGATAAAGTCTACAAAGTAGCCGTCGTGGTGCTCTGCGGCGCGACCATTGCACAGGAGAGCGGCCTGCCCGTGGGCAGCGTCGTGGCCAGTGCCGGTCTTATCGGCCTTACGATCTCTCTGGCCGCACAGGATATGGCCAAGAATTTCTTCAGCGGCGTGGTCATCCTGCTGGACAAGCCCTTCTCCATCGGCGACTGGATCACCGTCGGCGACGTGGAGGGCGAAGTGGTGGACATCAACTTCCGCTCCACGAAAGTCCGGGCCGTGGATAACTCCATCTACATCCTCACCAACAGCACCGTCAGCAGTGCCACCATCAACAACGCTACCCTCCGCAACAGGCGGCTCTACCGCTTCACGCTGGGCGTCACCTACGACACCACCCGACCCCAGCTGGAAAAGCTGATGGCCGACCTCGACGCCATGCTCAAGGCCAGTCCCGACACCTACGAGGACACCGCCTTTGTCCGGATGACCGGCTTCGGCGACTCGAGCATCAACCTGATGGTCTCTGCCTATCTGCGCACCGCCGACCTCGGCGTGTTTTTGCGGATGCAGAACGATTTGAACCTCGACATCATGGACGTGATGAAGGCCGACGGCGTGGAGTTCGCATTTCCCTCCACGACGGTCTACCTCGCAAAAGAGAACTGACCGCAAAAAAGCCGATGCAGCTGCATCGGCTTTTTTGCTACAGCGCAATATCCAGCGCCATCATGAGGGCGAACCCCAGCACCACGCTGATGACGCCCGCCGGTTCGTCCTGCTCCACGGCTTCCGGTATCATCTCCTGCGCCGTCACACAGACCATGCACCCGGCGGCGGCGCTCATGAGCCACGGCAGAGCCGCGCTCACCCAGCCCGCGAGGGCCAGCGCCAGCAGCGCCCCCAGCGGCTCCACGAGGCCCGACGCAGCACCGGCGCAGAAGGCTTTCCGCCTCCCCTGCCCGGCCTGCACCAGCGGCAGGCTCACCGCCGCGCCTTCCGGGATATTCTGCAGGCCGATGCCCAGCGCAAGGGCCAGCGCCCCGCTGACGGCCTCCGGCTCACCCTGCAGGGCCAGCGCCGCCGCAAGTCCCACCACCATGCCCTCGGGCAGATTGTGGAGAGTCACGGCCAGCACCACCCGGCCCATCCGGCCATCCTCTTTTGACCCGGTGTGCATCAGCCGCCCGGCAGCCTCTTCCAGCCGCAGCAGGCCCACAGCACCCAGCACCAGCCCCGCCGCCGGGGCCATCCAGACCGGCAGCGTCCCGGCCTCCGCCCTCTCGATGGCAGGCAGCAGCAGGCTCCACACGCTGGCGGCCAGCATGATGCCCGCCGCCATGCCGCAGAGCATCCGCCGGGTGCGGGGCTCGTCGGCCCGACGCACTAAGAAGACCCCCGCCGCTCCCAGCGCCGTACAGAGCGCCGGCAGCAGCAGGATGACCGCCGCAAACAGATAGACGTTCACATTGCATTCCCCCTTCCCACCGATGTATGCGAAGGGAGGGGGAAATGTGAAGAGAAAAAGCTCTCCTCATTCCGGCAGCTCATGCAGGGTAAATTCGTTTTTTGTTGTTTTCAGGATTCCCTCATCCCGCATTTTGCCCAGCTCTTTCGAGAGGGCGCTGCGGTCAAGGTTGAGGTAGTCGGCCAGCCCCTGACGGTCGAAGGGGATGCGGAAGCTTTTGCTGCCCGCCTTCGCGGCCTGATTGGAGAGATACAGCAGCAGCCGTCCCCGGACGGTCTTCGGGGCCGTGCAGAAGATGCGCTCCGAGAGGGCCAGATTCTTGTGCAGCGAGATGTTGAGCAGGTTCTGCACGAGGACCGGCTGCCACTCCCTGCATCACCC
>OBAA01001555.1_pt1 | contig 10558 bp, 8 predicted proteins | sample 1475961 | NCBI WGS metagenome assembly OBAA01 (sample SAMEA2579960, study PRJEB22360) | human gut metagenome | biome: human gut; feature: human-associated habitat; material: faeces | place: Denmark | collected 2008/2010 | reverse complement strand
TTTTCCCCGATGTTCACCATTCCCCTTAAATATTCGATCAGAGAACGGTCAGAGTCGTCTGCTGCCGCCTTATTAAAAAATCCTCTTCCGTCTGTGTTCGCGTACAGTACGATCTGCATGGCGTCGATCACTGTAGACTTTCCACTTCCGGAATGTCCGGTAAAGAAATTGATTCCCTGATTAAGAGTAAGTACTTTTCTGTCTATGTAATGCCAGTTATTCAGGCAGATTTTCGAGAGCGCTTTGAACGCCTGTTTTGTCTCCACTGTCTTCCTCCTCGCTGAACGTCTCTAATAGTTCTCTGATATCATCTCCAAGCAGCACTGTATTGATGCACGGATAAATGACAAGTCTGCTGTTCTCATCCAGCTCCTCCATCACATCCACAGGTTCCACAATCTGATATTTTTTCAAAAATGCAACAGTCCTCCGCATCTCTGTCGGGGACGGCAGGCCGCTTAACACATGGAATTCTCCCGCTTTTCCGTTCACTGCTCCAAGAGTGGTCACAATATGGCTGCTGGATGACACTGCTGCCATCTGCTCATCATAGATCAGCTTTAACACCAGAATATAGATTGTGGCAAGTCTGGAGAGCTTTTCTCCCCATAGTGTCTCTCCCTGGATGTACATCACGCCCATATGCAGATTTTCCTGCAGTGTGATTCCGGCAACCGCAAAATACGCTTCCAGAAATTCCCTGTGCTTGCTGCATACACGGTACTCCCTGACCGGAACCATCCGCCCGGTCCGTTTTTCAAATTTTCGTTCCAGAAGAAAGGTCTGGCGATATAATGTCTGGATCACATGTTTGATATCGTCCTGTTCTTCTTCCGAAAGCTGCTCGTAATATTCGATCATTGCGGTCTCCTTCGCACAAATTTTAATGCCGGATATTGATACTGTCCACTTTGGATGACTGTCTCTTCCTCATTCAATACCCGATATTTACTGTTCTTTCTGGTACTGTAGTCATATGCCAGGATCAGTTTTTCAAATGCTGTCTCTTCTGTAATATGAAGTGTTCCGGCGTCCATCACTTCGTTTTCCATATGCTCTTCGATAAAATCCTCTATCTCCTGTCTGCTGTAGCGCATCTGAATCCGGTTTAACTTCAGCACATCCTCCCGGTTCAGATCTTCATATTCTTCATCCTGTCCCATCTGGCTGATAAAGTCTGTCCTCTGTTTTCTTCTCTTATACAATGATTTTTCGGAAATCATCTCAAACAAAGACAGGTTCATCCGTTTTCCCGCTTCTGTAAGCAGCCTCTCCGGTTCTTCCTGCGCAGAAATTTTATTCAGAAGCTGCACCACCAACCCCTTGGTATCGGTCTCTCCGCTTAACAGATAATTCATCCGGCTCACGGTTGCCCGCACATATTTGGAATGCTCTCTGTCCATATTGGAGATCCTGTGTTCAATGTCATCAAAGCCCCGTTCGATCAGATCCAGCAGATCTAACACATCCTCTTTCGTATCTCCTGCTGCTTTTGCTTTCTGCCGGATGCTTTCAATCCATTCTTCATTTTCCCGCATATCCCGGAGACATTCTTTGATGTCCATCTTGTAGATATAAAAATTGTCTGAGGTCTTTAAGATATGATACTTTTTCTTGACAATTTCTTCCACATACCCGTCCAGATGCTCCCGCAAAAGTTCCCCGTAAGACTCCTGATCCAAAAGCCTCTCGAAAAACTTGTCCATATTATGAAGCATATCCTGCAGCGCTTTGTTCAGCTTTCTTGTATTGATCAGGGCCGTCCTGAGCATATTCAGATTTACTCTGGAATTATTCTGAAAGGAAAACAGTGTGGCATATACATTCTGAATATATAATTCTGTTTCTTCCAGCTCTTCGGACGTGAGTCGCTCAAATGCCTCAATAAAAACCGCCGCATAATCCGGTATCACAATATTTGTGGTCATCGTACTGTAATCTTCGATCTTCTTCAGCCATCCGGTCTTTAAAAGCCACCGTAAAATGCGGGATGCTGTCGTCTCCAACATGTCAAAGTCCGTCTCGTTCTCCTCCCGTTGAAGCAAAACCTGTTTCTGTGCATTCATATCACTCAATACCTGCACACAGATTTCTTTCGTCAGAAAATAATTACTGTACTGATATTCCTCATTGATCACCAACAGCGACTCCATGTAAATCTCCCGGTTTACCGAACGGAACAAACTCCAGAATGTGTCCGGGATCTCGTATCGTAACTGCATAATTTTCTCCGTATCTCGTTGATTTGTGTCTGTCATATTATAGCACGAAGTCGGTTTCAGGTACAAATAGTTCTGTAACACAATATGCCCCCCTCCCGGGAGAACAGTCTTGTTATTTTAACTGCCTTCCCGAAAGGGAGCATATCTGATGAAAGGATATCCCTTCTATATGTTTACTTTTTCACTTTTAGTGTGCTTTAAATTCATCCGGCACCTGATCGATCGTCTGCCATTTCTGCATTGCGTTTTCTACGCTCATTCCTTTGCTGATCGCATCCTTACGCACTGCATTGATTGCCTGAATTTCTTTCATTCTTGCACCGGTCAGTTTATATCCGCGCATTGCGATCAGTGTTGCGATCCATGCAAGCATTGGAACAACACAGAATAAAATGATTACAATCGTATGCATTCCCTCTGAATAAGGGGTTGTTCCATCCGGAAGTGTTGACAGTCCGATGATTGTCACCGCAATTCCTACTACTGTAGATCCCAGAGAGCTTACCAGCTTATCCACAAGTGAGAATAAGGTTCCGATAATTCCCGGAATATAGCGTCCGGAACGGAATGTTTCGTAATCTGAACAGTCTGCAACCATTGGAATCGGCATATCTGCTGTTGCATAGTATGCTCCGTATCCGATTCCGAAGAAAAGGATAAACAGAATCGTATAGAGATTCAGGTTTGTCAGACTCAGATTCATCGCTGCAACTTCCGGTTTCCACAACAGAAGCAATGCTAAAACACCGATGTACATAACAAGTGCAACGCTGATATAGAGCATTAAAGATGCCTTCTGTCCTTTCTTCTGTGAAGTACGTACTGTCAACAGGAAGAATGGAACGGAAACTACATATCCGACGATCATCATCGGAAGATACAGACCTTTGTAATCTCCCATCATCGCTCCGTAAAGCATCGCCAGAACCGTCATATTCGTTGCGATCGAGAATGCAAGCTTACATCCTGCACCAGCGATCATCAGTCTCTGTAATTCTTTGTTTGCTTTTAAAATAGCTACATATTCTTTTATTTTAACTTTTTCTTTTCCGCCTTCTCCACCAAGTCCAAAGAATTCCGGACGGTCTTTTTCTGCAATACCGATAACAGCCAGTGCAGTCATGATCGCTGATACGATCATCGCCAGAGGAATCATGATATTAAAGAATTCTTCTGTTCTGTAATTTCCTCCGGTTACGATCGGCGCAAGAAACTGTACAAGCCCCATACCGATCAGGCTGGCAATCGTATTAAAGATTGTAAACAGAGGTCTCTGTTTCGGGTCATTTGTCAGACATGTCTGTCCTGAACGTGTAACCGATGTCTGGAATGTATATCCAACCATATTCAGTGCGTAGAACAAAATAAAGCATAAATAACGCAGCCACATCATATCCTCAGAAATGATACGGGTTCCAAAATACAGTAAAATTGAGGATACGATCATAATCAGATTTCCGATTACCATAAACGGTCTGAATTTTCCCCATTTGGTAGAAGTTCTGTCCATGATTGCTCCGATGATCGGGTCAATGAACGCATCTCCTGCACGCATCAATGTTACCATTGTAGTTGCAAATGCCAGCAATAAGCCAAGAACTCCGTTTGCATAATATGCAATAAAGTTCATTGTCAAAATATAATAGACATTTGTCGCCCCATTATTCATAGGGAAAAGAACAAGCTGATACATCTTTGCCCTGTTCAGAGCATTGACAGATGTTGCCTGAGTAGATTCCTGTTTCATATTATTCTCCATTCTCCCGCCCGGATGCGGCGGTCTGTCTCTTTGCCTAAAACAGCACCTCTGCTTTGTAAAAGCAGAGGGCCATCCGATTTACTCGTTTCTTATTTCAATTTCTTCTGCAAGATTTGCAGTTGCTTTTTTCTTATACCCAGTTCTGGCTCTTTCCTTTGCTCTTTTTGAGCTTGTAATCCGGATTTGGCTGGCTGACACGGCGAATTGTGCTCGTATCTTTTGCCTGACCGGACACAGCTTCCAGACGAACTTCTCCGTTTAACGGAACCCGGAATTCAAAGACTTTATTGCCTGTCTTTTCTTCCAGCAGCTTGCCGTTTGCATATAATGCAACTTTTGTCTGGTTCGAATAAACCTTAACTTTAGTGACTGCTTCCGTTCTGTCTACGTAGCGGCTTCCGCAAAGATGTACGAAAGGCTCTTTGCTCCAGTACGCTTTGTAAATGTAGAAGCTGTCTTTTTTTACTTTCCGGTCGAATGTCATAAGTCCCTTATGATTCATTCCCGGCTCTCCACCCTGATCTCTCGCATCTGCCGCAAAATCGAACATGTTCCATACGTGGGTACTCCACATATACGGATGACGCTCAAAACATTTCAGCATAAATTCATGGTAGAGACTCTGATATTCTTCTGTATGGTCTCCTCTTCTTGGACGTGAGGAATGTAAATTCGGCATTCCTTCACAGCCATACTCAGAATATCCCAAACACCTGTTAGGGTACACGCGGTGGAAAAAGCTGATCCACCAGTCATTTAAAAACAACCCTGGAACATACCATCCCAAATACAAGTTCCAGCTTACTAAGTCAGACAGATGTGCTACCTTGTTGAAAGGACCGCACACTGCATAGCAGGCCAGTGTTGTAGGACGTGTGGAATCCATTTTGTGACACAGATCATTGAGTTCACGGTGATTATCCAGCATATCCTTATTATCCTTTGTGGAAATCGTGATCTCATTGGATATTCCCCATGTAACAATACTTGGATGATTGTAATTCTGTACGATCAGCTCTTTCATCTGGCTAATGGTATTTTCCCGTCCGTTTGGCATATGTTCTGAGATGTATGGAATCTCCGCCCAGACAATCATTCCGTACTGATCACACAGATCATAGAAATACTGATCATGCTGATAATGCGCGAGACGAACTGTATTTGCCCCGATCTCACGAATAAATTCCATATCTTCTCTGTGGTGTTCTTTTGTTAATGCATTTCCGATTTCCTTCCGGTCCTGGTGTCTGGATACTCCATGCAGAGGATAGGATCGTCCGTTCAGGAAAAATCCTTTTTTCGGATCCACGCTGAATGTACGGACACCAAATGGAATGTGAACGTCGTCTTTGACTTCTCCGTCTTTCATCAACTCTACTACTGCTGTATATAAATATGGATCTTCCACTCCATCCCAAAGATGTACATCCGGTATCGTAATCGTCACATCTTTTCCTTCACCTTTTGCTACAGGATTTCCCTGTGCATCAATTAAAGTTACTGCTACTTTGGCATTTTCTGCCTTATGGAAACTCTCTACATGAACCTTTCCATCTTTTCCTTCTACTGTCGGCGTTACCATTACACCGTCTCCGCCGTAGTAGTCCATCTCAAAATGTTCATTTGATACAATACGAAGAAGAACATCTCTGTAAATTCCACCATAAAATGTGAAATCTGCTTTTTGAGGATATACCCTGTCGTTGACACTGTTATCCACTGCTACTTCTAACTTGTTTTCTTTTGTTAAAAACTCTGTCACATCTGCACGGAATGTGGAATATCCGCCGTCATGACTCATCACCTTCTGACCGTTTAACTCCACCTCGGCAGAGGAATTTACTCCCTGAAACTCCAGGTATACTCTCTGGGTCTTGCTGTCAAAATCCGGGGCTGAAAATGTAGTGCTGTAATGACAGGTTCCTCGATAATAGTCATTTCCTCCATCCTGTCCGTCCACTGCATTCCAGGTATGCGGTAAATCCACTTTGACCGCTTTTCCGTCACGCCCTGTGAACACCCAGCCTTTCTTCAGTTCAATTTCTCTTCTCATTTTACTGGTTCGCATAGTAATTACTCCATGTTTTTGTTATTTCTTACACTTCTCAATTTATTTCGAAATGATTATATCTGCAATAATTTGCAAGTACAACCGTTTTTGTTCAGGTGGTATTTCTTGTGGTGTAAGTGGGTAAATTTTTTACAAAAAAGAGCCTGGCTCACTGACCAGACCCTTTGTGTCTCTTCTACTTTTTGTTGGAATCTCTTTCAAGAGGAAGCATAACGTTGAAATAAAAACATCCATTTTTTACCTCTGTTGTCAAATGTCCCTCATATTTTTGAATGGTATGGAGCATGCTCTTCATTCCATATCCGTGATATCCGTTCTTCGCCTTTGTCGTAAGCGGAAGTCCATCCTCAAACTTCACTTCTCCGCACATCGGATTGACTATCTGCAGCATCAGAAAGCTTTGTCTTTCGTACAGCATGATATCAATCACTCTTTTTTCTTTGCTTTCCAGCTTTCTCACCGCTTCAATTGCGTTATCCAGAGCATTTCCAAACAATGTATACAAATCTACCGGATTCATAAAAGCCAGCAGAGATCCATCTGCCACACAGTTGATATGAATCCCGCTATTTTCACAGATCAGACTTTTTTCTGTCAAAATGGTATCCAGAATTTCATTTCCTGTTCTCACAATAGCACTGTAGATCTGCACGGATTTTTCAATTTTTTCGAGATATGTTTCCCTCTCTTTTTCATCTTTGACAGCACGTATCGCCTGTACCTGATGCTTCAGATCATGACATTTGTGATTGATCAGCTCTATCGTCTCTTTGGACAGCTGATACTGCCCTTTTTGTTGATGCCAGAGAAGCTGAATGGTTTCCAGCTCTTTTCTCATACTGCTCTTTTTAAACAATGCACTTTGCAGATACAATAAGGTGATACAATAAAACTGCAACACAATGTTGAATAAAGCAGCCCCCGGATCGACCTTTGCGTAAATAAACAAATTTTCTGACATAATACAAAACACCCATGCAGAAACCATCTGTCTCGGGCCAATCTGATATTGCCCCTTTTCCGGCATCCAGCGAGCCAGTGTCAGTCCTATGGCCACATTTACTGCCACCAAAAATAAAATTTTCAAAAGCCAGTTTCCCAAATCTCCCAGCAGTGGACTGCAAAGTACATAGCTGGTTTCCAGTACCAGCAAAAATGTCATCGTTCCCCATACACCACAATACCAGAGGCCAAATCCCTTGCCCTTCACACAATTGTAAAAAATCAGAACCGCACTAAAATACGTAATAAATAAAAGGGGAACCTGCCCCCAGTAGCTCCAGTCTGTAAGATTTTCTATCAAATAATATACTCCGGACAGAATTAAAACACATACTGCTCCCGACAGAATCAGTCTGACTTTAAAATGTGTCTTTCTTCTCAGCGGAAGCAGAAACACCAGACAGGATATCCATAAATTAATCCCATACCACAGGCTCTCCATTCCCAGCTTTAGATTTTCACTCATCGTTTCCCTCTTCCCTTTCCTGCATCAGCCTCCCAGAAAATCTACCACTGCACTCAGAAATGCAGGTCTGTTTCTCCTGCTGATTTCCAGCTCATCTCCACCCACAACCGCAATGTTTTTTCTGATTTCGGAAACATACTTCAAATTTACCAGATAACACTGATTGCATTTTACAAAATGCCAGTCTTCCAGCTCTTCCTGCACGTCCTTTAATGCTCCGCGAATCGTAAATACTCCTGCTTTCGTGTGATAGTGGAGCATCCGGTTATGGATCTCTACATAATAGATCTCTCTGCTGTCCAGAAATTTCGCCCCATCCGGAAGATTCAGACAGATCCTTTTTCCTTCCCGGTTTTTCACTCTTCCCACAGCTCTTGTAAAACGCATGGAAAAGGTATAATAGTTGAGCGGTTTTAAAATGAAATCCAGCGCATCTACTTCGTAGCCCTTGATCGCATACTGCGCCATATTCGTGATAAAAACAATCACTACCTCCTTATCCAGCCCCCGTATCTTCTGAGCTGCCTCCATACCATTTAGATGAGGCATTTCGATATCCATCAGAAGAATATCAAATTTTTGATAATTCTGAACCAGCTCTCTGCCGTCCGGAAATGCTGTAGTCTGAATCTGGAGATCATATTCCTTTGCATATCTGCCCACCATCTCCTGTATCAATCCACGATATTCAGTTTCATCTTCTACAACAGCTACACGCAGCATCCTCTGCCTCCTTTGCTATAAAATGTCATTTCCTGACTTGGTTTCTTATAAGAGTATTATTATACCATAATCTTTTTTGAAGATGTACCCCCTAAATATTGCCGGCAGGAATTCGTTTTCATCCCACTTGACATCTATCGGGAAACCCGTCACAATAAAGGTATACCCATCCGGGCATCCCGTAATACATGCCTGCGGCGGGCGGACTTTGTCCGATAAGGTATCAAAAACGATTTAGATGCGTGGCTCACATTTCTCAGCGAGGATAATCCGGAAATGATCGTCCAGCTAATCAAACAATATCCGAAGTTTATTCCTATGTACCGGGAGATTTATGAGCTTTGCAGGAATGTGGAGAAAGTTATGGGATTGTTTTCAAAAGAATTACAAATATTGGATAAGAATACCGTACAGTATATGATCGATCAAATGCAGGATACGATCGATGAACAACAGAGTACTATTCAGGAACAGCAAAACACTATTAAGCAAAAAAGTGAGTTGCTTGCATCTCAGGAAGTTCTTTTGCAACAAAAAGAAAGCGAACTTGAGCAGCTTAAGAAACAGTTAGAAGAACAATGTAAATAATAAGGAATGCTAATTGCTTCGTAAATACAAAGCATTACAGGATACATATTTGGCACTAATGTCACTGATGATTTAAGCCATAGAAAAACCACCCTCAGAATGATATGATACTTTGGCGAGTTTGGGTGGCATTTTCTATGTACATTCTTTAATTGGTCAACCCCTTATGGGCGGTTGTTCTTTTTGCATCTTCAATATAGCACATCTGCATCAATTCTGTAAGGCAATAGGTTACAATTTACATGATTTCTGTTAAAACGTAATTTCTTCGATACTTTTCTACTGATTCTGCAGAAATGTCATGTGTGAATCATGCTTCAAATACCTTATTATATAGTTCCGCATGTTGTTTTTGGCAAATACTTAAGTAAATTATGGCAATAAGCGCAGCAATAGAAATAATAGTTATTTGCATAATATCATAGAACATATTCGTGCAATTCTCCTTTGTCCATTGTCAGGACTGCTGAATATTTTTGCATGGTTTCCGGAGAGAGTCTGTGAGTGACGCTGATACATGTGATATTTTCCAATGATAAAATACTGTTTTCTACAGCATTTGCGGTTTGTTCATCCAATGACGATGTTGCTTCGTCCATTAGCAGTATATCCTTTCCACTTAACAAAGCTCTGGCGATAGCAAGACGTTGACATTCTCCTCCTGAGAAATTGTTTCCGTTTTCCTCGATTATTGTATCGAGTCCTTGTGGCAAATTTTCAATAAACACCTTTAGTCCTGCTTTCTTAACAGCTTCTGTGATTTCGTGCTCTGTGTATGATTTCCACAGAGTAAGGTTATTGCAAACACTATCATTGAATAAAAAAGTTTTTTGATGAATCATAGCCAGTCTGTCTGGAAGAGCTGCGATTTCATCTGTACAAATCTTTCCTTCGAATTCTGGATAATATCCTGCAATGAGTTTTAACAGTGTGCTTTTCCCACTTCCACTTTTTCCGAGAATCGCGTATTTCTTTCCTTTTTCAAAAGTGGCAGATACATTTTTTAAGATAGTTCTGTCATCGTACTTGAAACTTACATTTCGTAGTGAAATATGTTTTTTGAGTTTGTGTCCTGTTTTTTTCTCATGGATTTCAGGATGAGAAAGAGTATGCAAAGTATCCAATACAGGTCTGGCAGACTTTAGTTCGCTAATCTTTGCAGAAAGCTCGAAGGCAGGAGAAATCACTTGTCCGGTAAGCTGAGTGACTGCGACAATACTGCCAATGGTGATATATCCCTTAACTGCAAAAAATCCAGCCAACCCCATGATAAAAAATTGGACAGCGACAGATGAAAGTGTAGTTAAACCATATACACTTGCCATCAAGGATGAAAAATGTTCTTTGTTGCTATCTAATCGTTTTGCTGTCTTAGAAAATTTATGAAACATCTCATCCTCTGCATGGTAAGTTTTTATCACTTCATAACCAGTTAGAAGATCAGCTACTGTTTCATTGTAGGATGTTGTTGATTTCATGACCGTTTCCTGTGCTGTGCCAAGTACCTTGGTAAAAAGACTTGGCAATAAGCTTGGGATTGCCATGGCTGCAATGGAGATAACAGCAATAAGTGGATTCATGTATAAAAGCACGAGAACAGCAAACACGATACAAATGACAGAGTCTAAGATGGAAATACGGTTTTGCAACACTTTTTCCTCAATGATAGAAAAATTTTGGTTGAATGCCGTAACATATGACGCATTACCCGTTTCTTCATAGTTAGC
>OBAA01001549.1_pt1 | contig 10639 bp, 8 predicted proteins | sample 1475961 | NCBI WGS metagenome assembly OBAA01 (sample SAMEA2579960, study PRJEB22360) | human gut metagenome | biome: human gut; feature: human-associated habitat; material: faeces | place: Denmark | collected 2008/2010 | reverse complement strand
CCGCCATACTGGATGGAGACGCTTTCCAGCGTGGCGGCGGTCCCATCCAGCAGCGGGATGCTGCCGTCCTCGGCCTCACTGGCGGCCTGTTCGGCCTTCTGGTTCGCGTGGGTCAGCAGGGCCAGCGCCGCCCCGGCGGCGAGGACGAACACCAGCAAAACGATGAGGGTACGCCGTTTCGTTTTCATGGCGTGCCTCCTTACCTGCGGCGGCGCAGCAGCACCACCACTGCGCCCACAGCCAGCACAGTCGCCGGGAGGATGAGAACGAACACCAGACCCAGCACAGCGGCGGTGTGGCCCGAGATGGTGATGGGCGCAGCTTCCAGCGCCTTGGACTCCACGAGGGTGGTCCCCTCCTGCCCGGCCAGAGAGGCAGCGCAGCCCTGCAGGAAGGTCACGTTGCCGGGAACGGTCTGGTAGACGGCCTCGTTGTCCATGTTGCCGCAGTTGACCCAGATGACCTCTGCGCCGGTGCTGTTATTGGAAGCATAGGCTGCCAGCGCAAAGGGACCGTCGGGGTCGCCGTCTTCCTGTTCGGCGGTGGTCATCTCATAGCCCGCCGCCTTGCTGTAGGAGCTCTCGGTGCTGACCAGCAGAGCTTCCGAAGTGACGCCCTCCGTCTCGGTGATGGTGATGCCCTGCGCCATCTGCAGCAGGACGCGGCGGCTGGTGTCGATGCCGTCCAGCGTGCCGCTCTCGGTGTCGGTGGCGTAATCCGGCAGCAGATAGTAGGGGTAGCCGTTCAGGTAATGGCCGCTGTCCCCTTCCACTACGAGTCCGGGCGTCCGGGTCAGGCCAAACTCGGCCATCAGGGCGTCAAGGTTCGGGGTGGAGTAATAGCTGTCGGTGGTGAGCATCAGATGTCCGCCGTTTTTCAGGTAGGTGCGCAGGGCCGACATCTCATCCACGAGGCCGCCCGCCGATGCAACGTCCTGCTGCGGGTCATTGATGATGAGCAGATCGCAGTCGTCCGGGATGGTGTCCGTCAGCAGGTCGAGGGGGCTGACGGAGAGGTTCTGGCCTTCCAGCGCGTCGGTCAGGGTGTCGGTGAGGCGCTGTTCGCCGTGGTTCGTCGTGTAGTAGGCGTGGAGCTCTTCGCCGCTGGTGATGCGGTAGATGGCAGCGGTGAGCTTATTTTCGCCGCCGAAGGTCACGCTGTAGCTGCCGGTGGTGTAGTAATCGGAGTAGTCATAATCGTAGAGGTCGGACGCCGCCAGCACGGCGCTCTTCTCCCCCGAAACGAGGATGAGACTGCCGTTCTCAGCCGACTGCACACCGTACTGGGCGGCGAAGGTCGGGTAGACGGCGGGGTCTTTCGTCTCCCATTTGATGTGGCTGCTCTCGGAGGCATAGCGGTCCAGCAGCTTTGTGATGATGGCGTCCTCGCTGCCCGTCTCGGCCAGATAATAGATGGTGACATCCTGCGTCAGGGCGTGGGCGATGTCCTTGGAGCTGCCGCTGAGGGTGTAGAGCCCGGCCTCCGAGAGGTCGAACTCGGTGTACTTCGTCGGAACGGCCCGGACGATGAGGTTGAGCAGGACGGCCAGCACGACCACCAGCACCGTGACCGCCGAGGCATAGATGCCGCTGCGCAGCCGCAGACGTTCCAGCGTGCCTGCGCTTTTTTTATCAAATTTCTTCATAGTCTGCCCCCTCTCAGTTCCAGCGGCGCTTCTCGATGCCCTGCGCCGTAAAGAAGAGGAAGAGCACCGTCACCGTCAGATAATAAACCAGCGTCGGGATGGAAAAGCTGTTGTTGACGAACTCCTCAAAGGGCGCAAACAGGCAGAGGGTGCTCAGGACAGCACTGAACGCTTCGGTGAGCCATGCGCTGCGCAGCAGGAACAGGGCGCTCAGCCCGGCGCAGAGGGCCGCAAAGCAGAAGCAGCCCAGCGTGAAGCTCCGGGTGCGCAGGCCCACCGCAAGGGAGGCTCCCGCCGACAGAGCCGTAAAGACCACCAGCGCCACGGCGCTCCCGGCGTTGAACATACTCCGGAGGCTGGGCATCATATAGGCCAGCAGCAGGGCCGAAAAGCCCATGACTGCCGCGATGATCTGGTTCTCCGTGAGGCCGGAGCAGAACTCGCAGACGGCGATGGCCGCACATCCCAGCAGGAAATAGCACAGCAGCGCGGCGAAATTTGCCCCGCCGGCCGAGGCCGTGCCGCCCAGAAGCCAGAGCACGACGATCATGATGCCGTCGGCCAGACAGGGCAGCGCGAACACGGTGCAGAGGGCCAGATACTTGCCCACCACGATGCCCCACACGGACACCGGGCTGGTGAGAAGGAGCTGGTCGGTGCGGGCGCGGCGCTCTTCGGCCAGCGAGCGCATGGCCAGCACCGGGAAATAGAGCAGCAGCATGAAGATCGTGCGGTAGAGCGTATAGTAGCCAAAATCCGTCAGGCCGTAACCGAGGTTCAGGGCCAGAAAATAGATGCCGGAAGCCGCCAGCAGAAAGGCCGTGAGCAGATAGCCCATCATGCCGTGAAAAAAGCTGCGCAGCTCCCGCTTGTAGATGGCAGGCATCGAATCAGTCCTCCTTTTTATCCGAAGTCTCTTCCGGAGCCGTCAGCTCAAGGAAGAGCTCTTCCAAATCGCGCTCTTCGGCGGCAAGGTCCACGACGGCGGCCAGATGCCCCTGCGACAGGATGAGCGCCTTGTCGCAGACGGCCTTTACCTCACTGAGGATGTGGCTGGACAGGATGACCGTGTGGATGCGGCCCAGCTCCCGGATGAGGCGGCGCAGCTCGATGACCTGCGCCGGGTCGAGGCCCACGGTGGGTTCGTCCAGAATGATGAGCTGCGGACTGCCCAGCAGCGCCTGCGCCACGCCCACCCGCTGGCGGTAGCCCTTCGAGAGGCTGCGGATGAGCCGGGGCAGGACATCCTCCAGACCGGTACGGCGGGCGGCAGACTGCACCTGTGCCGGGCGGTCGGCTTTCTTGACGCCTTTCAGTTCGGCGGCAAAGTCGAGGTACTCGGCCACCGTCATCTCCGGGTAAAGGGGAGGCTGTTCCGGCAGATAACCCACGCAGGCCTTGGCGGCGTCGGCTTCCTCGGGCAGCGGATGGCCCGCCACCGTCACCTGCCCCTCCGTGGCGGCGAGATAACCGGTGAGGATGTTCATGATGGTGGACTTACCGGCACCGTTCGGCCCCAGCAGGCCGTAGATGACGCCGTCCTCCACCGTGAAAGAGATGTCGTCCACTGCAAGGCGGCTGCCGTATTTCCTGGTGAGGTGGGATACTTCTATCACAAAAAACGCTCCTTCTCTGCGGGTGTCCCCGGGAATATCTGCATCATTTTAGCCCGAAAATGTGTCAGAAATAAGATAAACCTGTGTGCGTTTCCAAATATTGTTTCTTTTGCGCTGATGCGGCAGTTTTCGCGGCCGGACGCAAAAAGAGCGCCGCTCCCCGCAAAGGGAACGACGCTCTTGGAAGCCTTGTAATTCTTGCAATTACTTACGGCCGAAACGCTTGTTGAAGCGCTCAACACGTCCGCCGCTGTCGACCAGCTTCTGCTTACCAGTGTAGAAAGGATGGCACTTGGAGCAAACTTCGACGTGGATCTCGGGCTTGGTGGAACGAGTCTTGATGACGTTGCCGCATGCGCAGGTGATGGTGCAGTCAACGTAGTTCGGATGGATACCCTGTTTCATTCTTTTCACCTCATTTCTGGTTCTGACTTATTGGGGCCATATTTAATGTATGTGCCCATCACAACCTTCAATATCGGCTACCCCCTCGAGCGGCCTTGGAAACGATTGCCTTAATATTATATCACTCTCCGGAAAAATTGCAAGAGGATATTTTGACTTTTTTGCACTTTTTTCTGGAAAGTCCTTCTCTCCGCCCCGGAAAACGAACAAACCCGGCAGAAAACTCTGCCGGGCCGTTTCTGATTCCTCCAGCCTCACCTGGGAATGGGCGTTCCGGCTCCCGCAGGACAGCTGCTTTCCGCAAAAGCAGCTGCCAGAGCCAGAGCTCCAGGACAAGGCTTATCTGCATCGCATCCGAAAGACACGATGAAACGAATTTACCGGACAAAGTAAATGCCGTCGGCACCCTCTGCATCCGAGATGGCGACCATGAGCAGCTCGCCCTCGTCTGTCCAGGTAAAGATGCAGGCGTAGCGCAGCTCCTCGCCGTTGTAGTCGAAGATGACGCCCACGCTGCCGTCGTCGAGATACTGGTAAGTGCCGTTCAGCGTGCCGCCGCCCTGGATCATCTTTGCGCCGCCTGCGGCGTCAAAGGTGAACTGCAGCGTACCGCCGTATGCCGCCAGAGACTCGTCCATCTCGGCCTGAGTCATCTCGCCGCCGTCGATGTAGCCGCCGGCAAACGACCAGACCGTGTTGCTCATGTCCGGCGTATCTGCCTGCGGAAGCTCCCACAAAGAGTTTTCCTCTTCCAGCACAGCTGCCGTAGGGGCCGCATCCACAGAGATGGCCGGCGCGGCCAGCACCGGTGTCGAAAGCGAGGCCAGAAGTGCCGCGCTAAGTGCAAGAGAAGTGATACGTTTCATAAAACTTTTCCTCCTTGTGCGATATTCGGAGCGCACATTTTGTCTGGTTCCAGTATACTCTTTTCTGCCCCTGCGGCGGGCAGTTTGACACGATTCGCCCCGAAACTGCGCTCAATCGACCCGGCTCACAGGGAAACGCGGAGGATGAATCTGCCGTCCTGCACCGAGAAATCCGAAAGCCCTTTATATTTTTCCACGATAGCGCAGATGCTGCGCACACCGATGCCGTGTCCTTCGGCGTGGGTCACCGGCAGGCCGTTTTCAAACTGTATCCCCTCCGGACAGGGATTGACGAACTGCAAAAAGAGATGCCCATTCTTTTCCCGGGCAGTAACTTCAATGTATGCAGGGCCATTCTCCGCTTTCATCCTGCGGCAGGCCCGGAGCGCATTTTCCAGCGCATTGGAGAGCAGCACGCAGAGGTCTGTCTCGGCCACCGAGATAAGCTGCGGGATATGAGCCTGAATGTTGAGCGGCACACCGCAGCTCTCCGCCCGGCCTGCAAAGGACGAGAAGATAAGGTTCGCAGCCTCGTTCTCGCAGTAGGTCGTCACTTTGCTGGCCTCTATCTCGGAGCAGATGCTCTGGATGTACTCCTGTGCCTGCTCTCCCCTGCCGTTCTCGATGCAGGCGGAGATGTATTGCAGATGGTGGCGCAGGTCGTGGCGGTAGGCGCGAGTCTGCTGCTGGGAGGTGCGCAGGGCCTCGATCTCCCGCACTGCCTGGCCGACCTGCAATTTGAGGTTGTTCCGGGTCTGTTCCAGCTGGCCGCGGGTGCGCTCCTCTGCCGAGACCCGGAGGACAAAGACGATATACGCCACGCTGCACACGAAGGGCATGAATTCCACCGCCGCCTGATTGCCCCGGGCGAGAAGGTCGGTGTAGATGCGGGTCACATAATCGAAAAGATAGCCTGCCAGCGGCACTACCCCGAACAGAAGCTGCATCGAGCGCGGATACCGGGCAAAGCTGCGGGCCGCCGGGGCAACATAGCGCAGCAATACCGCCAGCAGCGGCAGCGTGGCCCCAAACTCGACCGGCGTACAGGCGCTCTCGGCAGACGGGACCACAATCTCGACGGCGGGCTGCAGCCAATTGATGCCCGGCACCATCGCAATGATCAGCAGTGCCACCCAGCGCCGGAGCTGACAGCACAGATATGCCGCCAGCACCGAGATGGTGGGCCAGAGCCATTTTCCGCTGAGGACGCTGAGGATGATGGCAAGCGGCAGATGGGTGATAAGCGGATACATCTCCTGCATCGCCGTCCAGCTATCCATATAGGTAATGAGCGCCTGTATCAAGAGCATGGCTGCTGAGCCGACCGCCAATATGATGCGGTTCTTCTTCGTCCAACTGATGTCGCAGAACGCCGCCGAGAGTGCGATGCCAAAGAGCGCCACGGCAACTCCGTTTGGTACAGTAAGAGCGTTCACTACATGACCACCTGCTTTCGGTCAAAAATATAGCTCAGGTAGCGGTCCTTCGTTTCCGAATACTTCCCGTGGGGCAGCGGCACCACGGCTCCGTCCTGCATCGTGATGGAGCGGGCTGCGATGTTGGCGATATACTCCATATTGATAAGGAAGGAGCGGTGGGGACGGAGGAAATTCGGGTATTCCACGAGCTGGTCGCAGAGGTCGTCCAGCCGGCCCATGCTTTCCAGCATGACGCCGTTGTTCAGGTGAAACGTGAGCGTCCGCCCCATCACCTCGCAGTAGACCAGCTCTTCCAGCTCCAGGCGGACGATGCCGCTCTTGCTCCGGAGGATGAGGCTGTGCTTCTGCTCCCTGGTGCAGGCCGCACAGGCCGAGTCCATCAGGCGGAAAAAGTCCTCTCTCCGGATGGGCTTGAGCTGGTAATACCATGCATCCACCGCGTAGGATTCCACCGCAAACTCCGTGCTTGAAGTGAGGAAGATGATCTTCACATTCGAGTCATATTCCCGTATCTCCCGGGCCGCAGCCATCCCGTTTTCGCCCGGCATCAGGACATCCAGCAGGATGATGTCGAAGCGCGTTCCCTTCTCCACCTCCGCCATCAGCTCGACCGGGCTTTGATAAGACGTATGGGCAAAGTCCTGCCCGCGGTCAGCAGCATATTCTTCCAGCAGAGCTTCCAGCCGTCTGGTCTCTTAGGTCTCGTCGTCACAAAATGCGATCTTCAGCATAAGGGGATCTATCCATTCCCTTCTTTGTTTATTCTCTTCTATAGTATAGAGATTCTTGCTTTTTTCGTCAAGTTGTGATGGCAGTCCACTGGGCTGATCGCTTGCCGCCTGCGGGCGGCCGTGCTGTTCCGCCAACGATCACTTTTGCACAGAAAATGAGCCTCCTGCATTGGAAAATCGATGCAGGAGGCTCGTTATTACCATATTATGAGGGAACCGTAATTTATAATTTCGCACCCGGCAATCAATGAAACATGCCGCAGGAAAATGACGCAGAAAAATATTCTTTTTAACCCGCCTGCTGCCGCTTATCCAGCCGCATCTTATCCGCGATCATCGCAATGAACTCCGAGTTGGTCGGTTTGCCGCGCAGATTGTGGATGGTGTAGCCGAAGTAGCTGTTCAGGGTATCCACATCGCCACGGTCCCATGCCACCTCAATGGCGTGGCGGATGGCCCGCTCTACCCGGCTGGCGGTGGTGCCGTTTTTCTTGGCGATCTCCGGGTAGAGACGCTTGGTGACGGCGTTGATGTACTCCGGCTCGTTCATGGTGAGCAGGATGGCATCCCGCAGGAACTGGTAGCCTTTGATGTGGGCAGGGACGCCGATCTGATGCAGAATGTCCGTGACCTTCAGCTCGTCGCTGTCCACGCTGGCCGTGATAAGCCGCTTCTGGTGGCCATGGGCGACCTTGAGCACCCGGCTGGCAAGGACATTCTCGTCGAAGGGTTTGACAAAGTAGTAGGCGAAGCCCTCATCCAGCAGCTCCTGGACCATTTCCTCGCTCTGGAAGGCACCGGTGACGAAAAACGTGGTGTGCGTTTCGCCGGCGGCGACATATTTCTGCTTGACGGCCAGAGCATCCAGCCCGGGCATGAAGGCATCCAGCAAAACCACCTGCGGCCGCACCGCAAGCATCTTCTGCAAAATCTGAAGGCCGTCTTTTTCCACGACGGTCACTTCTACGCCTTTTTGCTCCAGCGCCTCTCGGCAGGCCGCCGTAACGTCCGCACTGGTATCCGACATCAAAAATCTTACTTTATCCATCGTACTATCCTCCAATGTGTGCAGTTCCCTTTACAGTCTAGATTTTACCATATTTTACCATAGATTGCAACAGGAAATTTTTACATTTTTTGGAATTTTCGTAAAAATCTTCTTGTTCATTCTGCGATCTGCGCTTCGGCATCGTTTTGAACGGCGTTTTTTGCCTGTTCGAGCATCGTCTGGGCGAAAATCCCGTAGCCTCGAGTGGGGTCATTGACCAGAACATGGGTCACAGCACCCACGAGGCGCCCATTTTGGAGGATGGGGCTTCCGCTCATGCCCTGCACGATGCCGCCGGTCGCAGACAGAAGCGAAGGGTCGGTCACCCGGATGACCAGATTCCGGCGGGGGTCGGCGTCGCTGACCCGCTCGATCCGGATGCGGTATGCGCGGGGCGTTTCCCCCTCGATGGTGGCCCATATCTCAGCGGGGCCGGTGACGACTTCCTGCGCGAAGGCGATCTCCCGCAGCTGGCCCGAGAAGTGGGTGCGCGTCGTGCCGTAGACGCCGTTCTCGCCGTTGATGCGGATGGTGCCGATGGCGTGGGCGCTCAGGAAATGGCCCTTTAGCTCACCGGGGCTTCCGGCCGTTCCGGCACTGCAGCCGGTTATCTCGCAGGGAACGATCTCGCCGCTGCGCAGGGCGACGCTTTCGCCGGTGTCGCTGTCGCTGATGGGGTGGCCCAGTCCCGCAAATACGCCGAGCTCCTCGTCGGCGAAAGTCAGTGTACCCACACCGGCGGAGGAGTCCCGCACCCACATTCCGGCCCGCCACTGCCCGGCGGCACCGTCCCACACCGGGGTCAGGGTAGTCAGCTTCTGCTCACCACTGCGGATATACACGACCTCCACGGACTGCCCCTCGGCAGCGTCCAGGGCTTCCTTTACGGCGTCATTGCTCTCGGTGCGGGTCTGCCCGATGCAGATGACCCGGTCGCCGAGGCGAAGCCCGGCCTCCTTGGCGGGATTCGATGTCCCGCCGTCAGCCTGCCCGATCTCCGAAAATCCCACGATGAGCGCCCCTTCGGAGAACATCTTGACGCCGAACGGTGTACCGCAGACGGTCACTCTGGGCCGCTCTGTCACCACCGCCCGGATGGTCTTGATGGGGAGCCACCCGCCCAGCGTCAGCGTCGTCTGGTAGCTGCCCACCGCCCGGGTGCTGGCGACATTCTGGCTCCCATGGCCGCGCTGCGGCTCGACCCATGCAAAGCGGGGAAGATATAAGGCTTGTCCCGGCTCCAGATAGACCCGGTCCGGCAGACAGCTGTACAACCAGCCCAAAGCTGCCGCAAGAGCCAGCAGCAGATATGCTGCCGCAAGCTTTGCCCGCTGCATTCTCTTCACGCCCATGGCCTCCCTCGCTGTTTTTGGGGTTATTATGCGGACGCAAAGAGGGAATTATCCTTCGGCAGTTGACTTTTGCGGCGAATCTTGCTACTATAAATAAAGTTTCCGTGCGGGAGTGGCGGAATGGCAGACGCGCTGGTTTTAGGCACCAGTTCCAACGGAGTGAGGGTTCGACCCCCTTCTCCCGCATAAAAAATGACCTCAAGCTCAGGCTTGGGGTCATTTTTTATCTTGCGGAGAAGAGGGGTCGAACAGTACGGCCGCCCGCAGGCGGCAAGCAATCAGCCCGGTGGGCTGTTGCTTAGTGCGCGGGTTCCACGAGTCAGGAATGTCTACGGGGACCGCAGCCTCTGATGCCCCAAGCTCAGGCTTGGGGTCATTTTTTTATCTTGCGGAGAAGAGGGGGCGAACAGCACGGCCGCCCGACGGTTCGTACCGTGATATGGACAAATAATCCCCTTGATGAACCAGGCCGCTGTCTCTGTTTTACGGAGACGGCGGCCTGATTCATTATTTTTGACTACTTTTTGTCCCGGGGAACCCCCCGGGAAAACCCTGCTGCGGCCTACTTTTTCTGACTACGCTCCTGACTACAAAGCACCCGGCAAAAGCAGGCAATATCGCACAGTATCTGGCAGTATCCGATAAACGCAGATAACAAAAATCCACGAAATATCGATTTTCATCGACATTCCGTGGATACTTCTTGGTGCGAGGGAGGGGATTTGAACCCCCAAGGATAAACCACACGCACCTCAAACGTGCGCGTCTGCCAGTTCCGCCACCCTCGCATATGAAGTTTTGATGCAATCTCGATTTCTCTCGGCCTTGAGGTCTAAGCCGCATCGCTGACTGCTCAAGTATAATACCATACTCCCCCGGCGATGTCAAGCGTTTTCATAGATTTTTTTGCCATTCATATCTTGTAAATGGAGTTTCCGTGCAGAAATGACTTAAGAAGGAGGTTTTTGGAAATGACTTTTTTCAAATCCAGCAAACATCAAAGATTGTTGTGGAGCCTTTTGCTGCTTTCTGTCGGGGCGGCGGCGGGGTTCGGACTGGGGATATTCTGCGGGGCAGAGCCGCCCGTAGGCTGCCGGGAGAGCGACCTGACCCCGGTGCCGGACGAAAGCTTTGTCTCCCCTGCCTCGGCGTCCTCCGTAGAAACGTCCCCGGAGCCGGAGCCGATGCCCGAGAAGTGGGTCTGTCTGACCTTCGACGATGGCCCCAGCAAGACGACACCGGACGTTCTGTCCGCGCTGAACCGTGCCGGAGTAAAGGCGACCTTCTTTGTAGTCGCCACCGGCAACAACGACAAATATCTTCCCCTCATCTCTGAGGCTGCCGCCGCCGGGCATCAGATCGCGCTCCACTCTGCCTCCCACGAGTACAGCGACATCTACCAAAGTTCAGACGCTTACTGGAAGGACATCGACCTGTTAAAGGAACGCCTCTCCCCTTACGTCCGGGCCGACGGCCTGCGGTATCTGCGCTTCCCAGGCGGCAGTACCAACACCGTGAGCCGCCGCTACGGCGGGGG
>OBAA01001540.1_pt1 | contig 10718 bp, 10 predicted proteins | sample 1475961 | NCBI WGS metagenome assembly OBAA01 (sample SAMEA2579960, study PRJEB22360) | human gut metagenome | biome: human gut; feature: human-associated habitat; material: faeces | place: Denmark | collected 2008/2010 | reverse complement strand
TGCATAGTCAGTGATATCTTTGAGATAAATGTGTCAACCAATATTGACAATATCAAAATGTGTTTCTGATGGTGATTTTCAAAAGACTAAAGGTATTCGTTCTGAACAACCTATTGTTACAGATAAGATTTGTGGTTTTAGAAAGTTTGATAAGGTTCGGTATTTTGGAAATGATTACTTTATCAAAGGAAGAATGTCTACGGGATATGCAATTCTTATGGATATTGATGGCAATAAGATTGACTTTAGCACAATGCCAAGAGGCTACAAAACACCAAAATTAAGTAATTGCAAACGCATTACAGCAAGGTCAACTGTAATGACGCAAGTAAAAGTAGTCTAACGCCATTCATCCCACGGTCTAAAGACCATGGGTTTTCTGGCTGATTTTATATAAATTTTACTGAGATGGAAAAAAGATGCCAAAACTACAATGGCATCTTTTTTACCTAATCATCAATTCCAAATTTATTTTCCAAGGCATCTTCTAAAAGATCAAGCTGATCTTCCAATTTTTCTATTGTCTTTTCTCTGGATTTATAAACTTTGAAGCTTAGTTTACCGTTTTCATAAGCATGCTCAAATTCATCATCCAGATGATCAAGTTCATCATCAACCACATCAAGTTCCTTTTTCAAAGTGTAAAAACGTTTTTCGTTGACAGATGCATTGGAAGATGAAGTAGCATTATTTACTTTTTTAGTGAGTTTTTTGATTCTTTTTTTATAAGCTGAAAAATCATAAGAATCATTCTTGGCATCTGAATCAGAGGTAGAAGAATCAGTGGTATTTTCTGTAGTGGAAGTTGTTGTTGCAATTTCCTGTGTTGTGGTAGCCTCGGCAGAATCTTTCTTTGAAGGACTGCATCCTGCAAAAGCAAAAATGATAGAACATGTGAAGAATAAATATAATATTTTTTTCATTGTAAACTCCTTTCTTTGGTTGGGATAGATTTCCTTTTGTTATAAATAGCATAACCAATAAACATTAAAATAACATTAAAAATAGGTGCTGGATTCAAAAAACAGATTGTATTATAATAAAGGCATTATGAGAATATTAGTTGTTGAAGATGAAAAAGATTTAAGAAATATTATAAAGAAACGTCTGGTAAGAGAGCATTATAGTGTGGATACCTGTGGAGACGGAGAAGAAGCGCTAGATTATATGGAGATGACATCTTATGATGGAGTTCTTCTCGACATCATGCTTCCTGGGAAGGATGGTTTTGCGGTTTTAAAGGAAGTGAGACAGATGGGGAATGATACACCAATTCTCTTACTGACTGCAAGGGATGGTATTGAGGACCGGGTAAAGGGGCTTGACCTGGGGGCCGATGATTATCTGATTAAGCCGTTTGCGTTTGAAGAGTTACTCGCAAGAATCCGCGTGATGATGCGGAGAAAACCCCAATTTGTAACGAATCAGTTAAAGATTGCAGATCTTACTCTGGATCGGGATACAAGAATTGTGACAAGAGCAGGAAAAGAGATCAGTTTGTCGTCAAAAGAATTTATGGTGTTAGAATGTCTGATGCGGAATCAGAATATCGTGATGACGAGGCAGCAGATTGAACAAAATGCATGGAATTATGATTATGAGGGAGGGTCGAATGTTATTGATGTATATATAAGATATCTCCGAAAGAAAATTGATGCAGGATATGAGAAAAAACTGATCCATACGGTACGCGGAACAGGCTATGTGATGAGGGAAGAATGATGAAGCAGATGACGATCAAGAAAAAGGTCACATTATGGTATACAGGGATCATTGCACTTATTTTAGGAATGGTTCTTGTCTTTATGTTTTACTTTGTCGACAAAGTCGGGATTTCAGCGACAGAAGAAGAAGTCAGTGCGGCAGTGACTGGATTTTCTGCGAACTTTCAATTTCAGGATGGGACCTATTATTTATCAGAAGATACTCAGTTTTATCAGGATGGAGTCATGTTTTGTGTCTATGATGACAACGGGAAATTATTATATGGCACAATGCCAGAGAAATTTCCGAAACAGACGATCTTAAAGTCTCATACACCGAGGGTCATTACATCCGGTAGCAGCAAATGGATGGTATATGACAGTGTGCATACCTATGGAAAGAATAAGGCTATATGGATCAGGGGAATCACATCCATTCATGCGATCGAAGTATTTATGACAACATCTCAGAAAATGATGATCGTCTTATATCCCGTGTTCATTTTATTGATAGCAATGACAGGATATTTTATGCTGAAACGTGCATTAAAGCAGGTGGATCTGATCTGTGATCAGGTAGAGAATATCAGTTATGGAAAGGATCTTACCAAAAGGCTTCCATTGCCAAAAGTAAGAGATGAATTGTATGAATTATCTCATAAATTTAATCAAATGTTCGAAAGACTGGAAGAATCCTTTGAAAAAGAACAGCAGTTTACAGCAGATGTATCCCATGAACTTCGAACTCCAGTGACCGTGATCATTTCTCAATGCGAATATTTAATCGAAGATCCAGCATTAGAGGAAGAGGAAAAAGAAGAGATCATGATCATTCTAAGACAGGCAAGACGCATGTCGAAATTGATCAATGAGATGTTAATGATCGCAAGAGGTGAGATGAGCGAATCTTATGACATGGAAGAAGTTGATCTCATACTATTGACAGAAGTTATCGTAGAAGAATTGCGCGAGCAGGCAGAGAAAAAGAAGATTCAGATATCTGTTTTCAGTGATCGAGATGTAAAGATGATGGGAAATCATACATTATTATTACGAATGATGATGAATCTTGTTCAGAATGCGATCAGCTATGGAAAGGAACATGGTCATATTGATATTCTATGGAAAGAACAAGGAGATATGATCATAGGAGAAGTAAAGGATGATGGGATAGGGATCGCTCAGGAAGATATTTCTAAGATCTGGGATCGTTTTTACCGGGTAGATAAAAGCCGTTCCAGAGAGAATGGAGGAACTGGACTTGGTCTTTCGATGGTTCACTTTATCGTGGCAGTTCATGGCGGGAAAATACATGTGGAAAGCAAAAAAGGAGAAGGAACGAGTTTTATATTTCAGTTTCCAAAAATATTAGAAAGTAGAAAAGGATAGATACCAAAGTTAATAAGGCATCTATCCTTTTTACAATCATAATAAATTACTGAATATGTTTCAACCCTTCACAAATGCTATCAAGTACAAAATCATCTCCAAGTGAAGTGTCCAGTGTCAGATGGTAGTTTCTGGATAATCCCCATGGTTGATGCGTATAATAATGATAGTTATCAGAACGCTTGCGGTTCATCTGGATTGCTTTCGTCAGTGCCGCATCATGAGATAAGTTTTCCGTTCTCATAATTCGTTTCACACGATACTCTGCAGGTGCATGTAAGAAGATTCGCATGCAATGAGGGCGGTTTCTTAAGATATAATCCGCACAACGACCGATCACAACACAATTTCCTTTTGAAGCAAGCTCATTGATTACTTTAGATTCTGCCGCAAAGATATTATCTTTTGGAGCTGGGTTCTGTGGTGCGTGAGAATATACCTGATTCACAAGGTCATAAAGCAGGGAACTACGCATCTGTTCATCATTATTCTTGATGAATTCAGGATCATAACCAGTAGAACCTGCAGCCATCTGAATGATTTCATTGTCATAAAAATCAAATCCAAGGCGCTTTGCAAGAGCTTCTCCAAGGTCATGTCCACCGCTTCCATATTCACGAGCGATTGTAATGACAATAGGAGTGTCTGTTGAATCTGTGTCAGTGTCTGAATTTGTGTTAGTGTCTGAATCTGGGAACAGCATTGGCTCCACAAAAGATAAGAAACGTCCAAATAAACGTGCAATAAATCCAACAAGTAAAGCGGCAATAACTGTACCTTCACGTACACCGTCTAACTTACCTGCGAATACAAAAGAAAGAACTCCGGCAATCACAGTCATAGATACGTCAAAACAGATTTTTGTGACACCAAATTCTGTATGCCATGTCATTACAATGGCACGTACAAAAGATTCCCCAGGAAGCATCGCAACGTTAGCAAGGACTTCTGTATACACACCAAATCCAAGGATCATACATCCGATCAGCAGATAAATGATCTTCATCAAATAAAAGGACGGATTTACAAATCCAAGAAGGATCATAGACCAGTCAATAAAATATCCGAATAAGATAGAGATTGGAATCTGTAACACGTGTTCCAGTTTAAAATTCTTTCGTAAGATCAACAGCTGTAAAAAGATCAGTAACAGGCTGAAGAAAATGGTGAAATTTCCAAGTGTAAATGGGAAATTAAGGCTTAGTACATAAGGAATGGAAGAAATCGGTGATGTACCAAGACTTGCTTTTGTAATCAGGGCAACTCCGAGAGAGTTAATATAAAGCCCAATAAAAAAGATGATATAACGTTTTAGTTTTTCCATGATGTGATTTACTCCTCTTTTGTAGTATTTTTATATAGTTTTTCAAAGATCTTTAGAAATTGTTCTTTTTCTGCATTAGAAATCCCAGAAAAAACTTCTTGTTCAAGAGATAAGAAAGCTTTTTCAATCGATTCAGACAGTTCCATTCCATAATCTGTCAGGAAAATATGAAAGGATCGGCGATTTCCGTTCAAATTCTTACGCTCGATCATATGCTGTTTTTCCATTCGATTTAAAATAGAAGTCAAAGAAGCAGGTTCGATATGACAAGCATGGGCAATGTCTTTTTGACTGGCACCATTATGATATCGAAGATGGTCTAAGACCTTTGGCTGGCCGGTTGAGAGACCAAGTGGCTTTAAGACAGCCATGATTTTCTTCTGAAGGCTTAAATGATTGGACATCAGAAGATAATGATAAGATGATTCATACATAGATGATGCTCCTTTTATGATTAGAAAAGTAATAGTTAGAATTCTAACTATTGAAACAGCCATTATTATAAGACAAAGCAAACCAATATGTCAAGAGTATTTCTTTCAAAAATCATAAGACAAGCGGCGAAAAATCAAGTATAATAAACCACGGACATTAGAGAGTTTCAAAAGATAAGGAAGGGAAGAACCATGACATTAACACAATTAAGATATATTATAGCGATCGCAGATACAGGGTCTATGAATGAGGCGGCAAAAAGCCTGTTTATCTCACAGCCAAGTCTATCTCTTGCAGTCAAAGAATTAGAAAAAGAGATTGGAACAAGACTCTTTAAGAGAAGCAATCGAGGAGTATCAGTCACACAAGAAGGGATGGAATTCTTAAGTTATGCAAGACAGGTCGTTGAACAATATCAGCTTATGGAATCTCGCTATATTGAGAAGAAAAATATCAAGAAAAAATTCGGAGTTTCCATGCAGCATTATACATTTGCAGTGAATGCTTTTGTGGAGATGGTCAAACAGTTTGGTATGGATGAATACGAATTTGCAGTCAGAGAGACAAAGACATACGAAGTGATCAAGGATGTCAAAGATTTTCACAGTGAGATCGGGATCCTTTATTTAAATGAATTTAATAAGAAGGTATTAAGCAAGATGCTGCAGGAATCAGGGCTTGAATTCCATCCATTATTGGAATGTGGAATTTACGTTTATATGTGGAAAGGGCATCCTCTGGCAGATAAAGAAGAGATTACGATCGAAGAGTTGGAAGAATATCCATGCCTGTCATTTGAACAGGGGGAATATAACTCCTTTTATTTTGCAGAAGAAGTGTTAAGTACCTATGAATATAAACGTCTGATCAAAGCAAATGACCGCGCGACCATGCTGAATCTGATGGTTGGGTTAAATGGATATACATTATGTTCAGGAATTATCTGTGAAAGCTTAAATGGTGATGATTACTGTGCTGTGAAACTAAAATCGGATGAGCTCATGACGATTGGCTATATCAAGCGAAAAGGAGTCGCGATCAGCCCATTAGGAGAGAAGTACTTAGAGGAGATCAAAAAGTATAAAGCTATGGGTGACGACTCTGGTTATAGGGATATCCTATAACTAGATGTTGACTTTTCATATTGGACAAGTAGGAAATCTAATGGTAAGATAAGTTTGTAATCAAGAAAGACAACATACAAAATTCAAAATAAAAGTCAACAAAGGAGATAGAAATTATGAGTAAAGAAAGAAATTATAAGTTTGAAACATTACAGTTACACGTAGGACAGGAACAGCCAGATCCAGTGACAGATGCAAGAGCAGTACCTATTTATCAGACATCATCTTATGTATTCAGAAATTGCGATCATGCAGCAGCTCGTTTCGGACTTGCAGATGCAGGTAACATCTACGGAAGATTAACAAACCCAACAGAAGATGTTTTTGAACAGAGAATCGCAGCACTAGAAGGTGGAGTTGCAGCATTAGCAGTAGCATCTGGAGCAGCAGCGATCACATATGCGATTGAAAATATTACAAAAGCAGGAGATCACGTAGTTGCAGCGAAAAATATTTACGGTGGAACATACAACTTCTTAGAGCATACATTACCAGATTACGGAATCGAAACAACATTCGTAGACATTTTCAATGAAGATGAAGTAAGAGGAGCAATTCAAGATAACACAAAATTATTATTCATCGAAACATTAGGAAATCCAAACTCAGACGTTGTAGACATTGAGAAAGCAGCAGCGATCGCTCATGAACACAACATTCCACTGATCGTAGATAATACATTTGCAACACCATACCTTGTAAGACCAATCGAATACGGAGCAGACATCGTAGTACATTCAGCAACAAAATTCATCGGTGGTCACGGAACAACAATCGGTGGTGTGATCATTGACGGTGGTAAATTCGACTGGGAAGCATCAGGAAAATTCCCATCATTAGTAGAACCAAACCCAAGCTACCATGGAGTAAGCTTTACAAAAGACGTTGGGGCAGCTGCATTTGTAACAAAGATCAGAGCATTATTACTTCGTGACACAGGAGCAACATTATCTCCAGTTCATGCATTCATCTTCTTACAGGGATTAGAAACATTATCCTTAAGAGTAGAGCGTCATGTACAGAATGCATTAAAAGTTGTAGAATACCTGAAAAACCATCCAGCAGTAGAAAAAGTAAACCATCCATCAGTATCTGACGATCCTGAGCAGCAGGAATTATACAAAAAATACTTCCCTAACGGTGGTGGATCTATCTTCACATTCGAAATCAAAGGTGATGCACAGAAAGCAAAAGACTTTATCGATCACTTAGAGTTATTCTCACTGCTTGCAAACGTAGCAGACGTGAAATCCTTAGTCATCCATCCAGCATCTACAACACATTCTCAGATGACTGAAGAAGAATTATTAGGATCAGGAATCAAACCTAACACAATTCGTCTGTCAATTGGTACAGAAAATATCGATGATATCATCGAAGATTTAGAGGAAGCTTTTAAAGCAGTACAGTAGGCTAGATTTTTCTTGTGAAACATAAAAACTAAAACATAAATGTCAATTTTCCTAAAAAAATCATAATATAATGATGAGAGTATCAAAAACAACAAAAATCCCTGAAGACGATCAATTCTTCAGGGATTTTTGCAACTTTATATTTATTTTTAAGGTAGAAGATAGCAAGTTAAAATTAAAATTGCTTTATTTATTATATATTTTGCTAGGTTATATCTTACAGATATTCATGATCTGCAAGTACATTTAAGATGTTATGTCCTTCCTGAACACCATCAATGATTCTTCTAGCACGTACGCTGTCACCGATATTGATGATTTCAACGTTAGTATCAGCGAATGCTTCACGGATTTCATCAAGAACAGGAGCGTTTGCTCTCATTCCTAAGCATACGAATCCATAATCGAAAGGAAGATCTTTTTCTTCTCCATTAGCTTTTACTGTGAACGCATCAGCTTTTACTTCGCAAAGAGCTGTTTCAGTCATCTGGTTTACATTGTGTTCTCTCATTAATGTGTTTGTTCCGCATTTAGATACTGGATCTAAGTCTTTACCGATCTGAGGCATCATTTCTACGATGCTTACTTGCGCACCTTTTGGAGCAAAGTATTCAACAACGTCAAGACCTACAGCTCCACCACCAACGACAACAACTTTCTTACCTGTGCAGTCTTCTGGATAATCAGCTAAGTGGTTGATCATTCCTGTGATAGAAGCTACTTTAGATCCTTCTTTGTCGATGTGGTCATGTAATCCTTTGATTGGTGGAAGTAAAGGATTAGAACCTGTTGAGTTTACGATGATGTTTGGATGCAGTGCTTTAATTAATGGCAGAGTTGCTTCCTGTCCTTTGAAGATAAACAGGTTTGTTAATTTAGAAGCACGGTGTACAAGGTAGTCAGGGAAGTCTCTTAAACGTTTCTTATCTGGAATCTTAGAGATTTCAACAGCTAATCCACCAAGGTGATCGTTCTTTTCGAATAAGAATGTAGTACATCCAACTTCAGCAGCTGTACAAGCAGCTTCAAGACCAGCAGTACCACCACCGATAACAACAACGTTACAAGGTTTATTTACTTTTTTCTTTTTATAGTCAAATCCAGAGTTTACAGTAGGGTTTACTGTACAACGGATTGGACGGTTAACTCCGATACGGTTTCCAGCACATCCGATGTTACAAGAAATACATTTTCTGATGTCGTCTTCATGTCCTGTAGCAACTTTTTTCACCCAGTGAGGATCAGCAATCAGTCCACGACCCATACCGATAATATCAGCATCTCCACGCTCTAAGATATCGTCAGCGACACGAGGATCACGGATGTTACCCATAGTTACACAAGGTTTGTTGTATTTTTCTCTGACAGCTTTTGCCATGTAAGATCTCCAACCATCTTTTAAGTAGTTGGCATCGATCTGGAACTGAAGAGAACCATTTAATCCAGCAGATACGTCAAATGCATCAACCTCTTCCTGGAAGTAAGAAAGTAACTCTAAAGTATCCTCTAATGTGTTTCCACCTTCCATCAGTTCATCAGCACTGATACGAACGAAGATAGGGAACATAGGTCCAACCTGTTTACGAACTTCTTCAATAACTAATTTTGTGAAGCGGGCACGGTTTTCTGGACATCCACCGAATTCATCTGTACGTTTGTTTGTTGTAGGAGACATAAACTGGCTTAATAAGTAAGAATGTCCTGCATGAATCTCAACACAGTCAAATCCACAAGCCTGTGCACGAGCAGCAGCTTCTCCGTATTTTTTAACGATTTCGTAAATTTCTTCTACTTTCAGAGGACGAGGGATTTCTCCACCTGCTTTTGATGGAATATCAGATGCAGATACTGGCTGCATGTTTGTTCTCTTAGACTGAGCAGAAGCACCAGCGTGGTTTAACTGAACACCAACGCAAGCTCCATGAGCGTGTAATGTTTCACATAATTTGAAGAAACGAGGCATATAGTTGTCATGATCGATACGGATCTGAGTTGTTCCGTTAGATCCAAGTGGTGAATCAACACTTGCGTTTTCAACCATGATCAGACCAACTCCGCCTTTTGCTCTTTCTGTATAGTAATCAATGTGTAAGAAACTCATTTCTCCTGTCTGTTCACCGTAGTTAGTTCCCATTGGTGTCATCATGATGCGGTTTCTCATTGTCATGTTCTTAATTGTTAATGGTGTGAAAATGTTTTTATAGTTGCTTTTCATTAGAATTGAACCTCCAAAAAATTAAATCCAAAAAATCAAAAAATTAAATTCCATATAATCCGAGGTTGTTAGAATCATAAAAATTGGGTGAATGATTTATGATGGCTTTAGTATAACACACGGTTAATTATTTAACAAATAAATCTTTTTTGAAGAATCAATAAAAAATATCTATTGTTTCTTTTGTGAATTCAATAAATTTACGAACAGCAGGGATCATCGGCATATTTTTAAGATAAGCCATATAAACAGTGTGGTAAGGTTTTACATTACTAAGATGTAGGATTTCCACATCATATGCCTGTAATGATTCTACATGTGCAACAAAACCAATCCCAAAATCTTCTGCAACAAGGGAAGCGATGGCATTTTCATCCGAAGATTCAAAAGCGATAGACGGTTTGATATGGTTTTGTTTGTAAATAGAATTAGTAAAACGTCCAAGACCAGAAGTCTTATCATAACCAATGACTGGATAATCCAGCAGATCCTCTAAAACGAGTTTCTTCTTATATTTTAAAGGATGCTCTGGTGGGGTAATGATCACCATTTCCTGATTAACAACCGGAACAAACTCAACTTCCGGTTCATCGGCAACGAGAGAACCAAAAACGACATCATATTTTTCATTTTTCAGATCCGCAATTAGATTTTTTGTGATCTCCTGACTTAGAGAAAACGTGATCTCATGATTTTCCTGCTGATTTAAGAAACTTCGTACAAGTCTTGGAATATAACTTTTGGCAAGTGGAAATACATATCCGATATCAATGTGCCCGCTGGAACTGCCAGCTAAGGATTTCATTTTATTTTCAGCAATTTTGATTTCATCTATAATACGATTGACATGTTCCAAAAAGATAGAGCCGTATTTGGTAAGTTCGATATTGCGTCCGTTTTTCTGAAATAAAGAAACACCTAATTCTTCTTCAAGATTAGCAATCGAACGGCTTAAACTAGGTTGAGAGATATTTAATTCTTTGGCTGCCTGGTGATAATGTTGTAATTGTGCGACCTTTTGAAAATAGTATAGTTGATTTAAATTCATACATACCGTTACTGAAAACTTATAAAAAGTTATAAACCTTTATGTTTCATTCCTACTTCAACGAGTAT
>OBAA01001534.1_pt1 | contig 10791 bp, 10 predicted proteins | sample 1475961 | NCBI WGS metagenome assembly OBAA01 (sample SAMEA2579960, study PRJEB22360) | human gut metagenome | biome: human gut; feature: human-associated habitat; material: faeces | place: Denmark | collected 2008/2010 | reverse complement strand
CGCGGCGGACCCCCCGTAGCTAGGAGGGGCGGAACCCCGCCGTTTCCCCCCGGACTTTCCGCTCCTTTATGATCCGTCTTTACCATCAAAACCTCGCCTACCACCTGAGACGCGCGGCAGAGAATGCCCGATCGATTCTTATCGTGACGCCTTACGTCAAAATCCGCGCGATTGAGGCAATTATTCCGCGCGGCATCCGGTTCGATGAACTGACACTCGTGACACGCGGGGCACCGGACGATTTCGCGAGCGGCATCTCGGATCTGGATGCGCTGGACGCGGTCTGGTCACTCGGGGGTGAGGTTTACCGGATTCCGAATCTTCACGCGAAGTACTACCGCTTTGACCGGATCTTTTTCACGGGAAGCGCGAATCTCACGGGGCGCGGCATCGGCGTGGGGCTTGATCAGAAATGGAATGACGAAGTACTCGCCTCTGACTTCACGAGCCGCGAGAGTCATGAGCTCGAAAAGGACTGGCGGATGGCCGCGGTACGGATTCCGCGGAACGCAGCGGGGGAGCTTCGGGAATTTGTTGAAAGACGGCGGCGCGAGGGTTTCCTTCCGGACTGGTTCCGCCGGTGGGCGGCCCAGGAAGCGGGCCCGCTCCCGGCGGGGTGGCTCCCCGCCTGCCCTTTCCCGAATCTGCTTTACGAAATCTTCCGGGGGCGTGACATCCGGGACCTGCTTCCGCGGGATACCGACGCCCGTTTTATCCAGAAGCTAGCGGCCGAGGATCTCGCGGCGCTCGTGCCTCCCCCGGCGCTCCGGTCGCCGGAAGAAATGGATCTTTATATCGGAACGCGGCTCGCCGGAAGCCCGTTCCTGAAAACCATTCAGTCGCTCTTCAGAACCGAAACCGGCCCGGGACGCCCCTTCCTCAGTTTCGGCGCGCTGAAAGAGATGGTGCGGAGCCCGGCCTTTCAGGCGCATATCCGCGCGTATGACCAAGTGGAAGTGATCGCCCGCTGGCTTATCTACTTTCTCCCGGACACGTACTTCATCCCGTCCGGGCTTCCCTTCGCCCTCGGACGCCGGAAACGGATTCCGAATGGCTTCAGGACGGAAGATCAATAGCAATAGAGACGTTTCAGGACTCAGGCTCCGTCACGTAAGCCTTGAACATGTCATAGATTTCAGTGGGGAGCGGCACGGGCTTCAGCTCAGCTTTCTTTACCGCCGCCACTTTCACGAGGCCGTCTGTGAGCAGCTCATCCCCCCGCCACACGGACTGATTGAGGACGACGCTCGCGCGGCCAAGCTTCTCCACCCGGGTCTTCACGGTGAGAAGATCCTCGAGCTGCGCCGCCCGCTTATATTTGATTGAGAGCTCCGCGACCAGAATCACAATCCCCTGGTCCGACTCAAGTTTCCTCTGATTCAGACCGTCCGCTCTGAGCGCCTCGCTTCTCGCGCGCTCCATGAACTTAATGTAGTTCGCGTGGTACACCACGCCGCCCGCGTCCGTATCTTCCCACTGGACCCGGACCGGATACTCAAACACTTTGCTTTCAGACATCGTTCTCTTTTCCTTTTGATACCTTCAGACGGAGGCGGCACCGGAGACCGCCGCTGCCTGATTTTTCAGCCGCTCCTGAGTATACGGTGTCAGGATCCGCTCGCCGCATCCATCCGGATTACCGGCTTTCAGTCTTCAGCAAAAAAATTAAGGCAGGAAACCTGAACGGCTTCCTGCCTGATACTTAAAAATCCTTTTCCCATCCCGAAGAGAAGTCTCCCGGGACGGCAAACAGATTCTTACGCCGGAATCACGAGGAGCGGAACAGACCCGCCCGCCGCCACACGGCTCGTGACGGAGCCGAGAATGACGGAGGCGACATTATCGCGGCCGCGGGTTCCCATGATGACGAGGTCGAGCTTCTCAGTCTTCGCGTAGTTCGCGATCTCGGTGCCCGGATCACCCGTCAGGGCCACTTCCGTCACCGGGAAGTTCGCCTGTTCAAAAATCGGGCGGATCGTCGACATGGCTTCCTTCTTCCCCTTCTCCTCGATTTCGGGGATCAGCTGCTGAATCTCATCCATATTCTTTTCAGCGGCTTCTCGCTCTGCCGGAATTTCAGGAAGCGGCACATCCGTCGGGTACTCGTACGCGATCGCTTCAGCCACATCCACCACCGTGACCACGCGGACATCCGGCTTTTCACCGAACATTTCGCGGTGGGCCACGATATAGCGGGCGGCGGCTTCGGAGTAAGGCGAACCGTCGACTGCCACACAGACCTTCAGTTCCTTGCCGGGTTCAGAGGTGTACTCGCTGCGGATCAGCATCACAGGCACCGTGGTGCGGGCGAGAACCGCCGTGGAGACGGAGCCAAGGAAGAGCTTCGCGAAGTCCGAGAGACCCCGGGATCCCATCACGATCAGATCCGCCTTCTCACGGTCCGCTTCTTCAGCGATCACCTGAGCGGGGTTTCCGATCACCACTTTTTCCTCAGTCTTCACATTCTTCAGAATGTCACGCACCTTCTTGAAGGCGGCTTCAGACTGGCGGTTGGTAGCGGCAGAACGCCGAAGCTTGAGTGCCGGAATCATCAGTTCGGCCGCCTTCTGCACATTGAGAACGCAAACCTCAGGATTAAAGTTCTGAAGCTCCGCGCGGCGCGCGATCACGTGCGCGGCATGGACACTGTATTCACTGCCATCAACCGGAAACAGAATTTTCATATTGGCTCCTTTTAGAGGCACAGCGCGGTCCGGCCTTCCTCCCTGTGCGGCCGGTTCCGCTTTTGCCTAGATACCCCGGAGCTATCTCACTGAAGTGATAGTTTCCTCTCCTGAAACACCTCGGGGCTATAAGAATCATTATATCTGTATTGCCCCGAAGTTCTTTTTTTTGTTATCCCGTGCGGCATACCGTCTTTTGCCGGTCACAGCCGCCGCTTTTCCGCTTAAACTGAGAGGTTATTGTTTGTTTTTCACGTCCCAGACAAGGAGAGACTTCCCATGAACCTTCGGCCTGAATTTCTGAGTCCTCTGAGAACACTGACCGGAATCGATTCACCGTCAGGCGACGCCGAAGGAGTCACGAAAGCGGGCGACGTGATGGAAGGGATTTTCAGAAAACTTGGCTGGGAAACCGATCGGCCTGAAGTCGGTTCCTACGGCCGCGCGTGTGTTTTCCGTAATCATCCGGAGTCAGAAACCGCTGACCTCATGCTCTGCGCGCATCTGGACACGGTGCACTCAAGAGGGAGCGCCGCGCGTTACCCCTTCAGAATCGATGAGGGCCTCGCCTTTGGTCCCGGTGTCGCGGATGACCGCTCGGGGCTCGCCGCCATCGCTGCGATCGCATCCGGTCTTCCCGCTGCCGTAAAAGACCGTCTTTCCCTTAAGGTTGTACTGACGCCCGCTGAAGAAATCACTCCGCGCGAACACGCTGAGTTTCTCCGTGAAGCGTCCCGCGGCGTTCCCGCCGCCTTCATTTTTGAGCCTGGACGGCCGGATGGCAGTTTTGTCAGGGCGCGGAAGGGGTCAAGCACCGTCCGGGTGGACTTCCACGGGGTGCCGGCGCACGCCGGAAACCGCCCCGAGGATGGGCGGAACGCGATCGACGCGATGGCTGCCGCGATACCGCAGCTGAAGCATCTGGCGTCTGAAATCGACGGCACAGCGATCAGCACCGGACTTGTCTCTGGCGGCACAACCGCGAACACAGTGGCTGAGCACGCCTCGGTCACGTTTGACCTTCGCTACGGCTCGGACAGGGACCGCGATGAGCTGATTTTCCGGATGAGGAAACTCTGCCTCACGGGGTTTGCGGACGGTGTGACATCAGACCTCAAAATCGAGAGTCTCGGTCCGGCGCTTCCGCTTTCCGCAGAGTCCGCGTCTCTGATCACGCTCATCAACCGGGCCGCCGCAACGCTTCGCCTTCCCTCCCCTGTCTGGGCTGAGGCGGGCGGCGCGTCTGACGGAAATGAGCTCGCGTCCTTCGGCGTCGCGGTGATCGATGCCCTGGCGCCCTCCGGCGGCCTGCTCCATAACCCGAATAAAGAGTATCTCGATCTCGCGACAGTCGAACCGCGTCTCCGCCTGATCGAAAAGGCGCTTGAGCTCCTCGCTTCCGCAAAGACCGGAGCGTCTCCCGCCCGATAAAAAACGGGAAGGCGTCTGAAACGCTTTCCCGTTCTGTGAAGCCGATACCAAACGCGGATCAGACGCCGTCAGGCGTCTTCCGGCTTTCGATCTTGATATCCTCTCCCCGCATCACGCCAAGGACCCAGCGAAGCCCGCGCGCAAGCCGCGCGGCCGGTTCATTGAAGTGACCGCCCCGCTCCCAGATCAGCGCCGTGGGAATTCCCGCTTCCCGGCTGAGCCCGGCAATCGCGGACGTGACTGAAGCGTTTTCCTTGAGGTAGGGGTTCCGGGAATGGCTCTCAGTGTCACCAAGCGACAGATACACCGCCTTCGGCGATCCCTTGATTCCCTGCTCCTTCGCGAACGGGAGGAACCCCGGGAACCAGAGAGAACCTGAGGCAGAAACGAGGTACGGGAAGTCGTCTGTCATGAAGAGCGAATAGGCGGAGAGAAGGCCGGACATTGAGTAGCCCGCGAGAATCAGCGTGGAGGGATCGAGGGCTAGGTGCTGCGATGCGAACGGAATCACTTCCTTCTCGAGAAACTCGAGATACTGAGGCGCGCCGCCCGTGAAGTGATCGGTTGAAGCGAGCACAGAGCCGTGAGCCCAGGGGGACAGGTCCTCTTCCCAGTGAAGATCGGAAATCGTGACCAGATTCACTTCCGGCGCGCCGAGATTCGCGAGCAGCTCGAGCACCGTTTTCCTCTGTTCCTGATACTGGGTCGAGAAAATGACAGGCACCGGATATTCGCTCTCCCGGTAGACCTTCACCGTGCGGCCTGAAAGCGCTTTGCTCACAACGTAAGCCATCTTCTAACCATCCTCCTTCATTTGGTCCTTTCATCGTAACGCAAAGCGCGCGGACGTCTGACACTGAGCCCTTTTTCCCCTCCCTATTTCGGGGAAAAACGCAGTATCCGCGAGAACACCCTGGAGCCGTCCTAAAATAGTCGGACATCATCGGGACGGGGCAGCTTCCCCATCCCTTATCAACTGGAGAACCCGACATGATTTCCGGCACGCTGTCCGAGTGGAAAAACCTGAAGTCCTATCTTCCTGAAGTCTTTTCGCGCGCTTTCGCTTACCTCGCGGCGCATGGCGGTGACCTCGAAACCGGGCGTCACGAAATTGAAGGTTCGGCATTTTACGTGAATGTTGAGGAAGGGATGACGCGCCCCGCTTCAGACCGAAAGTTTGAGGCTCACGCACGCTATATCGATATTCAGCTGCTGCTTGAAGGGGACGAGCGTCAGGACTTCATTACCCACGCGAACCACCTGACACCCACAGATGACCGGCTTGAGCGTGACGACATCGCTTTTTACCCGGATCTGGATCCGGCAGAAACCGTGACGATGAAGCCTGGTGACTTCGCGATCTACTTCCCGGGAGAGCGCCACGCGCCGAACCTCGCGGTCACGGGCCCTGCCATGCATAAGAAGGCGGTGTTCAAGATCCGGGCGGATCTCGCGGAACTCTGATTACCGGTATTCTCATCCGGATACACGAAGGGCGGCTTTTCAGCCGCCCTTTCTTATGCCATGACCGCGCGCCGCCGGAATTATGTCTCCGTCACCACGAGCACAGCCTTCACACGCCCAAGCACCTCTGTTTCAGGCGGCATGGCGCTCGCCGGGTCATCCTCAAGCCCCCGCATGAGGCGCGGTTTCCCATCCGGCTTAAACGTGTAGCGTCCGATCCGCTTCACGCCGTTATCCTGCACGAGGTAGAAGCCTTCCGCCTGAGCGGTCTGCACGCTCCGGTCAACGATAAGAACGGAGCCGATCGGGATCAGCTGCCCAAGCGCCGGATTATCCATCCGGTAAGCGCTGATCGAGCCCGGTTTCAGCCCGAACGACTCAATAGCGGATTTCGACAGCCGGACTGACTGCAGCACCCTTTCGCCGCGCGACGGGATGAGCGGCTCAACCGTCAGCTCCTCTTCAGACTTGGAGGGAGCGCCTGTGGTTCCGTTCACGAGTGACCGAGCCGGAAGTCCAAGCAGCTTCTCAAGCGCAACAATCTTATCTCTGGTCGGGCAGCTTGCCCCTGTCATCCAGCGCGATACCGCCGCCTTCGACACATCCATCGCCCGCGCGATTTCTGTCTGGTTATAGCCGCTGCGCTGAATAGCATCATTTACACGCGCAAGGCGTTCAGCGCGAAGCCCTTCTGTTGTGGCCATAATTCACTCCCCACTTCTATCAGGACAGCCTCCGCCTCTCCTCCGCGGCTGTGTGTTTGCCGCGGTCCGGTGAGCAGACCGACGCAGGAGAAACTCTCCCGCGGTTCTGCTCATCCGGCCGATGACGGATGACTGCATAGTTCTTTCATTCTTTCTTATATGGGGCTCATTCTCTGGAGCCGAAGCTGAACAAAAATCCGGGCAATGAAGCTCGCGCCACAACCCGCGCGAATTAACCGGAGACTCTCTTTTTGTCTACCTATATTTTACAACAAGTTTACGATTTAAGTGGGTTTCAATTATTTTTACTTACTGTTTAACTTAATTTTTTTTATTTTTTCGTATCACATGTAAATTTGACCAAGTTTTGACTACGGACATCTTTTTTCAACATTTAAGCCAAATTTACTGACGCGGAATCTGACATGCATCCTCCAGCCTCTCACTTCGGAAAAAAGGTGAGGATTCCGGATCCCACAAACTGAATTCCGATTGAAATCAGCAGAAAACCCATGATCTTGGTGAGGACCCGGGTACCGGATGGACCCAGCGCCTTTGAGCAGGAATCCGCTCCCCGCATGACGGCCCAGGTGAGGAAGGAGGAAAGCGCCGCAGCCGCGGTCACCGCGGCAAACATCGCGGCTTTCGTCTGGAGACCGTCCGCCTCCGCGATCTGAGTGGAGAAACCGATTACCACGGCAATCGTCCCGGGGCCCGCGATTCCCGGCATCGCGAGCGGGAAGAACGCGCATCCGTCGCTCCCTTTTTCACCGTGCTCTGAATCGTTCGGCGTCTTCACGCCAAACAGCATCTGATTTCCGATCACGGCTACCACAAAGCCGCCCGCGATCCGCATCGCTCCGTAAGAAATGCCGAAAAACGAGAGCAGGAGATTACCAGCGACGAGACTTGCCACCATGATGAAAAACGCGTCGAGCGCGGCGTGAGCCGCTTCGCTCCGGCGCCGCCCCGAGCTCCAGCCTTCCGTGAGACTGAGGAAAAGCGGGATTTTGGTGAGCGGATTCGTGATGACGACCAGTGACACGAGCGCCCCGAGAAAAAAGGATGAGGTAATAGCGGATTCCATACGGCCAGCTTTTTCAGGTTTTATCGACAGAATCATCGGCTATTCCGTTTAATTACGCAAATTGACTGTTAAAAAATGATATTTTTAACAGTAATAAACATGTAATAAAGAACTATCTGTACCTGCCCCGTTTTCTTAAGTGATCAGAATCGCTCTGTTCCTCAGCTTCAGAATGTGTAGGATCAAGAAGTGACTTGACCATGCGTTGAAGAAGGAACCGGTATGGCTGGATTTCTGAATCGGATAGCAGAAGGACTTTTCTTTGAAACTGACCGCCGGCGGTACTGGGACCATCGGCAGTTCGGTCTCGAGGGAGAAACCTTCGAGACACCGGGGCCCAATGGCTCTGTCATCTCCGGACTGTGGCTTAAGGCGCTGCCGCAGGATGGGAAACCGCTCCAGGGCACGGTGCTCTACGCTCACTGCTGTACACGGAACATGGGCTTTCACCTGCCTCAGGTTTCCTGGCTCGTTCCGTCTGGGTGGAATGTGATCCTCTACGATCCGGAGGAAACCGGCCGCTCCACCGGGAAACTCACGCTGAACGGCATGGTGGATGATGCGGAGGCGGTTTACCGCTACGCGCGGGATGTGCGCAGCGTATCCGCGGATAAACTCGTGCTTTTCGGTCAGGGCCCCGGGGGCGACGCGCTGCTCAGGCTTCTGAGACGTCACCCAGATGGCGCCGCCGCGATCATTCTTGAGGCTGTGACGGCAACGCACCGCGGCTGGATGATCCGCCGTTACGGTCCCGGAGTCGGTCATCTCGGAGCCAGACTTCTGCCGGATTCCGTTTCAGAGGATCCGATTGACGCGCTGCGGGAAGTGAAAATCCCTGTCGCTTATCTGTATCCGGGGCGGGATGACTCGGTCCCTGAAAAAGAGATGGATGACATGCTGAAGGCTCTGCCCGAAAACCGGGAAATCTGGATGGCACTGAAGGAGAAACATCTGACGTCCTTCGGGTATCCGACCGAGTGGCGTGACCGGTTCCTCAATTTCGCCGCGAAGGCAATCATCCGATAATCTAAGGCCTAAAGAGGGAGAGCAGTGGCGGTTGTTCCCTCTCGCTCCCCTCGTCTGCCCCCGGCGCCTCTTCTCTTTATTCCGCCTTTTCTCCCCGGGCAGCATCTGTCGCCGCCTTCAGGTTCTTCTTCGCGCAGGCCCAGACCGAGAGCGCGATGAGAAGCGACGCGGCACCGCCGAGAGACACCATCACCCAGCCGCCATAATCCCAGAGCACCGCGGCGAGCGTTGATCCAAAAGCCGCGAAAATAAAGTTATTCACGACAAACGCGGTGTTCAGCCGGCTCCTCGACTTCGGGGCAAGCAGGAAGAGCGTGGTCTGATTCAGAATGCCGATTCCCTGGAATGAAAGCGACATCAGAAGCGCCGCCAGTACGACGAGAATAATGGAGTGACTCCCCAGAGAAGAGACGAGCATGGCCGCAACCCCCAGCGCGATAAAGCACCCCTGCGCCGGAATACCGACACCCCGGTCCATGAGCCCGCCCACCTTCGCGGCAATCAGAGCGCCCGCGACGCCCACGAGACTCACGAGCCCGATCTCGAGTGTGTTGTAGCCAAAGGGCGGAGCGGCAAGAAGGAAAGTAATCGCGGTCCAGAAGAGCTGCAGCGCGCAGAAGCCAAAGCCTCCGATCAGCAGCACCGGTCCGACATTCTTAACCCGGCGGGCCTCCGTGAAGACAGAAAGGATCAGTTTCGGGTACGGCATCCTCACGCCGCCCGGGGCAGTCGGAATCCGCTTTCTTAACGCGAAGATGAGGATGATATTCAGAACGGCCGCAACAATATAGATAGAACGCCACCCCGCGAGATTCGCAATAAAGCCGCTCACGGTCCGGGCAAACAGAATGCCGACCACAACGCCGGATGTCACAATGCCGACAATCCTACCGCGGTCCTGCGGAGCGGCAAGGCCGCCCGCCATCGGAAGAATCACCTGCCCTGACACGGTCGTAAAACCGACCAGCGCAAGTGACAGCCCCAGCACGCCGAAGTGAGGCGCGAAGGCCGCGATTACAAGGGACACCGCGCAGAGCGCGAGAAGCGTGGTGACAAGTTTTCTGCGGTTTGCCATGTCGCCGAGCGGGACGAGGAGCAGAATGCCGAGCGCGTACCCCACCTTAGTGGCTGTCATCAGATGACCGCCGACCGACGCCTGCACGCCGAAATTTTCCGCGATCCGAGCGAGAAGCGGCTGCGTCCAATAGAGATTTCCAACCGCAACGCCCGCGGCTGCCGCGAAAAGCAGCGCGTCCGCCGTGGTGAGGCCCTGCTCCTCAGTTTTTTCTCCGGCCATATTCCGCAGTCCTTTAGGATTTAATTTTCTTTCCGACATTATGCGACTGACCGGATCTGAGGACAGAGCTTAGAGACAGAAAAAGGGCGGGAATATCTTCCCGCCCTTCAAAACACTGAGGTTCCGTTTATCGTCCGATGCCAGGAAAAAAGAAGGGAGAGGAGAAGTTCCCGATTATTTTCCAATCCTCCCCTCCCCGGCCTCCCTGGATTACCGGAGACAAACCATGTTTCTTAGTAAAGAATCCCCGCGATGCCGAGACCGGTCGTCACCGCCACAATCGTCGCAACAAGACCCGGAATCATGAAGGAATGGTTGAGAACGTATTTGCCGATGTGCGTCGTTCCGGATCCGTCAAACGCGATGGCGGCGACCAGAGACCCATAGGTCGGAATGAAGAAGTAGCCATTCACTGCCGGGAACATACCGATCAGCGTCTGAGGCGGAATCCCGAGAGCAGCGCCAAGAGGCATCACAGCGCGGGCCGTGGCGGCCTGCGAGTAGAGCAGCACGGAAACGAAGAAGAGCACGAAGGCAAAGGTCCAGGGCATCGCCTGAGCAATACCGCCGACCGCGGCAAGAAGATCCGCCTTATTGGCACCGACAAAGGAGTCACCGAGCCAGGCCAGACCGAAAATGCCGATCATGGCCACCACGCCGGCGCGCATCGTCGGGGTCTTCACGATATCGTCCACTTTCGGGCGGCAGGTCACAAGAATCGCCGCAGCGTTCACGAGCATGAAGATTTCAAGAACGGTCGCCATACCGAGCGGCTTGGTTTCCCCGCGAAGCGTACGGAGTTCCGGAATCAGGCCGGAGGCCACCGCGATCGCGACAAAGACGAGGAACACAATGGCGGAACGCTTGGCGTGAGGCTTCAGCACCTTATTCGCTCCATTCGGATCCGGCATCTTCACAAGCCCCGCCTTCACGCGGGCCTGGAATTCAGGATCATCAGCGAGGTCTTTTCCGAGGAACATGGAGACAAAACCCGCCACGATCACGCCGAGCAGCGTCGAAGGAACGCAGATCGCGAGAATCTGGGCAAGACCGAAACTCGTCCAGTTATAGGCCGCGAACATGCCGAGCATGGCCGCC
>OBAA01001510.1_pt1 | contig 11058 bp, 9 predicted proteins | sample 1475961 | NCBI WGS metagenome assembly OBAA01 (sample SAMEA2579960, study PRJEB22360) | human gut metagenome | biome: human gut; feature: human-associated habitat; material: faeces | place: Denmark | collected 2008/2010 | reverse complement strand
TATCACCGCGGAGCAGGAAGGTCTTGCCGGGCTTCCCGCCGTGAATAGTGGCCAGCGTGCCGGTCGTCAGGTTCTTGCCGCAGGGACGCCATTCGATCCCGGCTCGGGTCAGTTCTTCGCGGATCTTCTTCGCGGTCTCCACTTCTTTTGTGCTCGGCTCAGGGTGCGCGTGGAAATAGCGGCGCATCTCGATCTGGTACGGGTTGAATTTTTCTGCCAAAGCTTTCAGATCCATTTTCAATTCCTTTCTGACTGACACAGAGGCCCGGCGCGTGACGCCGGAACCTGAGAAATCCAATGTGATAAGGCCCTCCGCGGTCTGACGGGAGGGCCTCGAGCAAAGCAAAATCAAGTGAGGGCTGCGGCCTTCATCAGAACATCTTCACGAAGATGCCCGCGATGAAGACAGAGGTGATCGTCACCGTGACGAAACCGCCGACGATCATCGAGGGGAAGAGTTTCCCCATGAGGAAATCGTACTCTTCACGGGTCTTCGCGACGGTCTTGCAGGTGTTATCCGTGATGATCTGATCGAACGGGAAACCGTAGAGCGCGGTGAGGCAGTTCGCGAAGCAGAGGAAGAAGCTGCGGTGCAGGATCTTCGACGCGACGAAGGCAAAGAGCGTCATGCCGGCGACACCGACGATAATGAAGCCGATCATCGGGCCGATCATGCCGAAAAGCAGCTCCGGGGTCATGTCCTTAAGCCCATCAAAAACGAAGCAGATGAGGCCGAGCATCATGATGTTGAAGGAGTTCGCCTTGTGGAGCGAATCGCGGTCAAGGAACCCGAGCGTGCAGAAGATGACACCGAGGATCAGGGCCCAGATGGCGCCGGACACGCCGGTGTACTTGCCGATCACTGAGGCAACCCAGGCGACGAGGCCGAGCTTCGTGAGAATTACGATCGAGCTGTTGTACTTCTCCGGCACCTGAAGCGGAAGGCGCTTCACGTTGTCGCCGCCCGCCGCGAGCTCAATCGCGTTCTGCATCGCTTCGCGGTCCGCTTCTGACGCCTTCAGAGTGCCGTTCCGATAGCCTTCAAGAAGCCGGCGGCTTTCCTTCTTCAGCGCGAAAGCGGTGAGCGGGTAGCCCGCGAAACCCTGAATGCAGTACATCGAAATCGCGAAAAGCGCGGCAACCGTGAGACCGGCCTCCATAGCGGCTTTCTGCATCATGGTGGCTGCCACGATGCCGCCCGTGAGCGGGGGGAGACCGGCGATCACGAGCGTCCGGTCCATGAAGAACGGGCAGATAAAGAAGGCAGCAAGGCACATGCCGAGGAGTCCGAGAAGACACGTCACCACGGTCTTCCACTGCTCCAGCAGCCGCTTCATGGAAATAATCGTTCCGAGGTGAACAATCATCACCATCACGCAGATTGTGCCGCCGAACGGGATGAGGTAGGAGTCTTTGATGAGGTCGTGGGGGAGGACCGTCCAGTAGCCGAGCAGGAAAAGGCAGGCCGTCACGAAGACGGAGGGTACCCAGGCTTTTGTCCAGGAAGACACCAGCTCGCCGATGATCACGGCAGCGCCGCACACCGTAAAGGCAAGGAGAAAGTTATACATTTTTATTGTCCTGGTAAAAATTGATTCAGGCAGGCTATGAAACCGGTCACATCCTGAATGTATAGACTTTATTCATCTTAGGTTCAAAAATATTATTTGTGAAACAAGTGAGACATTTTCCTAGATACTTTCGGATAGCGTATATTTGGTATCAAATATATTAAGCAGATGAAAAATAATAAAAAATTGTTTTTATATGAAATCCTGAAAATATAAACTCTGGGGAGCGGCGGTGTTCCGCCGTGTTCTTCAATGCTTTTCCTCTAGGACCTGAGACCTAAGACGATCTACTACCGGTGGAGGATCCCTGCTGGGTCTAGCGATCTATCGTTTTTTCTTAAGAAAATCCGTAATATAGGAGCGTAACTCCAATGGTTGTTGCATTATTGCCTGGGCAGATTCCTCTCCTTCCTGCCCAGGCTGTTTTTTTTGCCATCCGTGCCGGATGCGCGCCTCGAACTTCTCCCATCTCTCCCGCTGCCAGCTCTGACGCTTTTCTCCTCCTCCGCTTTCCGCCGGGCGGGAAGTGAGGTAAAGTTATCTTGAAAAAAATACTGAATTAATCATGATGACAGTCCGGGAGTCGAAAAACCTGCGGGGACGGTCGTCAGTAAGAGGATTCCGAAAATGGCGGAAAAGAAAGCAGACGGCGCGAAGCCGCGCTCCGGGTGGGGCGGCAGAAGACCCGGCACCGGCCGGAAGAAAGGTCAGGGGAAGGGGCTCACGGAGCATCTTCAGGTCTCAGTGACACCGCTTCAGAAAGAGACCTTCAGGAGAGCGGGCGGCAATATGTGGATGCGTCACGTGCTTGATGTCGAAAGCGCGGCGGAGCTTCCGCCTGGCGCCATGGTGATGAAGACGGAGCTCTCCCACGCCGAGATTGAGTATGAGGTTTCAAGCGTCCAGGCCGGTTTCCCGTCCCCGGCAGATGACTACGCGCATGAGCCGCTCGACTTCAATGACCTTCTCGCACCGAACCCCGAGAACACGTTTGTCGTTCACGTGACCGGCGACTCCATGGTGGATGCCGGCATCACGCCCGGCTGTCTTCTCGTTGTCTCGCGCCTTCTTGAGCCCCGGGACGGCGACATTGTGATCGCCCGGATCAACACGGATTTCACCGTGAAGCGTCTTGTGAAGCGGGACGGGAAAATGGAGCTGCACCCCGAGAACAGCAGCGGTCTCTACCGGACGATCATTCCGGGCGAGTGCGATGAGTGGTCCTTCATCGGCGTTGTGACGAATGTGATCCAGAGCTTCTCCGCGGCCTCGCGCCGCTGAAAGACCGGCGCGGGAAAAGAGGAGTGAGGAAGGGGGCGGAAGATGCTGGAGCCTCGTTTTGCGCTGGTCGACGCGAACTCGTTCTACGCGAGCTGCGAGCGGGTATTCCGGCCGGATCTGCTGAAGACACCGATCGTGGTGCTCTCGAATAATGATGGCTGCGTGGTCACGCGGAGCGCCGAAGCAAAGGCGCTCGGCATCAAAAACGGCACGCCGGCTTTCAAGATCGGGGATCTGATCCGATCGGGGAAAGTGGTCGCGTTTTCATCAAACTATGAACTCTACGGCGATCTCTCCGCCCGCATGATGAAAACGGTGTCGCGGCTCGTGCCGGCGATTGAGCCGTATTCGATTGATGAATGTTTTATTGACCTCACCGGGGTGGAGAAGGAGATCCCGGAGCTTCTCACTGCGATCCGGAGCCGGGTGCTGCGGGGGGTCGGGATTCCGACCTGCGTCAGTTCCGCCCGTACGAAGACACTTACGAAACTCGCGAATCATCTCGCGAAGACCTATAAGGGGCTTGGCGGCGTGCTCGACTGGGAGAGCCTCACGCCCTCGCGCCAGGAGCGCGCGATGAAGCTCGTTCCGGTGGAGGAAATCTGGGGAATCGGACGCCGGATCGGGTCGAGGCTTAACGGGATGGGGGTCAGAACTGCCTATGACTTCACGCGGCTTCTGAATTCACTCGTCCGGAAGCAGTTCGGCGTGACGCTCGCGAGAACGCATGAGGAGCTCCTCGGACACCCGTGCCTCGCGCTTGAAGCCGCGCCGCCCCCGAAGGCAGCAGATCATGCGGTCGCGGTCCTTTGCGGAACCGGTCGCGGACCGGGCGGCGGTCGAGGCGAGTGTCGCGACGCACGCCGCGGAGGCCGCCCGGAAGATGCGCTCCCAGAAAATGGCAGCTTCACTGGTTGAAGTCTTTTTTCAGACAAATATTTTCAACCCGAACGTTCCCCAGTACTTCGCGGCCGGTGTGGCGGCGTTCCCGCGGGCAACCGCGGATACGCTGAAAATCACCGACGCCGCGGTCCGGGTGGTCCGCGCGAAGTGGCGGGACGGCTTCGCCTTCAAGAAGGCGGGCGTCATGCTGACAGGGCTTGAGCCCGGGATCTCGCCGCAGCCGGATCTTTTTACGGAAGAAGAGGACGACCGGAGCCGCCGCCTTATGCGGACGCTGGACGACCTGACGGGACGATTCGGAAAATCCGCGATCGTGACCGGGAGTTCGATCGCCTCAGACCGCTGGGAGATGTGCCGCGGGATGCTCTCTCCCTGCTACACGACGCGATGGGAAGATCTCCTCAGCATCGCCTGACAAAGCCTTAAAGAGCCGATCTACCCCTTATAGGATAAAAACTAACATTTACCTCGAATTATTAACAACTTATTTTTACAAGCGTATACTTGAGAGTGAAGGAAAGGTTGCAAAAAAGACAATTATCAGGACGGTAGTGCCTGTAGTCAGAATGAGCACGCCGGCCAACTGAATGGAAGGAGATGGATATGAGAATACTGCTCCCTGTTGACGGCAGCTCCTACAGCCGCTATGCGGCTGAATTTATTGCGTCCCGTACGTCGATGATCGGGAAGAAGCCCGCGGTTGAGGCGTTTTATGTGGCGGCTCCCCGAGGCCGTGTGGTGACGGAGATCTGGAACACAGATGTGTATGACAGCTGGATCAAGGCAGGTGCCGAAAAGGCGTTTGTGATGGTCCGCTCGCCGCTTGGCATCAAGGGCATCAAGGTCGAAGAGAAATGTGTGGTCGGCGCGCCTGCCGAAGAAATCGTGAAAGAGATCGGCGCCTATAAGCCTGACCTCGTCGTGATGGGGGCACAGGGTAAGACCAACGTGAAGAAGCTCTTCATGGGGTCTGTCACGAACGCTGTGCTCGCGGGCTGCGATACCCCGGTGCTGCTGGTCCGTGAGAAACCCGCTCCCGCCCAGGACGCGCTTCGCGTCGGCATCGCGGTCGATGGTTCCGAATACAGCCTGAAGGCCATTGAATGGATCGGCAAGAACCGTGAGCTTTTCGGCAACAAGGCGGATTTTGAAGTGCTGAGCGCGGTGGAAGACTTCTACGCGGATCTGATGACCGCGGCGAACGACTGTGACGCGCCGACGGTCTCGATGGAAGACGCGGAGAAGTACGAGCAGCAGGAGTTTGAATACGCCACGGCCCGCGCGATTCCCGCGCTGCAGGATATCGGGGTCCAGCCCCGCGCCGTGCGGCTCGTTGGGAATCCGGGTGACGCGATCGCGCGTTACGCGAATAAGGAAAAGCTTGACCTCGTGGTGATGGGGTCTCACGGCTTCACGAACTTCAAGAGCGCGGTGCTTGGCTCCGTCGCGACCCGTGTCGCGGCCGAAGCGGAGTGCCCGATTCTGATCATCCGCTGATGAGTTTCTGGTGCTGCTTCATCTGAGGCGGCTTCCGGATGGGGGATGGCCCGGCAGAGATGCCGGGCCTTTCAGTTTTCCGGGGAGCCGTTTTCTGAGTGATTGAATTTTGAAGAGTTTTTGACAGATCTGCCGCTAATATCCGGTAGATTGGGAGGGAGGGGGAAGAGCGCCACGATTTATCCGCTTACGCGCGGTTCGGCACAGGCTCTTCGCTCTCCCTATAGAATGGACCGATCAGCTGTTTACGCGTAAAGGTTTACCGAAATGCCGAAAATCCGATTCGCCCCGGCGGCCGTCAGTGTTTTTGTGGGACTCGCGGCGGCCTGGATTGCCGCTCACCTGTCAGACAGCCCTCTCACCATCGGGGGTGTCGGCGTGCTGGCGCTGATGTTCGCCTACGGTAAGTGCATGATGGATGAAAAGGCGAAACTCGAACGCGAGAGGCTGATCCGAACGACGGAAAGAGAATCTGCCGCGCAGCGGGAGGCTAAACACAGCCGTCGGGGGAAAAGTCCGAAGGCGGCCGGAAAAGCGGCCGCGGAGCAGAGTGAAAAAAGAGGAAAGAACTGATGCAGAAAAACGGAAAAGGGAAGCAGGTGCTTCTGATCACAGACGTGGCGGGCTACAGCAAAGTGGCGCTTTCCGCCATGCTTCCGGTGCTCACGCACCTGGGCTACGACCTCTATAACCTTCCGACCGCGCTGGTGTCGAATAACTTCGCGTACGGTGAATACGCTTTCCTCGATACGACGGACTACATGCGGGATACGCTCCGCATCTGGCAGCATCTGGGGTTCCACTTTGATGCGGTGTCGACAGGTTTCATGACGTCCGCTGAACAGGCTTCGCTCGTCCGTGCCTTCTGCCAGGCGCAGCGCGCCGCCGGAGCTCTGATTTTCACGGACCCGATCATGGGCGATGAAGGTTCGCTCTATCAGGGGCTTCCTGAGGAGACGGTCGGCTTCCTGCGGGAACTGATCCCGGTCTCGGACTTCCTGCTTCCGAATTACACGGAAGCCTGCCTGCTCGCCGGTATTCCTTATTCGAAGGAACCGATTTCGATGGATGACGCGAAGGCGCTGATCGCGAAGCTGCGCGATCAGGGCGCGAGGTCTGTCGTGGTGACGAGCATGCAGGTGGAAGGGGAAGGCTCCGTTGTCTGCGGGTACGACGCGAAGGCGGATCACCATTTCATCCTTCCCTATAAGCTCATTCCGCTCAGTTTCTCCGGAACCGGCGACATCTTCTCCTCGGTCTTCATCGGCCGCACGATGGCCGGATTCCCGATCCGTGAATCCACGCAGTCCGCGATGGACGCGGTGTACGAAATGATTCTCGCGAATAAGGATGTCGCGAATAAGTTTGACGGCCTGCAGATTGAGGCCTCACTCGATATCATCGATCAGACGGCGCCTAAGGCGTAAAGCCGCGCGCTGTCTTTCAAACAAATGAAAACGCTCTGGATCTATCCGGTCCAGAGCGTTTTTTTGGAGTGTGGTTTCCGGGAGGCCGCAGCCGCCCGGAAGACATCACACTCAGAGCGTACCCATGTAGGTGATCACGAGCGCGTTCACAAGGTCAATCAGGAAGGCGCCGACAATCGACACGATGAGCCAGGCGCGGGCCGAAGAACCATACTTTTCGCCGATCGCCTGCATGTTCGCGAGGCCGTTCACCGTAGCGCCCATGCCGAAACCGATGCCGCCCACAGCGAGCATCACGTTGTCGTACTCCTTGCCGAAGAGCTTGATGAAGACGAGCCAGGCAAAGGCAAGCATCAGCACAGTCTGGGCCGCGAGAATCACGATCATCGGAATCGCGAGATTCACGAGTTCGTAGAGCTTCAGCGAGTTGATCGCCATCGTGACGAAGAGGATCAGGCTGATGTCAGCGACAGCGTTGAGTCCCTTGCCTTCAACAGAGAAGGAGTGGGTGAAGTCACCGATGTTGCGGACGATAGCGGCCACGATCATGGAGCCGATATAGGCGGGGAGCGTGATGTACTGACCGAGGTAGCTCGAAACCACAGTGCCGAGCGCCATGCAGAGCGCGACGATGGAGCCGGCCTTCATCAGTTCGTCCGTGAACGTGGGGGTGTTCGCGCGCTGCTCGGATGTGATGGACACTTCGGTGTCAGAGGGCAGCATCAGCTTTTCCTCGGGCTCATGCGGCTGCTTCGGGGTCTGAATCTTGTAGCGGTGAATCACCCATTCGCCGAACGGGCCGCCAAGGACGAGCGCCGCGACCATGCCGAACGTGGCAGCCGTGATGCCGACCGCCGTGCCGCCCGTGACGCCGTAGGTGTGTTCAAAGAACGGACCGAAGGCCGCGGCCGTGCCGAGACCGCCCATCATGGAAACGGAACCGGCGAGAATGCCGTAATGCTTATCAAGCCCCATCGCCTGAGCGATCGTCATGCCGACGAGGTTCTGCAGCACCACGAGGACAGAAACCGCGATGAAGAAGGAGACGAGGAGTGTGCCGCCCTTCTTGATCAGCTTCAGGCTCGCCATAAGGCCGATCGTCGTATAGAAGGCAAGCATCAGAAGCGTCTGCAGCGACGAATCAAAATGCACCTTCATGATGTTCATGCCGTCGAGAATCGAAAGCACGATGGAGAACAGAATGCCGCCGACCACCGGGCTCGGAATCGAGTACTTCTCGAGAATGCTGACGTGCTTCTTCACCCAGACGCCGAAATAGTACGTGAGCACCGCGAGCGCGAGCGCCTGAATGGCGCTTACGTTGACGAAGAGCACTCCGCCTTTGAACGCATAATCCATTTGAATCTTCTTTTAATTAAATAACAGGTAAAAGCCATTATCTGCTACAAATGGATTTTGTTAATACCGCATTTACGGTAAATGCTCTAAGAGGTAGTCTTTACGGCTGAAGTCCTAAATGAAACCGGCAGCAGGATGGATGAAGCGCTGCCGGCTCTTTCGCCGGAGACCGGAATGTCACCCGCGGGTCCGTTCACCGTGGAGTGTCATTTCGCACGGGCCGCAGTGGAAGCGGGCGATGAATTTCATCGGGCCGGAGGTGAGAACGATCGGGGTCGGGCGGATCTTTTCACCCCGCTTGATCGCTTCCTTCGGACAGATACCGAGCGTATATCGGATGCAGTGACGGCAGTGCATGAGTTCAGCTTCACCCCGGACTTCGCCGGTTTCAAACGCCATCTGGGTGACGGTCGCGCCGCGCTCTTCATAGAACGCCTTCGCGCGGCTGTTATAGACGTTCGCCCGGTAGTCAAGCGTCTTCACGGGGAAGGGAACCACCTTCACGGGAGCTCGCTCCCAGCGCGTAAAGGCGCCGCGCCTCGCTTCCTCAAACTTTTCGACGAGCGACCGACGAAGGTTATTCAGGACTGAAACCGGAACGAAGAGCGGCGTTTCCTCGTGAAGCTCGATCGTATCGGCCCGGTAGTCAGTGTCGCCAAGCTTTGAAAGCGCGTTTTTCTGCTGCTCAAGCGACTTCGCGCCGTTTTTCGCGGGATCGAGCGCCATCGTTTCGCGGATCGCCGCGCGGCACCCTTCGGCGTCCTCGATCGAAAGCGAAATGCCCTTCGGATCAACGGAAGCCTCAATCCTCACCGGGATCTTTCGGACTGAGGTGTCACCCTCAAGCTCCCGGGTCCAGGCCTGATCGTGGTTCCGGAGGATCTGTGTTCCGGGGCGGAGGTTCGCGAGCTTGGCGGGGGACTCACGCGTGAAGATTTCCGTTGTCCGCCCTTCAAGCGGTTCGACGCGGTTCGCGAGGAGCCCGGAGAGTTCCCCCTTCTGATCGTAGAACGTGAGACCGTCGCCGTTATGAAGCGGTTCGTTCGCGCGGATCACGATGGAGCGGGCATTGATTTTCTTCACGGTGCCGATCGGTTCACCGGCGTTTTTCGGCGTCGTGATGGTCGCAATATGAGGAATCCGGCCGTGAACAAAATATTCCGTCGCGCCGCGGTTAAAGGTCTTTGCGGGGTCCGGCGTGAAGGAGAAACGGACATCTCCCACGCTTTCCTTCGCGTATTCGGGGTGAGTATTGAGAAAAGCGTCCAGTTTCTTCCGATAGAACGCCGTGATGTTCTTCACGTAGTCCATATCCTTCAGCCGCCCCTCAATCTTGAAGCTCCGGACACCGGCCGCGACGAGTTCTGCAAGGTTTCCGCTCTGATTGTTGTCTTTGAGGGAGAGCAGGTACTGATGGCGCGCAAGAACCGTGCCGTCCTCAAGCGCGGCATCAAAGGGCAGCCTGCAGATCTGGGCGCAGGCACCGCGGTTCGCGCTCCGGCACTTCACGGCTTCGCTCGCGTAGCACTGGCCGCTGTAACTCACGCAGAGCGCCCCGTGCACAAAGAACTCAATTCGGGCTGAAGTGAGGACATCCGCGATCGCGCGGATTTCTGGAAGCGTCAGTTCGCGCGCCGGCACGATCTGCGAGAACCCGGTTTCTTCAAGAAACTTCGCTTTTTCAGGCGTCCGGATATCGCACTGCGTTGAGGCGTGAAGCTGGATCGGCGGGAGATCGGCTTCGAGAAGCCCCATATCCTGAACGATCAGCGCGTCAACGCCCGCGTTCCAGGCGTCCCAGGCGAGCTTCGCCGCGGGTTCAATCTCTTCATCCCGGAGAATGGTGTTGAGAGTCATCATGACGCGGCCGCGGAAGCGGTGCGCCGTTTCACAGAGCCGCGAAATATCCTCAAGGCTGTTCCCGGCCGCGGACCGCGCGCCGAAGGACGGCCCGCCGATATAGACAGCGTCCGCGCCGTGGCGGAAAGCCTCGATACCGATGTCCGCGTTCTTCGCGGGCGAGAGGAGTTCCAGTGCTTGAGGATTATGTGGCATGTCGCTTTGAAAATCAGTGAGATAAGAAGGGGAGAGGCGCCCGTCACCTGAAGCGGAGAGAGTCCGTTTCAGGAGAAGAAAAGAGGCTGCGCCATTTTAAGCGCTCAAGGAAAGCCCGTGCGGGTCTAGTCGTTCTCGGTGCGGAAGGCCGCGGCTTTCCGGTAGCGCGTGAGGAGTTCGAGTTCTGTCTTATTCTGCTCAACCGCGGCCTTTACCGCGCGGTCAACCGAGAGGAACGAGAGCGAGGTGAGCGGAAGCTCCGGAATCACGGCGTGAGAGAGCGCCTCACGGGCCCGGCGGTGGAGACGGCAGATGAAGAGGCGGCAGTTCGAGCGCGCGAGGTCTCGCGCGAACATCTGAAGCGCTTCAATACCGGTGCCGTCAAGGTCCGCGCATTCCTCAAGACTCAGAATCAGGATGGAGATCTTTTCTGCCTGACGCCGCGCCTCGTACATCGCTTTTGTCTTTTTCATCATCGGTTCGGCGTTCGCGAAGAACATCGGCTGATCAAGCCGCAGGATCAGGATCCCAGGCACCGGCGTCGCGGTGGAGAAGATCAGCCGGTTCACGTAGCTGTGAGACCCCGGGAGATGGCGGAGTTCCGAGACATGCGGCTCCGCGGCGTTGAAGAGAATGAACACCACGGAGAGGACAACAGAAACGAGAAGGCCATTCAGCACGCCGAGAATCGCGACCGCGAGGAAGGACGAGATGACGAGCAGCCGGTCCCGCTTCCAGCGGAAGTAGGGGAGCAGGGGCTTCGGGGAAAGACCGTGCGACACCGCATTGATCACAATGGCGGCGAGGATCGGTTCCGGAATCCGCTCGACCAGAGGAAGGAGGAAGATGATCGCCAGAACGCAGACCGCGAGAGCCGTTGCGGCGGAGAGCCGGCTTTTCGCGCCGGACTCCTCATTCAGGCTTGTCGCTGAGGAGCCCGCGGCCCCCCCCCGGCTCGGGAATAT
>OBAA01001504.1_pt1 | contig 11180 bp, 13 predicted proteins | sample 1475961 | NCBI WGS metagenome assembly OBAA01 (sample SAMEA2579960, study PRJEB22360) | human gut metagenome | biome: human gut; feature: human-associated habitat; material: faeces | place: Denmark | collected 2008/2010 | reverse complement strand
TTAAAATATAACAGCCGGACAGAGAGAAACTCCCCCCTGCCATTATCATATAGAAACGGGTACAGGTATCCTGCCTCTGCGGTAAACTGTTCTTTGGGTACGGCTGCGTCCTTGTACCGGTAATGCTTTTTTATATAGTCTGTACCGAACACCCACCTTGACCGGTTGTTGTTATAACGGCTGAGAGCCAGCCCTATCTGGAAATTTCCTCCGAGATGTCTCACATTTTTCCCGAAATCATCCACTCCTGAGAAAGTGAGCTGGATTCCGGTCTGTCCGGGAATATAACGCTGGGCCGATACCTTCCCCGCCGCTAAAAGCAGCAGGGTGCAGATAACAATGGATATATATCTGATTCTCATACCTATTCGTTTATAAGTTCGTCCACCAGTTTGGCATTCACAAGATCACGGTTCTCGATATAGAACTTCTGATGTCTGCCTCCGTCTTTCTCAAAGATTTCCACCTCTATGAGCTTGTCATCGGGAATGACGATTTTACGGAAGGCATAAATGACATTGCCGGATCCCTTTCCCTCAATACGCCTCAAATCGTTCAATGAACGTACAGGCTCAATAAAGGTTTCCTGCTGTGCCGTTCTTTTGGCCACTTTCTTGTCTATTATCTTGAAACGTACAAAGTCGATGTCGAAGGGTACATGTGAGGAATTGGCAAGGAACACATTCAGGAACAGCAGATCCTTGTGTACATAGATACCCTTCAGAACAGCCTGCATCCCGAACTGTCGCGAGCCAATGTGTTTCACATCCCTTCTGTCCAGACGGTGGATGGTGTACATCAGAGAGGATATTATCACGGGATCCTCTTCTCCAAGCTCGCTGACACGGACGGCACTTCCGGCAGGGCTGCCGTTTCCGCCAATTCTATTGTCCATGCTTATATTCAACGCTTCCGGCTCCTCCTCGTAAACGACACTGAAGGAATAGAAAGATCCGTCTCCGGTAATTACCGAGAAGTTTGTCTCCTCCGTGAATCCCTTTACAGCAGCCTTGACACGGACGACATTCTCCACGCCGTCCGCCTTTCCTGCGATTATATCCGTACTTCCCAGGTCCACATATCTGACCTCGGAAGGGAAAAGGATATGCACCGTCTTGTTGAACGGGACCCCGATCCTGTAAGGTACGATATGCCGGTCGGCAGTCAATGTCCTGATTTCCGACTCCGTTGTATCACTCTGTGCCATGACGGACATCCCCGTCAGCACAAGCATCATAAAAAGAATGAATGTTCTCATTGTTGATGATTGATTTTATAATTAGACTATTATTGCTTTTTTGCGACAAGAAGCACCCTGTATCCGGCTTTGAGCTTTATTTTCACAGCCTTTACACGTTGCGATATGAATCTTGTCCCTCCCTGGAGTATTCCTCTTGTAAGATCCATCGCCACCTGTTGTCCGGCTGACCCGGCAAAGGAAATGCTGTTGCCCATGCTCTGGCTCACGTCTCCCATGACCTCCTTCGCCGCAGTCCTGCCTTCCGAGCCGGGTACGAAGATTCCCCTCTGTCCGTCAATGTCGTATATTGCCAGTTCCACGGGAATGATATTACCGGCATACTCTATACTGCTGACAAGGATATCAAGCCTCTCGCCCTGTATGTTGGCTATACCGGTCACCATGCTGTTGACCGGTATGGTAATGTTTCCGGCCTGCAAGGGTTCAAGCAGGCGCAGCTTGACCCGTCCTCCCTGTTCTATGGTCTGACTTTCGGAAATACAGGCCGAGATGGTGTTTGTCCCCATTCCGTAACCGCTGCCCACAGCCGTATTGAAGCCGTAGTTCCGTTCAACGGACAAGGATTCGGTATGAATGGAATCCGGAAGTGGACGTTCCAGAGATGAAGCGGTTTCCGTCTCGACTCTGCTTACGGGAACAGCCAGTACTGATTCCTCTTCCTTTTCCACAGCTTCCGTTCCGTCTTTGGTCTTCGGATTCAGATACCTGGCCGCCATCCGGTAGGAACGCTCCATCATCTCCTCCCGTGACTCCGTACGGTCTCTGTCCGCTTCCGCCATTTCAAGCCTTCTGCTCAGTTCGTCCACCTTCCGGGACAGATCATCGTCTGCCGTTTCCTCCGGTGTATCATAGAAACTCTCAAGCTGTTTTGTCAGCTGTTCGTAGGTATCTGCCGACTGTTGCATGTTTCCCGCAGGAACTGTTGCGGGATCTGTCTCTTTCCTGCCTTCAAGCAGTCTCTCCGCCAGGTCGGACAATGATCCCATCCTGTTTTCCTTCTCACGCTCGGCGTACTGTCTCTCATAGGCATCCGCCTTGTTGCCCTCAAGGTTTACCGTCTCAGGCTCCGGAACATTCACATTGAGTCCGGCACTTTCAATCTTTATCTCGTCCCTGTCAGAGGAAGGTGCGAAAATCCAGTAAAGCACCGCCATGAATATCAGTACAAAAACCGGTATTATGACAAACTTCCTGCGGCGGAGAAGCTCTTCCTCCGTCAGCTCCTTTCCATGTGTCCCATGTACAGACTGCTTTGTTTCCTCTGCATTTGTTTCAGGCACATCCTTTTCCATATCATTACTTATGTCTTCCATACTGTTCCGTATTTTTAATGAATTGTTGAATAGTTGTCACATCCTGCTCCGGATGTATCCTTACTCTGCGGAGCGTATCGGTTAGAACCCCGCCTCCGAAGTCCCGCTCCGTCTGTCCGGGCGGGAATGTATCCATCGTAAACGCCCGCTTCACCGCAATGCCGAAGGCGGTAATATTGACAAGCAGCATCAGAATAAGGATACACCGTTTCTGTCTCTCTGAAAGGCTTTCAAGATATGTCTTCAGCCTTTCTTTTCCGGTCTTTATCTTCATTGTATGGTTCATATATAATCCCATTATACAGTGTTTGTCTGTTTTGTTTTATCTTTCCACGGTACGCAGATCCCTGTTCTCCAGGATCTCAAAATGTTCTGCCATAAAGCCTTGAGGATTGTTGTCCGAGCGCACCGTACTCTGCAGTCTGCACCGTGTGACCAGTGAACGTTCCGTGATATTGCTTCCCCTGATGATCATCTGTCTGGCAAAGGTGGTCACGGTATAGGGATACCTGTCGAAATCACACCGCATACTGTCTATCATGACCGTCTGGTTCACATTTCCGCTTATGAGGCGGTTATAGAAGCCCTTTTCGTTCCAGTCGCGATAATATCCGTACAGGGACTTGTCGGCCAGATACATTGCACGTCCAATGTTGGACTCTATGGCCGCCTTGTCCGGAGCCAGCGTAAAGAACAGTTCGTGAAGACGGCGTACATGTTCCCTGGCCTCCACCGGACGGTTGCGGTCCGCATCCTGCGACAGTGCCATGATCAGGGACTTCCCCTCGTCAAGCACATATATCTTCTCCCGCTGCGCTTCCGCAAACCGGTATGACTTCCATACGGAGAATCCGGTGATGAAGGTGCATACACACAGAAAGACTATTCCAAACAGACGTATTTGTCTGAATGAGGATTCGATATTCTTCAAACTTTTAAATTCCATTGCACTATTTATTATAATCCGTTCGTTACTCAAACCTACTTCTTCATCAGCACTCCGGCAACATTGCCCGTTGAAGCTCCGGCGACAGCACCTGCCACATTGCTTGCCTTGCCTGCCACATTGTTCACGTTTCTGTTATAGGCACTCATTCCTCCCGCCTGCACAACCCAGTTGGCAACTGTCGGAACGCAGAAATACCCTACAAGCCCTATAAGCATGAACACCAGATAGACTGCTGACGAACCGTCCGGATAGAAGACACTCATCGGATCTTGTATCATTTCCATCTCCTTCTGAAGCATGAGCGTCTGTATCTTGGCGAGCATGGCTCCCAGCAGGTCGGCTATGGGCAGCCACAGGTACACGCTGATATAGCGTGCAAGCCACTGTACAAGCGTATTCTGGAAGCCATCAAAGACGGATACGGCAAAGGCTATCGGTCCGAGGACGGAAAGGACAATGAGGAAAAAGGTACGGATCGTATCAACGACCAGAGATGCGGCATTGAACAGGAACTCCATGATCTTGCGCATTATCATCTGCACGATGCCCTGCAGCGAGAAGGAATATCCCGTATATGACATTCTCTGCATCACCGCATAGTCTTCCTCGCTCCATCCCATGCCGGCAATTTCCTTTTCAAGCTCCTCGTCTACGGGATTGAACTCCCCGGTGACGGCAACCTTCAACGGCATCTCGGCAAGAAGCCTGTCCTTTTCCTCCTGGAACTTCCTCACATCGAATGTCTGGTCATGCAGCATACTGCCGGTTCCCTGTACGATCGGACTCAATATACCGTTCAGGCTTCCGAGAACTATCACATCGAAGAATATTATACAAAGTCCCAATACGAAAGGACGCAGCATACCGAACACGTCTACCGGCTCTGCACGGGAAAGTGACTGCCATACGCGATAGGCTATGTAGAACAGGGCTCCCAGGGCTGCGATTGCGGTGGCCAGCGTCATCATTGGCCGGCACAGTTCGGACATTTCCTCATACAAGGTGCGCAGTATCCCGTGCAGGCTGTCGAATGAAAGAGATAACATTACCATAATTTATACTGTTTTAAAGGTTTACCAATAACGTTCGTCCCTGTTGCCGTAAAGCTCCATGACCTGCTCCGTCTCGCCTTTTTCCCTCGCGCGCAGATAGGAGATGCGAAGATTCTTCTGCGTGTAGTAGTTTACCAGTGCCTTGTGGTGCTTCATCTCACGGTAGACTCTTTCTATCAGGTCAAGGCGTTCCTTGTCCGTCATGGACATACCGGTGGGATTGATTACGTTCTTCAGCTCCGCGATGGAGGTGCTGCTCTTCTTCATGATGTTGTTGTAGCCGAAAGCTATCGCGTCCAGTTCGCGCTGCGTGTAGTTCTTGTCCGTAAGCATCCTGCCGAAATTGGTCACATAGTTTTCCGAAATCTCGGAAAGCATCAGTACGGACTCCTTGACCTTGACACTTCCGCTGACCAGGGAGTTCACACTCTTGAGCATGTCATAATACTTGCGGCTCTGTTCATAGATCTTGGAAGCCTCCTTGAAAGTGGAAAGCGCGTTGCTTGCCGTCTCGGAAGTCTCGACCATCTCGTTGACACTGTTGACAATACCCTGTGCAAGGTTTGTCGGGTCGCTCACAATCCACTGTGCATATGATGCGCACACACCGAAGACAAGCGCACACACCATCGTGATGAGTTTTCTTTTCATTGAATATCATTTTTATTGTAATACTATCATTTTATTTCCTGTTTCCGCCTTTTTCAGCGGCAAGCATACGTATGCCCTGTTCCATGCTTCCTCCGGCCCTGTCTGCCGCCTGTTCCACCTGTATCTTCTCACTCTCCTCCGTCGTATAGGTAAGATATTCGGCGACAGACGTTTCAGTGGCATATACGGCGGACTGTACACCTCCGAGACCAATCCATACCTCCTTGTATTTGCGCGAAGGGTCATTGGAGCGGTTTATGGAGAGAATCTGTGAACACTCCTTGTCCGTCAAACCGAGCAGGGACTGTATCCTTTCAAATTTGTTGAGATATTTTCTCTGGTCAAGAAGGATCTTGCAGTCGGAGTTGTTGATGATCGCCTCTTTGACTATCGGGGACGAGATGATGTCATCCACCTCCTGCGTGACGACAACGGCCTCTCCGAAATACTTCCTGACAGTCTTGAACAGATACAAAACATAGGCAGCCATATTGGGCGACATGAGGGATTTCCAGGCCTCCTCCAGCAGTATCATCTTCCGTATGCCCTTCAGCCTGCGCATCTTTGAGATGAACGTCTCCATGATGATAAGGGTCACGATTGGAAGAAGAACCTTGTTGGAGGATATGTTATCCAGCTCAAAGACGATGAAACGCCTGCTTGTCAGGTCTATCCCCTTGTCGGAGTTCAGAAGGAAGTCGTAATCCCCGCCGCGATAGAACGGTTCAAGCACATTCAGAAAGCCGTCTATGTCGAAGTCCTTCTCGCGTACCTTCTTTTCTTTCATAATCAGGCGGTATTCGTCCCTGACAAATTCGTAAAAGCCGTTGAAGTCCGGTTTCAGATCCAGTCTTTCGGTTATCCTACGGATATAGGCATTCACCGCACCGGACAAGGCGACCTCCTCGGAGCGTCTCGGTATCTCATCCTCCCTTTTCCACAGAGTCAGTATAAGCGTCTTGATGCTCTCTCTTTTCTCCACGTCAAACTGCCTGTATTCGCTGTAGAAAGGATTGAATGATATCGGGTTGTCCTCCTCATAGGTTATGTAAATGCCGTCTTCTCCCTTTGTACGCTCGTTTATGAGCCGGCACAGTCCTCTGTAGCTGTTTCCGGTATCCACAAGCAGGATATGCGTTCCCTGTTCGTAATAATTGCGTACAAGATGATTGGTAAAGAAGGACTTGCCGCTTCCGGAGGGACCGAGAATGAATTTGTTGCGGTTGGTAATTACGCCACGCTTCATCGGCTCATCGGATATGTCCACGTGCAACGGTCTGCCGCTGATCCTGTCCGCCATCTTGATGCCGAAAGGGGATGGAGAGGATACATAGTTCGTCTCGCCTATAAAAAAGCATACGGCCTGTTCGACAAACGTATGGAAGGATTCTTCAGCCGGGAAATCACCCTCGCCTCCCGGAATGCAGCCCCAGTAGAGTGTGGGAGCGTCCACCGTGTTGTGGCGGGGCTTGCATCCCATCTGTACAAGGGCCGATCCGGTATCGTTTCTTATATTCTTCAGCTTCTCACGTTCTTCAGACCATGACATGACATTGCAGTGGCAGCGTACCGGAAGCAGTCCGAAAGAATGCGCCTCATTCAGATATTCCTCCGTCCACTCACGGTTGATCTGGTTCGCACGGCTGTAGCGGGAAAGGGAACGCATGTTCTTTACCGTCCTTTCAAATCCCTTCAGCGTATCTTCCGGATCATCTATGAAAATGAACTGGTTGTAGATATGATTGCAGGGAAGCAGCAGGCCAACGGGTGCTGCAAAGGACAGGCGGCAGTCGCTCCGGTCGGTGGAGTATCTCTCATAGCGGCTGTCGGTCATTACTGAGCCGGGCAGATCCTCCGCATCGGAAAGCGTATGGACGGAAAGCCTCTTCTCTCCGATACGCACCTCTTCTCCGCCAAGCCGTATGTCCCTGAGAGAGGTCGTGTCCTCCTGGGACAGGGAAAAATATTTCTCGACAAGTCCGGCCTCCCTGTCCCTGCCCGTAATCTCGTCAGTCGTCAGACGTTCCAGCCTGACCAGACCGGAGTCGTTCATGATATGCTCAAACTGCTCAACCGCCTCAAGAAAGTGTGACATCACATCCGGATTCCTGATCTCCTTCGGAAGTATATGTCCACGGCAGAGGATGGAGAAATTGCTCTGCCTTCCCATGCGCTCCTTCGTTGTCTTGGTTATGAACAGATAAGAGAAATGGTTCATGAAAGGGCGTTCGTTGAAGTGGAACTCAAAATTCCTGTCGAGAAAACTCATCCCTTCCTTTCCGGTCCTTGCCCTGTATCTCTCCTCCAGGAACCAGTCCTGGCGGTGCAGTATCGTATAATGCGGCAGAACCTTTACGGCCTTGCTTCAAGCGGCGTGCATGTTTTCGTAGTCGGAAGAAGTAAGGGTGAACACTTCCGGAAGGAACACCTTGAACCCGACAGTCACATCGGCATCCTTTGAGATGATACATCCGTCCTCGACCGAAAGAATCGGAAACTTACTTTCCAACGTGGCCGCTTTTAATATGTTTCGCATAATTTTTCCGTTTAAAGAGTGAAGTGATACGTTTCCTGTTGATTATATAATATGGACGGTAGCCCGCCGCTGCCAGTTTCATAAGACCGTCAGGTCCGTATTTGCCGTTCAGACGGAATACAGTAAATGATATTCCGGAAACGGACAGGATAATGAACCCGATGCAGAACCAGCGGTTTATGCCGGCCATATAGAGAATGACGAAGACCAGGAATGCGGCTAAAAGACCGCCGGCAAGAATATAGAGATATTGTGACTGCAGACCGCAGAATTCCACATCCCTGCCGATTCCCTTGTTTATCTTGTATTCCATGACGGGTGGATACTACAGGAAGAAGGATCTCAATACAGTAGCGGCCACGATCAGAAATACACAGGCCCCAAACCAGCTGCCCGCCGTCTTTCCCGTATCTGGATCACCCGATGAGAATTTTGAATATACACGGATGGCTCCTATAAGACCGCAGAGCGCACCGGCTGCATATATCAGCTTGGTGGCAGGATCGAAATATCCGGTGACCATCTGTGTTGCCTGTACGATTCCGGCGGATCCGTCACCGGCTGCAAAGGCACGGACGGAAAGAAGAACCGCCAATAAGGGGAGAAGCAACCTGCCCGGAATGAAATGCCCCTTTCTGCTGAAGGATGAGAAGAATCGTTTTACTGTTGAATGTCTCATTGCTTTTAATATTTTTATTGTTAATGTCTTGTTCGTCTGTTTTCAAAAGACCGCAGGCGGAATGCCTGCGACCTGTCCTTGCAACCACATATATTCCGATATGCATCAGCTGCTGTCATAATAACCGTACATCGTTACCTCCTTCTTTAATCCGTTAATCACTCGTTCCTGTTGTCAGACAGGAATGTCTTTTACATACCCGGAGCGTCATCCGAAAGCCGGGATTCCCCGTATCCTTATAAAATGCCCCGCATCATCCTGAATCCTGATATTCCTTCATTGTAGTTTCCTTACTGATTATATTATACATCCGCCTGTCTTCTGTCGTAATCCCCACAGGGATCATCCCGAATCATAATATTTAAAATGTTCCATACTTGTTTCTTATTTATATCCGTGCATTGCCTGTACCGTCATTGTACGCAATCATCCCGAATCCTGATACTCTCTCATATACGTCTGTCCTTTAATATTTCTGTAAAATCCGTTTGAATGTTTCCTGTCCCGAAACATAAAGGATCATCCCGAATCAAAATACTTTGTCATAAAACCTTGTCCTCCTTTTCTTTAATTGTCCTCTGTTGCCATTAAGATGGCAGATCAGCTTGAATCATAGAATTCCATATCCGAATGTTTTTATTTAAGGGATAAAGTCCGCAATGTCAAAATCCCGTATGATGGTGTCCCTGTCCTTTCTCAAAAGAAGTGTCGGTTCCTCATTGCTGTCGACATACAGCTTCATGTAGCGTTTCAGCTTCTCGTTGCTGCCCAGGATACCGGCCTGCAGGATACGCTCCACATTCGTCCCTTCAAGGCGGTTCAGCGTCTCTCTGGCTTGTGACTGCTCGGAAGGGGAAGTCTCGTCCGTTGTCATGATGCGTTCCAGCATATCCATGTCGTCAAACGTCACACCTCTTGCCTTGTGCGGGTCCGGACGTTCCACATATCCGGTTATCTCATAGCGTTCGGGCAGCTCACCGTTTTCCAGCTGCCCGAAAGGATTGGGCGTTTCAGAAGAATATCCGCCGCTGTCTGAGGCCGGTGAAACACTCTCCGCCATGTATCCATCCGGAATATCCTGCAGCTGTACGGCTGTTTCCGTCATATCCGGACGGCTGTAAAGACTCCTGCCGATGACTCCGCTCTCCTTACGTCCGCTCTCCCGGTTATTCTCTGCCGGAGGGGAGGAAACCCTCTTCCTCCTTCCACGCCAGCTGAACAGGCTGCCGGTATGTACATACTTCTCGATACTCAGGTAAGAGGCATACAGGAACAATATGATGAATGCATATTCCATATTTCTAATACATTTGTTTTTTATAGAAATTCTTTATTTTCTCTATCAGGACGGCGTTGTCCCTGAAATGGTCAATGATAATCCTGCTGGCTACGCCTGCTATCGTAAAATCCTTGCGTCTGACAATCCATACCAGATCTGAGAGAAGCCTGTATGCCTCCTTGTCGATATGCAGGGGATTGCGTTCGGGAGATGAGAAGTCGTTCAGATGCGAGTTGATATACTCCTCAATCCCGCATTCCGCAGACATTGCACACCTGTCAGAAACCGAATCCTCTTCCCTGACAGCGGGAACGGCTTTTGGGGAACTTGAAGTATATACTCCCTGCGCACCCAGAGCAGCAACCTTCTCAAGAATGGCTTTCTCGTCAATCTGCCGTGGATCGATCTTTTTTCTTTTCGGACTTTCCATACTACTGTTTAGGTTTCTGGCAGGATGTATTTATCAAGACCGGTAATCATACATATCTCATCAACCAGCTCCGTAAGCCCGGAACCCTTTACCTGACGGTTGTCAGCAGGGAAAAGGGTGGAACGGAACACACTGTTCTGTACGGCACTGAGTTCCTTGTTGTAACGTTTGGTATCGGGAATGCGGGTCTTCAGAAGATGAAGGCTTGAAGCCTGCATCACCTTGTTCCAGGACTCGTATGTTTCCTTGCGCTCACGTTTGTCTATCATGTTCCAGAACAGATGGATGCCTTTAAGGTCACAGTTGCATCGTGAAACAAGTTCCTCCTCGACTACAGCTGCAAACTGGAGTGAACTCTGCATCACTATGTTGTCTGCCTTCAGTGGAATGAAGATGTGGTTCATCGAGGCCACCGTCCGGATGACTCCCATGCTGCGGAGAGTTCCGGGCAGGTCGAACAGCACTACATCGAACTCCATACCGCGCTCATCGGCATAACTGTAAAAATCGGCAAGGGCGTTCTCCGGATCACTGTCAATGATGGGATAGGCAAGTTTCTGAAGCTGTTCATGCTGACGATAAAGTGAAATCTTGAGAAAATCATTCTCACCGACACGTTCCATGTCACGTCCTCTCATCTGGGAGATGCTGTGCTGGGGAGCATCACAGTCCACGACAGCAACATTGTAACCCCGCTGGTAATGCAGAATGCCGGCTGTCAATACGGTAAAGGCGGTCTTGCCGACCCCTCCCTTCTGACTGGCGAATGCAATAAATAAAGGTTTCTTTTTCATTGTCTTTCCATTTTTATTGTTGTTACCGGCGGGCTGCCCCGTCGTTTTATGCCACAAAGGAAACAATAACCGGAATGCACTCAAATACCCTGTCATGTATAGTCATGAATAGTCATTGAATGTCATAAAAACGGTGACAATGAAAGAAAAAAGGGAAGAAAGGCGAAGGGAGTCGGATTGCGTGCCTGTTGCACAACTCTAAATTATTAAAACAAGCAATTCCTTTTGTTGCATAT
>OBAA01001492.1_pt1 | contig 11300 bp, 9 predicted proteins | sample 1475961 | NCBI WGS metagenome assembly OBAA01 (sample SAMEA2579960, study PRJEB22360) | human gut metagenome | biome: human gut; feature: human-associated habitat; material: faeces | place: Denmark | collected 2008/2010 | reverse complement strand
AGTCCATTATACCAGATATCGAAACTATCAACAACTTAATTTATGTTATACTAGTATTTATATCACTAGCCTTCACAGCCTGACCATCGTTCTTGACTACCACATCTATTTCTTCCTGTGTCGCTACATCATTTGCAGAAATTTTCATCGACTGTATACTTCCTGCTAACATACAACATGGTGTTTCCAAAGCTATTCTTTTCTTGTTCCTTTTCATAATTTCTCCTTTCCAAAACTTATTTAAGTCCAGTATATCACTATTGGTCATTTATTACAATATTCGCAAAATTTAGACTTAATATTTGACTATTTTTTATTCACCAAGATTAAAAATTATGTATATTGTATAGTTTATATATTTTTAACCCTGCTTTTCTAACAAAAAACAAGACCATCGCCCTTTCAGATGATGCTCTCATCTTCCATTGCGATAGTCTTGTTTACTACCATGTCACTTTTAATTTGCAGTCTTTCCAAATCTCACAGGAATCCAAAGAAAGCTCAACTCCCGCACTTTTCAATACTTTACAAATCTCCTTAAACACACCTAAGACTGTATTTTCATGTTTCATATTTTCTTTATATTGCTGATAATACTGATAATTGGTCAGTATCATACCTTTGACAAATACTTCTTGAATATTCACCGCAGTAACCCAGCTGAAGTCGCTAAACAAAAATTCATTCAGCATTCCATCCTCCGAACCATTGTCCAGCTTTTGCGGCACTCGCTCCAAGCGTTTTCTCGCCTTCTCAATAATCCCGTAAATATCGTACACTGCCTCTTTACTTACTTTAAACATCTGAAGCAGCCTGATGTCATCAAAAAGGCGATAGACACAATACCTTAGATTTCCATTTCCATAAAGTTCTATCGAAAAACCTCCGTCATCTCCCTCAATGCCGTTTAAAGGTTCCGTGCGATATGAAAAAATTTTCATATCCTTTGTCAATGTCTTCATGCTCTTTTATACCCCTTATTCTTTTTTATTTCTCAAGAAATTCTCCAATATTCTCGCTTGTCACTTTTATATATGGCAGATAAACATATTGCTCGGCAATCTCTTCGTCTGTTCCAATTGCCTCAACCATCTTCGCCATCGCCTTTGCCTGTCCTTCTTTATCATTATATACTGTTCCCGACAGCTCTGAATCTGCAAGCGCTCTAAGTCCTGCATCCGTGCCGTCAATCCCAAAAAACACCGGCCATGCCGATTCCGTATAATTCGCCTTTTTGTAAGCGTCAATTGCTCCAAGCGCCATATCGTCGTTGTTTGCAAGAACAAGTTCAATCTTGTTCTGATACTGGCTAATCAGCTGCTCCATCCTGTTCTGTGCCTGAACACGGTTCCAATTTGCAATCTGATAGCTTAGTTTTTCCAGCTCTATTCCACTGTTTTTTATCGTATCAACCGCATTTCCTGTCCGGATGATTGAATCTTGATGTCCTGCCTCCCCTTCCAATACAACATATTGAATCTTTCCATCTCTGTTTTTATCAATCTGAGTATTTTTCTGTATTACTTCAGCCGCAAGCTCTCCCTGCATCACACCGGACTGTTTCGCCTCTGCTCCCACATAATAAAGTTCATCCCACTGTCTTAGATCTTCCTCTACCGGCTCCCGGTTAAAAAAGATAATCGGAACATCATGATCTCTGGCAAGGTCTATAATTTCCGACGGATCTGCCCGATCCACCAAATTTACACAGAGCACATCACACCCCATGTCAATCAATTCCTTCACCTGATCATCCTGTGTGCGCTGTGACCCCGCTGCATCTAATATCGTAACCGTCGCCTCAAGCTCCTCATGTTCGGGATTTTTCAACTGTTCCTTGAACCGGGCAAGAAGCTCATTCAAAAACGTATCGCTTTGGTTGTAATAAGTAACCCCGATATGCACCTTGTCGTCCCGTGTTTCCTGACGTTTTCCACAACCAAACAAAAGAAATACATTTACGATGACAAGCATTCCAACCAACCATTTTTTCTTCTTTCTCACTTTTCTCCCCCTTTCCTCTACTGGCTCATTGTAAGAAGCAGTTCTTGATTTTCTTTGCTGAACAACGTCTCCTTTCGGATTACCGAGTATGATACCGTCTGTTTCTTCATATTTTCAAAATAATGGTCCAGCTTTCTTGCAACTTCGCTCAGACTCTGATAGCCAACATTAAACTCGTCCGGAACTACAACACACTCCGCAATCCCTTTATCAAGATAATAGATAGCTTCTGTAGACTGACCTATTCCATACAGTAATTCTCCGTGCGGCTGACTGCTCGCCAAATATTCGCCAATTGCAGTCAGATTGCTATCATCCAAAGCAATCACAATATCCACTTTCGATTCCGTGTTTTCCTCTCTGTCTAAAAGCGAATCCAAAGAAAGCTCTAAAATATTGGCATTTTTATCTTCCAGCGCATCTTTAAAACCACACTCTCGGCTGCTGAGCATATTGGAATCCGTCGACGCTAAAAGAAGTCCTATTTTTTTCTCTTCTATATTTCCTTCAAAATCTTTGAGCATTTCTTCCGCCAAAGCTTGTCCCATCTCATAATTGTCTTCTTTTATAACCGGAAGATCATACCTTGTTTCCCCTTTCTCCGCTTCATAACCCACAAGCATAACCGGTACTCTCTTCTCAATCTTCTTCAGCACCTCCTGATCATTCTTGTCTAACACCGGCTGCACGATCAACGCATCCGCTCCATCCTCAATCTCACGTTCAAAAACTTTTTTCTGAGCTTCTGCATCCAATCCTTCTTCTACATCCACAACCGCAAGTTCAATGCCCTCCTCCTCTGCCGCCATTTTCAGACCATACTTCAAAGCAGACCATTGACTGTCTCCTGCATTTTCAAGAATTACCGAAACCTTATCCAGTGCTTTTTTATTCTGTCCCGAAATCATCATCAACGCCAGTCCGATGACCATTATCATCAGAATCACTTCTGTCAGGACAAATCCTTTTTTGTTATTCATCATCTCGTTTCACCTGCACTTCTTTTGCCGTCTCTTCCTTTCGGAACATACGCCCTTTTTCAAGATCCTCCCGGTTGTCTTCCGTGTACAAAACTGCCGGAATACAGATGGATACTGTCGTCCCTTCATCTGGTTCACTCTCCACAACCAGACCATACTCTTTTCCGAACAAAATCTGTATTCGGTTATTCACATTCACAAGCCCTACACCGGAACCATGCTTGCGAATCCGTTTACTGTCCGTCAAGATCAAATCAACTTCTTCCTCCGTCATCCCAAGACCATTGTCTGTAACAGAAAGAATAATATTTTCTCCTTGCATGCGGCCTGTCACTTTGATTTCTCCACAATCATCCATCGAACCCACACCGTAATTGATTGCATTTTCAAGAATCGGCTGCAGCACCAGCTTTACAATACAATACTCATACAGTTCAGGTTGTACATCAAATATGACTGAAAACGTGTTCTTATAGCGTACTTTTTGTATATTCATATAGCTTTGCGCATGCTGAAGTTCTTCTTTGATACTGATTACCGTACGCCCTTTCGAAAGACTGATTCTGAAAAGCCTTGCCAGCTGGGTGATCATAAACGATGCCTCGTCATTTCGCTCCCCCTCAATCATCCAGGTAATAGACTCCAGCGTATTGTAGAGAAAATGTGGATTAATCTGGCTTTGCAATGCATCCAATTCACTTTTTCTCCGTTCGTTCTGCTCCAGTACGATTTTCTTCATAAGCATGTCAATCTGCTCATAGGAGTTCTGAATAGAGTTTCCAAGATGCCTGATCTCCGTGGAGCCTCCAATATAAATCTTCGGTTTCTCTCCCGCTTCATATTCAATAACAGAATGATTTAATTTCAGAATCGGGCTGGAAATCCTCACAGAGACAATACGATTAATAATCATCAACATCATCGCCATCAAAAGCATCAGCATGGCAATGAAATACCGGATATCGATTGTGCCGTCAACAAAGGTCGTCTGAGGAATTACACCAACCAGCTTCCAGCCTGTATAGCTGATTGTATTTACAACAACCTTTCGATGCTCTCCCTCAAATTCCTCGTCATACACTCCTTCTTTATATTTTGCCACAGATTGACTGCTTTCCTTCCTTGTTCCGTCTGCAATCTGTATCTGCTGCGGATGATAAATAATCTGTCCGTCTCCATCACACAGATAGTAATATTGTCCTTTGTTTGCCGAATTGATCTGCTTCATCATGCGGGCAATTCCTGAGTAATCCATATCTACAAGCAGAACTCCCATACGCGACACTCCATTGTCGGTAATCTCCACTGCCCGGCTCAGCGAAATCACCCAATAATACCGAAACGTGCCATCGTCGAACAGATTCTGGATATGCGGCACTGAAAAGTGCATATTTTCCTGAATCTCCATCGCCTTCTTATACCAATCCTGTTCTGTGACATCCGGATCTTCCTTCTCCGCCGCCACAGGCTCCGCTGCCATCAGACGTCCATAGTCATTATAGATAGCAATACTCTGCAGATTGTCTCCATTTACTTCATACAAAAGATTCATTCCACTTTGAATACTCTGAGCCTGACTGGAAAAATCATTTTCTTTTATTACATTATAATAAACCGTGTCTGAGATCTGTCTCATACTCACCAGATAGTCTTCTAAATATTCACTTGCCTGTTCCATCAGTTTTTGTGTGCTTCCAACCATCTCATCTTTTGAAATCCCTGAAAATCGAAGATAGAGTGCAACCCCCAATATCAGCATGATAGAAATCGACACCACAGAAAAGGCAATCATAAGGGTTGATTGTATCCCTTTCGGCTTTATTTTTTTCAAATATGCCAAACACTTATTTTTCACGTTCCATATACTCCGTTCTGTATTTTGACGGCGATGTGTGAAACTGCCGTTTAAAAACATAACTAAAATAATTCGGGTCTGTATAGCCTACTTTTTTCGCTATGATATAACTCTTTTCCCCCGTCTCGATCAGCATACGGGCAGCCTGCTCCATACGATACTCTGTCAGATACCCGATAAAAGAATTGCCGGTCTCTTTCTTAAAAATTGTAGAAAAATAAGAGTTGGATACTCCAAGTTCTCTACAGATGCTGTCCAGAGACAACTCTTCATCTGCATAATGATTGCGAACATACTCCTGTGCTTTTAAGACAAAAGATTTTGTCGATCTGCTTCTTGAATTTAACAGTCTCTCACGGAAAGAGAAACTTATATCCAAAAGCCATTTTCGAAAGCTCTGCGGCTCCATATCAAGAAGCCTTCCATACAGTTTTCTCATATCTCCGGAAAATTCATCCATCACAATCTCGTTATTTGCAGAGAAACGATATAATTCACTTACCAGTTCCATGACTGAAATATAGTGCTGCTGTAAGGATTTTCTCTGAAAGGATATCTGCTCCAAGTATTCATCAATCGCTTTTTCAATATCCTCTTCCGTGCCCAAACGAATCATCTTAAACAGCTGATTAAACGAATCTGTCCCCTGCTTTAAATCCGGTTCACTTACCTCCTGCGGCGCAACCTCTTTGATATTGATTGCTCTTGACGCCCCATAAATCGCGCGGTATGAAACCGCATCTCTTGCACTTGCATACGACTGTGCAAGGTCCAAAATATTGTCGCAGACAAATCCAATCCCAACAGTCACAACAGCTCCGACCATTCGCTTGACATATCTGCAGAACCGGTCGCACTCATCTGTCAGCCTTGATACCTCGTGCTCATCCTGAAGCTGCACGAGCAAAATACTATTTCCCAAATAAGAAAAGCACTTTCCTCTCCAAGCTTCTCCAAGGCGCTCTTTTGCCTGTTTTTCAACTGATGCAAATAAAAGCAACGGATTCACATCCTGCTGTATCCTGCTTGAAGATGTATGGATCACAAGACAACAGTAACAAGGTCCCTCCAACGAGATCTGATAGTCTGAAAGATACTTCTGCAGTTCCCCTGCCTGAATTCTTCCCTCTATCAGCGTGGAATAAAAATTGACCTGCAAAAGTGGCAAAGACTCCAGATAATAATTCTGCAGCACCTGAACGTTTTTCTTCTCGCTGATCTCCTCATCAAGCTTTATCTTCATCTGCGTAAACACATTGGTCAGTTCAACTGAATTTACCGGCTTTAACAAGTACTCCTCAACTTCTAAATGAACCGCCTCTTTTGCATATTCAAATTCATCAAATCCGGTGAAAATCAACAGTTTTGTGGCCGGAAACTCCTCTTTGATGTGATGTGCAAGTTCCATGCCATCCATATATGGCATCTTAATATCCGTCATCACCACATCCGGCTGGTATTCTTCCACCATCTCAAGCGCTTTTACACCGTTGTTCGCATAGCCGATCACAGAAAAACCAAGCCCTTCCCAGTTGATCTTTTTCATAATGACTTGTATTACATCTTCTTCATCGTCTACTAAAAGTACTGTGTATGTTTTCATATCCTTCTTCTCCATGTCTATATAGTAATTTTTATTATATCAGATGTCACTTCAAATGCAATGCATACCCCGAACAAAATAAAGAGCCAGAATAGCTTCTGACTCTCTTTTTGTAAAAATAAAATTATTTTTTCTGAACATATTTCAAACAGTCCAATGTTACTGCTACAAGAATAATGATTCCTGAGAATACGAACTGAAGGTTTGTGTCAATACCAAGGATTGTAAGAGAATATGTAAGTGCTGTGAAGATACATACACCAACTACAACTCCTGAGATCTTACCGATACCACCTGTAAATGATACACCACCTACTACGCAGGCTGCGATGGCATCCATCTCCCATCCCTGTCCATAAGCCGCTGAACCGGAACCAACCATTCTCACACATTCTAACCATGAACCAAATCCATAAAGAACACCTGCAAGAACAAATGCACCAACTGTTACCCAGAATACGGAAATACCTGAAACAGATGCTGCTTCTGGGTTTCCACCTACTGCATACAGGTTTTTACCAAATGTTGTCTTATTCCAAATGATCCATACAATTACGATTGCAGCCACTGCCCAAAGGATAATTGTTGGGAATCCATTGATTTTCGGAATTACCATATTCGGAATCGCTGGTTCAATCGCACCAAAGGATACACCTTTTGTCGCATATGTAACAAGACCGAAGATTACAAGCATGTTTGCCATTGTTGAAATAAATGGGTGCATTTTGAATTTTGCGGTAAAGAAACCGGCAATTGTTGTAAACACTGTACATAACAAAATACACATTACAAGTGCTAATATCACTCTTGCTCCAAGCGGCATTTTTGTAAAATCAAAAATATGTCCGAATACAGAACCTGTATTGACACCCTGGTGCATGATAATTGTTGCGGTTGTCATACCCATTCCGACCATACGACCGATAGAAAGGTCAGTACCTGCAAGAAGAATCAATGCTGCTACACCAAGTGCAAGGAACATTCTAGGCGAAGCCTGCTGTAAAATATTCAATACGTTGTTGTAAGTAAGTAACGGTGAACCTTTTACCATTGGAGTAATAATACATAACATGATAAAGATTAAAATAATCGCAATATACAAACCGTTTTGTAAGAAAAATGCTCTGCGGTTAAATGTATATTTGTAGTTTTCCCATTTCTGTGCTCTTGTCTCCAGGAAAGTGAATTTTGACATACGCAGTAAATCAATCAAATGATATTTGTAATTGTAAGCTGCATGTCTTCTGTCTTTGATTTCCTGAAGTTCTTTCTGATATTGAATCTTCGCATCAAACAGGCGGTTTTTGTAAACATACTTCTCATCTTTAATTTCATTGTGATCAGAAAGTTTTGCAACAATTCCCTGATGCTCTTTTTCCAATTCTACAAGTCTTGCTTTATAGTTTTCTTTTGCCTGTACTTTTTGCTGTGCACAGCTTTCTAAAACTGCATTGTAGTAATCTTTGTTAAAATGTTCTTTCAAGTAAGCTTCTGCTTCTGAAATCAATTTTGAAATCTGATCTTTATTTTTTGCCTCAACAGCTTTTGCTTTCTCCAGCTCCCGTTTTGCCTCTTGAATCCGGTTCTCTTTTTCCCCTTTTGTAAGGCTTCGGTCTTTTTTCATTCTGTCTATAATGCCCTGAAGATGAACAACTTTTTCTGTACCATCTACTCTGAGGCTGTCAATTTTTTCCTGAATTTTACCCACATGATCCTCAATCGGTTTGCGGAGCTTTAACTCCTGCTCTTCCGTAAGAATCTTACTGTTTCCATTAGCCATATCTATCATTCTCCCTCATTATAGGTATTTTGCACTGAGCCTTAAGAGCTCTTCCTGATTTGTGTCTTTTGTATTAACAATTCCCGCAAGATGTCCATTAGACATAACACCAATACGGTTTGTGATTCCCAAAATCTCCGGCATTTCAGACGAAACAACAATGATTGTTTTTCCTTGCTTTGCCATTTTGATAATCAATTCATAGATTTCATATTTTGCACCAACATCAATTCCTCGTGTCGGTTCATCCATCATAAACACTTGAGGTTCACGTTCAAGCCATTTTCCAAAAATAACTTTCTGCTGATTTCCTCCTGACAAACTTGAAATCATATCATCTGGTCCCATACATTTTGTATGCATAATCTTAATCTCATTCGAAGTCGCTTTTGTCATCTTTGCGTCAGACAACAACTGTCCGGATTTGTACTGACTGAGATTTGCAATTGTTGTATTAAATGTCAAATCTCCTTTTAAGAACAATCCGTTTGCCTTACGTTCCTCTGTAATCAACGCAAATCCATGCTCCATCGCTTCTTTTGCACTTCCGAAGTTCATCAGATGGTTGTTAAAGTAAACACGTCCTGCCGCTCTGGTTCTAATTCCGAAAATTGTCTCCAAAAGCTCTGTACGTCCTGCTCCTACCAAACCGTACAATCCAAAAATTTCACCTTTTTTTACATCAAAGGAGATATCCTGCAAATGAGGCTCAAATTTCGTTGACAAATGCTGGATAGACAAGATCGGTTCTTTTGGTTCATTGTCTACCGGCGGGAAACGATTCTCAAGAGAACGTCCAACCATCGCAGCGATCAGCTCATTCATATCTGTGTCTTCTGACCGTTTGGTCATAACAAGATTTCCATCCCGTAGTACGGATACTTCATCACAAATCGTGAAAATCTCATCCATTTTATGCGAAATATAAATTAAGGAAATTCCCTGTTCTTTCAACATATTCATCATCTCAAACAGCTTTTCAACTTCCTGAACTGTCAATGAGGATGTTGGCTCATCGAGAACGATTACTTTTGCATTGTAAGAAATCGCTTTTGCAATTTCACACATCTGCCGCTGTGATACGGACATATTCCGCATCGGTTGAGTCAGGTTGACAGTCATTCCAAGTTTTCTAAAAAGCTCGGAAGCCTCTTTTTTCATTCTTCCCTCATCCACGATTCCCATTGAGTTGCGCGGATAGCGTCCGAGGAATAGATTGTCAACTACATTTCTTTCTAAGCACTGGTTCAATTCCTGGTGAACCATTGCGATTCCGTTTTCCAGTGCATCTTTTGGACCTGAAAAACTTACTTCCTTTCCATCAAGGAAAATTTTTCCTTCATCTTTTTGATATGTACCGAAAAGGCACTTCATCATCGTAGATTTACCAGCACCATTTTCTCCCATCAGTCCCATAACCGTTCCTTTTTTCACATCTAAATTAATGTGATCCAAAACCCGGTTTCTTCCGAAAGACTTGCTCATGCCACATATCGATAAGATGATTTCTTCTTTCTTATCTGCCATTCTTCTCTACTCCTGTTTTGTTTACACGTATTATTATTTTCTTTTACTCAAAAAGAGGTTATCGGGAAGAATTTCTTCTTCCCAATAATCTGCTCTTTTTCATTTCTTTTTTGTTATTATTGATTCAATAAAGATGTGTAAGAAGCTGCGTTGTCTGTCTTAACCATGTTGATTGCGAACGCATCATACTGGCTTGGATTTCCAAGACGGTTTGTAATGTTAGATTCTGTCTGTCCATCACCACCGATGTATTCAACATCAAGGTTAAGAAGATCATCATAGTTCTGAAGTAATGGCTGATATGTTGAGCTTAAGAAGTTATCAGAAGCATTGTAGATGTTCAACCATACTTTTTTCTTTGCATGTTCTTTTTCATCAAGTTGATTTGAAACTGGTTCGAATACCTTTGTAGAATCTGTAAATTCTTTATAGTTTTCAGCTGTAACTGCTACGTTCAATGCATAGTAAGAACGTTCTTCTTCGCTGTATCTGTATACGTCTTCTGAAAGAACATTTCCAGCTTCATCTGCTGTACCGATACCTGTGTCAATATCTACACCATCAAGTGAGTTACGAAGAACACGAAGTGTTAAATATGCCTGTACGTCTGCATGCTGGCTGATTGTTCCGCCGTATCCTTCTGCGATAGCTGCAACTGCATCGTTATTTGCATCGTATCCGAATGTAGGAACTTGATTGTCTTTTGACCAAGCATTGAACATTGACATTCCCATACCATCGTTGTTAGATGCGATTACATCGATCTGATCACCGAATGAAGAAGACCATGTTCCGATTGCATTACCTGCTGTTGCCGCATCCCATGTAGCTCCTGAAGAGTTCTTCATTTCCTGAGAAGCAAGCTCACGAATAATATATTTCTTTCCGCCAACTTCGATTGAACCATCTTTTACTGCTTTTGAAGAACCATCTGTATTAGTTCCGATTGGGTCACTGTTGATTGCACCATCTTTTTCAACGTCTGTTCCAAGAGCTTTACGAACACCTCTTGTACGAGCGATAGAGTCATTATGTCCGATATCACCGATTGCCAATACATAACCGATTACACCATCACCATTTTTATCGATTGTAGCAATATTTTCTTCAATGTACTCTTTGATCATTGTTCCTTGAAGTTCAGCACCCTGATTAGCATCAAATCCTACATAATATGTATCTTTATTAAAGTTCAAAGCGTTCTTGTCTAACTCACCTGTAGAGCTGTTAGATGGCTGACGGTTGAACCATACTAAAGGTTTATCTTTGTTCGCAACGTCTGATGTGGATTTGTCTCCGCCTTTGTCAGATCCTCCATTGTCTCCTCCACTTGATCCACATGCTGCTGTAGATACAACGAGTAATCCTGCCATTGCTAATAATGCTAATTTTCTTTTCATAACTTTTGTTCTCCCTTCTGTTATCGACGTTTCGCTCCGTCGTTTGTCGATATTGCTAGTATAATATATGTTTTAAAGAAAAAATATAGGATATTTTTCTTTTTTCATTGAAATTTTAAAGCTTTCACAAAAATTTTATATTAATACTTTT
>OBAA01001482.1_pt1 | contig 11457 bp, 9 predicted proteins | sample 1475961 | NCBI WGS metagenome assembly OBAA01 (sample SAMEA2579960, study PRJEB22360) | human gut metagenome | biome: human gut; feature: human-associated habitat; material: faeces | place: Denmark | collected 2008/2010 | reverse complement strand
CGAATACTCGGCGCCTCCCCCCTTCCCGGGCCGTCCTGCCCCCCCGCCATGCCGATGTGGACGAGGAACAGCTCTGGGCCGACGTCTCCGCCGTGACGGCTCAGGCGCTGGACAACTTCATCGCCATGCGCGCCGCCGAGGGTGCCAAGATGAAGGCCGACGTGGAGAGCCGCCTGTGCTTCCTCGAGGAGCGGGTGGGCAGGGTGGAGACCCTGAGCGCAGGCCGCGTCGAAGCCTACACCAACCGCCTCTACGAGAAGCTCAAGACCATCCTCGAGGACCGCAGCATCGACGACGCCCGGGTCCTGACGGAAGCCGCCATCTTCGGCGACAAGACCGCCGTGGACGAGGAGACCGTCCGTCTGCGCAGCCACATCGCCCAGTACCGCTCCATTCTGGAGCTGGACGAGCCGGTGGGCCGGAAGCTGGACTTCCTGACGCAGGAGCTGAACCGTGAGACCAACACCATCGGCTCCAAGTGTCAGGACCTGGACATCACCCGCACGGTGGTGGACATGAAGGCGGAGATCGAGAAGATCCGCGAACAGATCCAGAACCTCGAATAAAAACAGTACGGAGGAGTTCAGATGAAGCTCATCAACATCGGCTTTGGCAATCTGGTCAGCGCAGGGCGGGTGGTGGCCGTCGTCAGCCCCGACTCTGCGCCGGTCAAGCGTCTGGTGAAGGAGGCGCGGGAGCGGGGGATGCTCATTGATGCGTCCTATGGCCGCAGCACCCGGGCCGTGCTCATCATGGACTCCGACCATGTAGTCCTTTCGGCCCTGACGCCTGAGACAGTGGCAAGCCGCGCTGCGGGCCAGCCGGAAGGAAAATCGACAGAGGAGCAGTAAAAAATGGAAAACGAAAAGTACCTGTTTGTCGTCTCCGGTGCCGCCGGTACCGGCAAGGATAGTGTGGTCAAGGCCCTGCGCGAGGCCCACCCCGAGATCGAAAAGACCGTCTCCGCCACCACCCGCGCACCCCGCCCCGGTGAGCAGGAGGGCGTGGACTACTACTACCGCACCCGGGAGCAGTTCCAGCACCTCATCGACACCGATCAGGTGGTGGAGCACAACTTCTACAACGGCAACTACTACGGCACCCTCCGCGAAGAGGTGGATAAGCGCCTCGAGGCGGGCAAGCTGGTGGTGCTGGTCATCGACGTCCACGGCGCGGCCAATATCCGCCGGATGTTCCCGGGGGCTACCACCATCTTCCTGCTGCCGCCCTCCGTGGAGGAGCTGGAACGCCGCCTCCGGGGCCGCGGCACTGAGACGGAAGCCAGCATCCTCGAGCGCCTCGACACCGCAAAGAAGGAGCTGGCCCAGCAGGAGAAGTTCACCCTCACCCTCGTGAACGACGAGGTGGACGCCTGCGCCGAGAAGCTCTACGGCATCATCCGCCGGCGGGCCGGCCTCGACCGATAACAAGGAGCCGCGAATGCCAAAAACGGTAGGCGTTGCCGTGAGCAACGCGACCTTCCACTTCGACAAACTCTATACCTACGCCGTCATGCCCGACCAGCAGGAGGCCGTCCGCCTCGGCAGCATGGTGCTGGTGCCCTTCGGGCGGGGGAGCAAGGCCCGGATGGGCGTGGTGCTGGCCTGCGACGAAGAGCCGGAGCACGCAAAGCTCAAGTACCTCTTCGACGTAGCTCCCGCCTCGGCCTGCCTGACGCCGGAGCTGCTGCGGCTGGTGCATTTCCTCAAGGAGCGCACCTTCTGCACCTACTACGAGGCCGTCAAGGCGGTCATCCCCTATGGGGCGCAGTATAAGCCCGCCCTCGCGGCGGACGGCGTGACGCCGGTGCTCCAAAAGCAGCTCACCCGCCACACCGAGAACAGCTATAAGCTGGTGGGGACTTTGCAGCAAAAGCCCAGGCCCACGGCCAAGCAGCTGGCGGCGGTGGCCCTGCTGAGCGGGGGAGAGCGCACCCAGAACGAGATGGAGGCCCACGGCATCACCAAAGCCGTGCTGGACAACCTCTGCGCCAAGGGCGTCGTCGAATGCAGCAAGGTGAACAAATCCATCGACCTGTATTCGTCTATCCCGCTGAAAAACGAGCCCATCACCCTGACGGCAGAGCAGCAGGCGGCCTATGACGCCCTGCTGCCCGGCCTCGAAGACACCGCCCCCCACTCGGCGCTGCTCTACGGCGTCACCGGCAGCGGCAAGACGCTGGTGTTCTTAAAGCTCATCGAGCGGTGTCTGGCGCTGGGCCGCCGCGCCCTCGTGCTGGTGCCGGAGATCAGCCTGACGCCGCAGATGATCCTCCGCCTCAAGAGCCGGTTCGGGCGGCGGGTGGCCGTCCAGCACTCGGCCCTCAATCACACCGAGCGTCTGCTCCAATGGCAGATGATACAGGACGGCGGCGCCGACATCGTGGTGGGGACCCGGAGCGCCGTCTTTGCCCCGCTGGAAAACATCGGCCTCGTCATCATCGACGAGGAGCAGGAGCACACCTACCGCTCCGAGTCTGCGCCCCGGTATGCCGCCCACGAGGTGGCCCGGCAGCGGGCGGCGGAGAACGGCTCCCTGCTCCTTCTGGCCAGCGCTACCCCCAGCACCGAGAGCTTTTACGCCGCCCAGAATGGCCGCACCCAGCTCGTCCGGCTCACCCAGCGCTACGGCGGCAACCCGCTGCCCAGCGTCCAGATCGTGGATATGCGGGCAGAGCTGGCCTCGGGCAACCCGAGGGAGATCAGCCTTGCGATGGAGGACGCCATCCGGCGCAACCTCGACGCGGGCAAGCAGACCATCCTGCTGCTCAACCGCCGCGGCTACCAGACCATGGCCCAGTGCGACGACTGCCGCGAGGTGCTGAAATGCCCCAAGTGCAGCGTCCCCATGGTCTACCACAAGGCGGGCCATAAGCTGCTCTGCCACTACTGCGGCACCCAGCTCGACCCGCCCCCCAAGACCTGCCCCGCCTGCGGCGGCAAGCTGTTCTACCGGGGCTTCGGCACCCAGAAGGCCGAGGAGGAGCTGGCCCAGCTCTTCCCGGAGGCAAGAGTGCTGCGGATGGACCAGGACTCCACCGCCGCCAAAGACGCCCACGAAAAGCTGCTGGCGAAGTTCGCCCGGCATGAGTACGACATCATGGTGGGGACGCAGATGGTGGCCAAGGGCCTCGATTTCGAGGACGTGACCCTCGTGGGCGTCCTTGGCATCGACTCGCTGCTCTTTGCGCAGGGGTTTCGGGCCTACGAGACGGTGTTCAGCCTCATCACCCAGGTGGTGGGGCGCTCCGGCCGGGCGAAAGACCCGGGCTTCGCCATCATCCAGACCACCGACCCCGACAACCCCGTCCTCAACCTCGCCGCCGCCCAGGACTACGACGCCTTCTTCGAGCAGGAGATCGCCTACCGCAGGCTGGGCCTCTACCCGCCCTTCTGCGGGCTCTGCGTCGTGGGCTTCTCCGGCCCGAAGGAGATGGAGGTGGCCCGGGCCGCCGCCCGGTTCTCGGCCCTCTTGGGCCGTCAGGCCGCGCAGCAGCCGGACCTGCCCCTCCGGGTGCTTGGCCCCACCCCCGGCAACATCGAAAAGATCAACGAGAACTACCGCTACAAGCTCACCATCAAGTGCCGCGCCGACAAACGCTTCCGCGACCTTGTCCGCCAGACCCTCGGCCTCTACGAGCAGGAAAAGCTGCCCGCCAAGGCCACCGTGGTGGTGGATATGCATTCTGACGGTGATATATGATAAGATTTATTTGGAGGTATACTTCATGGCTATCCGCAACATTGTAAAAGAGGGCGACCCCATCCTGAACAAGGTCTGCCGCCCCGTGACCAGCTTCGACGACCGTCTGGCCACCCTGCTGGACGATATGCGCGAGACGATGATCGCCGCCGACGGCGTGGGTCTCGCAGGCCCCCAGGTGGGGATGCTGCGCCGCGTCTTCGTGGTGTGGGACACCACCGACGCCCCCGAAGAAATTCCCGAAAACTACGAGTACAAGTTCATCGACTTCGTCAACCCCGAGATCCTCGCCGTGTCTGAGGACGAGGAGACCGCCTACGAGGGCTGCCTGTCCTTCCCGGGCCACAACGGCGCCGTGACCCGCCCCGTGGCCGTCAAGGTCCGCGCACAGGACCGGAACGGCGAGTGGTTCGAGCTGGAAGCCGAGGGCCTGCTGGCCCGCTGCATCCAGCACGAGAACGACCATCTGGACGGCATCACCATCATGGAGTCCAGCGAGTTCTTCTATGAGGACACCGAGGAGGGCCGCGCCGCTGCCGCCAAGAAGAAGGAGAACGACTGATGCGCATTCTGTTCATGGGAACGCCGGACATTGCGGCGGACTGCCTGAAAGCCCTGTATGAGGCGGGCCACGACATCTGCGGGGTCTACACCCGGCGCGATAAGCCCGTGGGCCGCAGGCAGGTGCTCACCGCACCCCCGGTGAAGGAAGTGGCGCTGGCCCACGGCACCCCCGTCTTTCAGCCCCGCACCCTGCGGGACGGCGGCGAGGACGAGAACATCCGCGGGCTGGCTCCTGAGCTCATCGTGGTGGTGGCCTACGGCTGTATCCTGCCCAAGTCGGTGCTGGAAGCGCCGAAATACGGCTGCATCAACCTCCACGTCTCCCTGCTGCCGAAATATCGGGGCAGCGCCCCCGTGCAGTGGGCGGTGCTGAACGGCGACGCCGAGACGGGCGTCTCCATCATGCAGATGGACGAGGGCCTCGACACCGGCGACGTGCTGGCCTGCGAGAGAATCAAAATCGACCCCGAGGAGACCAGCGGCCAGCTCTTCGACCGGGTGACGGCCGTGGGCGCACGGGTGCTCTGTGAGACCCTGCCTGCCATCGCAGCCGGGACGCTCAGGGCAGAGCCTCAGGCCCGTGAGAACGCTTCCGTCGCCCCCATGCTGAGCAAGGAGATGGCCGAGTTCAAGCTGACCGACAGCGCCGACCACATCCACAACTGGGTGCGGGGCATGAACCCCTGGCCCGGGGCATGGTTCGTGACGGCGGGCGGCAAGAAGGTCAAGGTGATGGAGTGCCGGGTCGCGGAGGATTCGAAATTTTCTGGGGGCGAAGCCGCCGGCACGGTCCTCGCCACCAAGCCCCTGACCGTGGCCTGCGGTGAGGGCGCTGTCCAGCTTTTGCACGTCGTGCCGGAGGGCAAGAAGCCCATGGACGGCACCTCCTTCGCCGCCGGTCTCCGCCTCAAGGCGGGGGACAGCCTGTGAGCGGCCCGAACCCCCGCGCGGCGGCGGTGGCGGCGCTGGTGCGGCAGGAGCAGGACGGTTTTTCGAACCTCATCCTCGACGCAGAGCTGCGCCGCCAGAAGCTGGAGGGCCGCGAGAAAGCATTTGCCAGCGCGATATTTTACACCGTGCTGGAACATCAGGGAACGCTGGACTATATCCTGAGCCGGTTTTTGCCCAAAGGGCTTGCCAAGCTCGACCCGCAGGTGCGGGAAATTCTTCGCGCCGCGCTGGCGCAGGCCCGCTATATGCAGGTGCCTGCTTCGGCGGCGGTCAATGAGGCCGTCAAGCTGACCCGCACCTTCCGGAAAGCCAGCGCCTCCGGCCTCGTGAACGCCGTGCTGCGCCGGGCCATCGGCTATGACCTCGGCTCTGCCGTCTTTGCCGACGAGGTGGAGCGGCTGATGGTGCTGGGCTCGGCGGGCCGGGACGTGGCAGCCTTCCTCCACGAACACTACCCCGACGAGGCGCTGGACATCCTGACCCACACCGCCGACGGCGGCCTGACCAGCCTCCGGGCCAACCCCCTGAAGGGGACGGTCAGCCAGCTCTGCGAAAAGCTGCTGGCCTCGGGCGCAAAGACCGCCGCCCCGGGCCTTCTGCCGGGCAGCGTCTTAGCCCGCTTCGAGGGGAGTCCGGCGGAGAGCGGGCTTTTCCGGGAGGGCTATTTCCACGTGGAGGGGCAGGCCAGCCAGCTTGCCGCCCTCTGCGTGGAGGCAAAGCCCGGCGATACCGTCCTCGACCTCTGCGCCGCCCCCGGCGGCAAGAGCCTGCTCCTCATCGAGGAGATGGGGGACGAGGGGCGGCTGGTGAGCTGCGACGTCAGCGAGAACCGCGTCCAGCTGATCCGCAAGGCCGTGGAGCGGATGGGGTTTGCCCACGTGGAGCCCCGGGTCTCCGACGGCACAAAGGCCGATGCCGACCTGCCCATGGCGGACGCGATTCTCGTAGACGCCCCCTGCAGCGGCCTCGGCATCCTCGCCAAGAAGCCGGACATCCGGTACAAGACCCTCGAAAAAGCGCGTCACGATGAATTATTGGCCACCCAGTCGGCCATTCTGGATACAGCCGCCGCCCACCTGAAAGAGGGCGGGCGTCTGGTCTACTCCACCTGCACCATCGACCCTGCCGAGAACGAAGAGCAGGTGCGGGCCTTCGTGGGCCGACACCCGGAGCTCCGGGTGGTGACGCCGGACGTCCGCTTCCCGGCCGGGATGAGGGTGGGGGACTGGGGGGCGCTTTCCGTCCCCACCCGCACCGGCATGGACGGCTTTTTCCTCTGCGCGATGCAGAAACGTGATTCCTGACAAAAGGAGATTTTCATGGAGATGAAACGCTGTATATCCTCCCTGACGCTGGAACAGCTGACAGCGGAGCTGAAAGCGATGGGCCAGCCCGGCTTCCGGGCAAAGCAGATCTTCCACTGGGTCCACCAGAAGCTCGTGACCGACTTTTCGGCCATGACCGACCAGCCCAAAGCCCTGCTGGCAAAGCTGGAGGAGGCATTTTACATCGCCGCGCCCATCATCGAGCGGCGGCAGGAGGCCAAGGACGGCACCGTGAAGTACCTGCTGCGGATGGCCGACGGCAACTGCATCGAGACCGTCGTCATGCGCTACCACTACGGCAACACGGTCTGCGTGTCCACTCAGGTGGGCTGCCGGATGGGCTGCCGCTTCTGCGCCTCGACCCAGGCGGGCCGGGTGCGCAACCTGGAGGCGGGGGAGATATGCTCCGAAATTTACACCGCCCAGAAGGACATCGGGGAGCGCATCTCCCACATCGTGCTGATGGGCATCGGGGAGCCGCTGGATAATTTTGACGAAGTCATGCGCTTTCTCGAGAACATCTCGTCCCCCGAGGGGGTGAACATCGGGATGCGGAACATCAGCCTCTCTACCTGCGGCCTCGTGCCGAAGATCGACCAGCTGGCCGAGAAGAAGCTCCAGCTCACCCTCTCCGTCTCCCTCCACGCCCCCAACAACGACATCCGCAGCGGCATGATGCCCGTGAACGACGCCTACCCCGTGGAGGTGCTGATGCAGGCCGTGCGCCGGTATCAGGAGACGACGGGCCGGAGAGTGAGCTTCGAGTACTCCATGGTGCGGGGGGTCAACGACTCCGACGCCTGCGCCCGGCAGCTGGCCGGCCTCATCCGGGGGATGGGCGCTCACGTCAACCTCATCCCCATCAACCCGGTGGACGGCAGCCCTTATTCGGCTACCGACGCCGCCAACGTCCGGCGCTTCCAGCAGAAGCTGGAAAGCCTCGGCGTCAACGCCACCGTCCGCCGCCGTCTGGGCAGCGAGATCAGCGCCGCCTGCGGCCAGCTCCGCCGCGACGAGATGAACGGCAAAGCTTGAGAAGGAGAATCCTATGAAACTTGCAGGAAAAACAGACGTCGGCAGCGTCCGCCCCGAGAATCAGGACGACTACCGGGCAGGGGAGCTGAACAGCGACGCGGCCTGGGGCCTCGTGTGCGACGGCATGGGCGGTGCGCGGGGAGGCCGTGAGGCTTCCGTGAGCGCCTGCGACGTCATCGAGCACATCTTCCACGAGCAGTACGCCCAGTGCCTGCCCGGCGACGAGGAAAGGTTTTTGAAGCGGGCGCTCATCAGCGCCAACCGCTTCGTCTTCCAGAAGGCCTCCCGGGAGGAGGAGCTGGCGGGCATGGGCACCACGGCGGTCTGCGCCCTCGTGCGGGGCGGCAGTGCCTTTATCTGCCACGCGGGCGACTCCCGGGCCTACCTCGTCCGGGGCGGCAGGCTCACCCAGCTCACCCACGACCACTCCTATGTGCAGGAGCTGGTGGACTGCGGCACCATCACCGCCGAGGAAGCCGAGCATCACCCCCAGAAGAACATCATCACCCGGGCGCTGGGCGTGGACTACCGCCTCGACCCCGAGTTCACCAGCCTGCCGGTGCAGAAGGGCGATATGATCCTGCTCTGCACCGACGGCCTCACCAACGTCCTGCCCAAAGAAAAGATCGAAGAGATCTTCACCAAGGGCGGGTTCTACGACATCCCCGACCGGCTGGTGGACGCCGCCAACGCGGGCGGCGGCCCCGACAACATCACCGCGCTGCTGCTGGGCGTGGAGCCGCTGGAGGTGAAGCATGGATAATCTCATCGGCAAGACGCTGGACGGGCTCTACACCATTCAGGAGCTCATCGGCGCAGGCGGCATGGCCAACGTCTACAAGGCCGTGGTCTCTGCCCCCGGCGGGCCTGTGCCGGAAGGCACGGTGGTGGCCGTCAAGGTGCTGCGTCAGGAGCTGATGCATGACGCCGACCTCGTCCGCCGCTTCAAGAACGAGTCCAAGGCCATCTCCCTGCTCAACCACCCCAACATCGTCAAGGTCTACGACGTCTCTGTCGGCGAAAACCTACAGTATATCGTGATGGAGTGCGTGGAGGGGATGACCCTCCGGGAGTACCTCAACGAGCGGGGCGGCAGGATCACCAGCCGGGAGACCGTCCACTTTATCGCCCAGATCCTCCGCGCCCTCGACCACGCCCACCGCAACGGCGTCGTCCACCGGGACATCAAGCCCCAGAACATCATGCTGCTGGACAACGGCCAGCTGCGGATGATGGACTTTGGCATCGCCCGCATCTCCCGGGCCGAGAACCAGATACAGAACGGCAAAAAGGCCATGGGCAGCGTCCACTACATCAGCCCCGAACAGGCGAAGGGGGAGGAGACCGACCCCAAGAGCGACATCTACTCCGTGGGCGTCATGATGTACGAGATGCTCTCGGGCAGGCTGCCCTTCGACGCCGACGACATGGTGGAGGTGGCCCGCAAGCAGATACGGGACACCCCGAAGCCGCTGGCAGAGCTTGCCCCGGAGGTGCCGCTGGGCCTCGTCCAAATCACGGAGCGCGCCATGGCGAAGCTGCCGGTGAACCGGTATTCCAGCGCCGCAGAGATGCTGGAAGCGCTGGACGCCTATGTGCAGGACCCCTCCGTCACGTTCCAGTATCAATATGTAAAGGAAGAACCCGAAAAGGTGGTGAATGAACCCATGCCGCAGAAACGCAGCATCCGCAGACCCCCGGAGAGACCGGCGGCAAATCCCGCCCGCCCCAAGACGAAAAAGAAGAAGCGCAGCGGCTTTATGCCGGTGCTGCTGGGCATCACGACGGCCTTTGCGCTGGCCTGTGCGGCCCTGTGCTGGACCATCCTGAACGATTCCAGCAACATCATGACCGACCGCGCCGACATCGTGCTGGGCGATTTCAGCGGCATGACGCAGGACGAGGTGAACGCCTCCCAGCAGGTGGCCTCCGGTCAGGTGGTCGTCAACTGGGAAGAGGAGTACAGCAACGACTACGCCGCGGGCTATGTCTACAAGCAGTCGCCGGTGGCGGGCCGCACCGTCCGCGAGGGCCAGAGCGTGACCCTCACCGTCAGCCTCGGCATCCACTACGTCACCGTCCCCGACCTGACCAACTACGTGCAGGCCGACGGCGAACAGCAGCTGAAGGACCTGGGGGTGTCGGTGCTGGTCACTCAGGCCGTGGATGAGTCGGTGGCCCCAGGCTCCATCATCCGCACCGACCCCGCCGCGGGCAGTCAGGTGGCCGCAGGCACCGGGCCTGCGCCGCCCGCAGGTGGCCACCACCACCAAGGTCCCCAGCCTCATCGGCATGAGCGTGGACGACGCCCGCACCCTGCTGGTGCAGCGGAAGCTGGGTCTGGGCAGCCAGACCGAGCAGTACAGCGACCAGCCCGTGGGCAGCATCATCAGCCAGAACCCCGGCGAGGGCGCATCGGCCAAGCTGAACACCCGGGTCAGCGTCGTGGTCAGCGCAGGCCCCGAGCCTGCACCGGAGCCCGAAGCACCCAGCGAGAGCACCGCCAGCAGCGACGGCTCCGGCGGCTGGCTGGGCGGCCTCTTCGGGGGCAGCAGCTCTTCCAGCGAGAGCACCGGCGCCAGCTCGTCCTCTTCCACCGGCGGCGGTCTCAGCGACTGGTGGACGTCCTTGCTGGGCTGAAGGAGTAGGTATGACAGGTTATATCACAAAAGGCATCGGCGGATTTTATTACGTCAAGACGTCGGAAGGCATCGTGGAGTGCAAGCCCCGGGGCATCTTCCGCAAGCAGAAGATCACCCCCGTGGCGGGCGACGTGGTGACGCTGGAGACCGAGAACGGCGGGGCGGTCATCGCGGCCATCGCGCCCCGGCGGAACGTCTTTGTCCGCCCGCCCATGGCGAACCTCGATGTGCTGTTCCTCGTGGCAAGCACCACCCAGCCCACCCCCAGCACCCTCGTGCTGGATAAGCTCTCGGCCATCGCGGTGGACAAGGGCGTCCAGCCCGTCATCGTCTGCACCAAAAGCGACCTTGCCGAGGCGGAGTTTCTGCGCAGCGCCTACGAAAAATCCACCCTGCCCTTCATCCGCATCGACTACGCCACCGGCGAGGGTCTGGACGACATCAGGCACTGGATCAATGGCCGTCTCTGCGCCTTCTGCGGCAACTCCGGCGTGGGCAAATCCACCCTGCTGAACGCCCTCCTGCCCGACGTGGAGCGTCAGACCGCCGCCATCAGCCAGAAGCTGGGCCGAGGCCGTCACACCACCCGCGAGGTGACCATCTTTGAAGCCTTCGGGGGCCGCATCGCCGACACCCCGGGCTTCGCCAGCCTCGAGGCCAGCCGGGCGGGCTTCATCCCGAAAGAGGCTCTGGAACACGCCTTCCCGGAGTTCGGGCCTTACCTCGGCGCGTGCCGGTTCACCGGCTGCTCCCACCGCTCCGAGAAGGGCTGCGCCGTCCGCGCCGCCCTCGCGGAGGGCAAGCTCTCCCAGACCCGCTACGACAGCTACTGCGCCATGTACGATGAGGTCAAGGATGTGAAGGAGTGGCAGAGGCCGAAGGGGATGTGAGGAAAGGCTTGCCCGTGAGCCAAAGCCTCTCCCTTTGGGAGAGGTGTCACCGAAGGTGACGGAGAGGGCAAGCCCGGCAGGAAAGAGCCGCTGCGTAGCGATGGGCAGGCTCTTTGTCAGAGCGATATTATCGCTGTGTCAGAGCTGTTTGTCAGCGTCCTTGCCCTCTCAGTCTCGCTTTCGCTCGCCAGCTCCCCCAAAGGGGGAGCCCTTGGCAGGCCGGGCCACTTTTTACTGGACGCCTGAGGCCCGATATGGCGTAAAAGGGCGGGCCTTGCTACAGAGGGCAGCGGCTTCTGGACAACGCACCTTGTCAAGCTGCCGTGAGCCTAGACAGCGGAGCACTAC
>OBAA01001477.1_pt1 | contig 11543 bp, 10 predicted proteins | sample 1475961 | NCBI WGS metagenome assembly OBAA01 (sample SAMEA2579960, study PRJEB22360) | human gut metagenome | biome: human gut; feature: human-associated habitat; material: faeces | place: Denmark | collected 2008/2010 | reverse complement strand
CCGCCATCAGTACTGCGCCAGTGAAGAGGCTCTTTATAAGATTCATCCGCGGTTCTCCTGGATTCTGTGAGGGAAGCGAGAAAGCGCCTGCCTCCGGTTTCCCCCGATTGATTACGGAATATACGCTGAAACCCGGTTCCCCTTCCGAACCGGGATTACGCGGCGGTCTATGATTGAATGCGGAGTTCCATACCTGACAGGGGATCTGTCAACCCGGTCAAAAAATCATCGCAATCATTACTCATTAAGGACGCCGATCAAATGTACGGAGCCGCGGCTGGCGATATTGTGGGGTCGATTTACGAGATCGAGAACCTTCGTTCCAAAGACTTTCCGCTTTTCTCGGCTGGCTCCCACTTTACGGATGACACAGTCCTCACCGCGGCGATCGAAGAAGCGATTCTCCGCTGGGACGCGGGGGATGGAGAACTCGAAACGCTCGCGGTCGAAGAACTCCTTCACTTCTTTAACGCGCATCCGGACGCCGCGTATGGCGCACGGTTTATCGAGTGGGCGCGCGGCCCGGAGCAGAAGCCCTACGGGAGCTTTGGGAACGGCTCCGCGATGCGGATTTCTGGGGCTGGGTTTTACGCAAGGACGATTGAACGGGTGACCGCCGTCACCCACAATCACCCGGACGGGATCCGGGGCGCGGCAGCCGTATCAAGTGCCATCTTTCTCGCGAAAACCGGAACGCCGAAGGACGAGATCCGGCGCTATATCGACAGCAACTTTTACCCCGTGATGTTTCATCTCGCCTCGATCCCGAAGGATTACGGGTTTGAGGCAGCCTGCAGCCGGTCCGTTCCCCAGGCGCTTGTCGCGTTTTTTGAGTCAGACGGGTTTGAGGACGCCATCCGGAACGCCATTTCGATCGGGGGCGACAGCGACACGATCGCCGCGATCGCGGGGTCAGTCGCGGAAGCCGCGTACGGTGTGCCTGAATTGATTCGGTCTGAGGTCGACCGTCGGCTCACGCCGGATCTCCGGGATGTGTTCGTTTCTTTCCAAAAGAGACTGCAGTCGAGGAAATAAAAAACCGTCAGCCCCGCTGGGGTTTCGCTGACAAAGCAACAAAAGGGTTCTGATTCCTCAAAAAAAGCCCCTGCACGGGATCGGTGCAGGGGTTAAAGAGACCTATGGTCTGGAGTACAGAGAAAACACAAGCAGATTAGTTATCGAGAATCCGCTCAAGCTCATCCCGATTGCGGGCAAGCTCAGGCTTTTCCGAAAGCAGGATCATGAGCTTCAGACGGGTCTTCGCGCCGGACGCCTCACCGCCCTTTGCGGCTCCGTGAGCACGCGAGTCACCGACAGACCCCGGATAGGCGTAAGACTGATACGGACGGCCCGCGAAAGCGCGGGTCGCAATCACCACCGCGATTCCCTTCTCTACAGCTCGATCAATACCTTCTTCCATCGCAGGCGGAATATTCCCGCGGCCGAAGCCTTCAATCACGATGCCATTGCAGCCGCGGCTGATCGCGAAATCAATATATTCAGACCCAAGCCCCGTCTGAGCCGGGATGAGGTCCACCTTAGCGGTCAGAGCCTTCGGAGCGAAGCACTGACGCCCAACGGGAGTCCGGCGGAACACGACACGGTCTTCATCACAGTAGCCAATCGGACCCCACCAGGGAGATTCGAAGGTCGCCGGATTCGCTGAGTGGGTCTTTCGGACCTGACCCGCCGCGTGAATCGTGTTATTCAGAACCACAAGGACACCTTTGCCGCGGGCTTCGTCAGACGCCGCGGTCTTCACCGCGCAGTAAATATTCATCGGACCGTCAGGCGACGTATCCGACGCCCCGCGCATGGCTCCCACAACGCAGATCGGCTTTTCGGACGGATGGAGCAGATCAAGGAAGTAAGAAGTTTCTTCAAGCGTGTCAGTACCGTGGGTCACGACAGCACCCGCGACGTCATCCGCCTTCAGTGCTTCTTCGATGGCGTGCGACAGAGCAAACATCCGTTCAGGGCTCATATTGCAGGATGCGACGTTCGAGAACTCGCGGACTTCTACATCCGCCACTTTATCGAGCCCTGGCACCGCGGCAGCGAGGTCAGCCCCGCTTACCGCAGGAACCAGACCGCCTTTCTCCGCGTCGTACTTCATCGCGATCGTGCCGCCAGTCGTAAACACAATGACTTTTTTCAATTTCCAATCTCCAGATTAGGAATTCAGTGAACCGCGAAGTTCATCTGAATTCCAGTGAAATGAATGTCCCTGATCAGATGATCGTGAGACCGATCGTGATCAGCAGTGCCACAAACGAGCCAAAGAGAATCGAAGGACGCTGGAAAGCGTTCGCGGTTTTCAGGTCAGAGCCCGGAATCACAGGGATCACCGTGCTGAGGGCTGCCACAGGACCGCCAGTCAGGAAGTACTGAATCAGAGCGGCACCAGACGCCGCTGCGAAGGCAGAAGCGAACGGATCCGCACCGGTAGCAAGCACCACCTGAAGGAACGGGACGAGAACTGCGACAGAAGCCGCGTAAGACTGCGTGATGAAAGCCGTGCAGAAGGCGACGCCAAACATCACGAGGACAGGCGACACCGAATTAAGCAGCGGAGCCGCGAAACCCGAGATGGTACCGACAAGACCGATCTGCTTAATCACAGCGCTCATGAAGAGGAAACCAATCGTCGCGACGAGCGGAGTGGAGATCAGCCCGACACCTTCAATCATGTGCTTCTCAGCCTCTTTCGGCTTGGAGGAGGCCATGATGGCGGCCGTAATAGCGGCAACCACACCGACGAGGAAAATCGGAAGACCGATGATGAACCCAATAAAGAGGATCAGGAACGGAGTGAAGGCACGGAGAGAAGTCGTGGTGTATTTCTTCGCCTTGATTTCCTCAATGATCTTCGCACGCTCTTCCGGAGTCACAGAGACACCGCGCTTCTTCATGTCATGAACCACACGGACGTAGGACATGGCAAAAATGGAGAGAGCGGCAATGAGACCAAGCACATTGAAGAGGCCATAACCAATGCCGGCAGTCGCGAGAATGGCTACCTGGGTCGGATGGGTGAAGCCCGCGAGGTTGCCGATATGACCGGCGTGTGCCTGAATACCGGCGGCTTTATTCGGATCAACACCGAGACGGACAGCTGCAGGTCCGGTAATGACAGCGGTGATCACCGGCTGGGTGAAACCCGTCAGCGCTCCGATCAGACCAGCGGCAATACCGCCAGCGGTGCAGACGCCAGGACCTCCGCCGATTTTGTTGCCGACAAGGACAATGTCACGCACGATGACATCGAGGAATCCGGTTGCCTGCATAATGCCGATGAAAAGCAGAATGCCGGTCATATCCGCGATCACGGGGTTCAACCCCATATTGATCATCTTCCCGACTGTCATAGGAGCGGATCCCGCGATCGGGTATCCGGCGACGATGGCAGAAACCGCCGCGCCAACTATTGCGGTCAGATAGAGCGGAGTTTTGCCCGTAATCATGATGATGAGAGTCAACACCATGAGGCACTGCGCAATAATCATTTGCGTTGTCATTTGACTATCTCCCCGGAAACAGTTTCAAAACTGCCCCTGTCAATATATAAAACACCCGCAAACAAACGATCCCCGAAACCTATATCGGGAATATGCCTTTCAATACCACTGCTATTTCTCATATGCCTCTCCTTCAGGGGACAAAGCACTACGTGAAACCGAGATGAAATTACTCTCAATGAATTGAATGCATAAAACGTGCCAATTATTAAATTCCTATAGGCGGCTCAAAAAAGTATAGTAATGTCGCTATCAAAAGTAAATAATGTATCTCTTTATTGTTAGAAAAATCCTTTTAAACCCGGTTGCATAAACAACAAATAGGATCACATAATTCAATAAAAAACGACATAAAAAATAATTTACATTACAAAAATAGTTATCCACAGAAAAGACAAAACACTATTTATAAATAAAAATATTTAAATAATCGAAAAATCAAAGATTCCGTTAATTAATTTTGTTTTTAAAAATAGGTTATGTTCACGCTTTAAAATTTCTTTCGCTATTTAAAATATTCATTAATAACTCAGCTTTTTAGGCATTTTTTAATATCTCGATCAACGAATGATCCCCATCTTTGTGCAGATGAATCCCTGACCCTGTGCAAATGTTTAAAACCAAGTCGAGGACAGTAGCGATCCAAACACCCTTTTTCTTTTCTCTGCATCACAAATAAAAACCGGGGCTCGCTGTCACGCGAGTCCCGGAAAAACTCTTTTAGCGGGTCGGATTATGTCAGTCCGCTGACTGCCCGGTACCGCCGCCGGTTCATAACGGCAATACCGGTATTTCGTTACCTGATTAGAAGTTGTGGTCGATACCGAAGAGCGCGCGGGCAAACTTCACCGTGCCGCCGTTAGTCGCGCGATCCATCTTCTGCTCACCGTAGCCGGCGGAGACATAGAAGGTCGTGCGCTTCGAGAACGGGTATTCGTAGGTCACCGTGCCGGCGGCGCGTTCAAACTCGGGATTCCCGCTGACCGCTGTGCCGTTCGCGGTCTCGACATCCTTCACCTTGTTGTAGGTCGCGTTGAAGCCGATCTTCCCGTAGGAGAGCGGAACAGAGACGCCGGCGGACACCCCGTAGCCCTTCGCATAGTAATTCATCGCCTTATCGACGCCGAAGTCATCGAAGCCTGAGGCGATATACCAGCTGGGGTTGCCGGCCGCGAGCGCAAGTTTCATATGGTCAAAGTAGTTGCCGGCGAGGAAGAGCCGGGCGGGACCGAAGTCGTAATTCCCGCCCACCGTGAACTGCAGGCTGTTATCGGGGTTTCCGTCCGCGGAGGATGCCCAGAGGTGAGAGTCAACGGCCGCGAGAAGCGTCAGCGCGCCGCGCTTAAATTCACCGGTGAGAGAGGCGTAGCGTTCAGCGCTTGCCTTATTTTCCACCGCTCCCGTTACCGTCTGATCAACGTTTCCGGAATACTGAGCGGTGAGCGCGAAGCCGCCGAACCGGGGCGAACGCCAGGCGATCGTGTTATCCATCTGAAACTGACCGGACGTGAACCACACGGACGTGCCGGAATACGGGCCGTACCCCGGTCCGATCGCGCTGATCTGCGGACCCACGACGCACCAGGAGGAGATCTGACCCATCGAGGTGCCCATGCGGCCAAAGCCGAAGCGGCCGTAGTCCGTGTTGAGGTTCAGCGTCGCTTCACGGTGGAAGAGGTGCTTGTCATCCTGCTGCTGCACGCCGCTGTCGAGCGCGAACTGGTCTTCCAGAATCACTTCAACCTGCGTGCGGTCCGAGAGCTTCTCCGTCGCGTGGATGCCGACGCGGGATCCGCGGTCCGTGCCCGAATCCATGGAAACGGTGTTCGTGGAACCGTGCCCCGGGGTCTTCAGGTACTGGTACGTGATCGAGGCGTCCGCGACGCCATAGATCGTCACTTCAGCCTGGGCCTGAAAAGCGAGCGCGCCGAGCAGCGCGGCGGCAATAAGACTCTTCTTCATTTTTCTTCTTTCCAATGATTGTGTTGATAGGTGCGGCAGGGTTTGCGGCTGCCTCCTGGCCGTTTCTCTCTTCCAGCGGTGTCCCTGGAAATCCCCCTTTCCGTACTTCCTCTTTCCTCAGGAGTACTTCCGGAATCCGCTTCTAGTTCTTTTTCATTACGACCGGCGTCAATTATTTCTAGTTATTCCTGAGAGATAAACAGCAGAAAGACAGAAACTTTGTCTCAGAAATCGATCGAATCCGAAAATAAGCCCCCTTCAGGCCCCTTTCCTGGCTCCGAAATCCGCTCTCCAACCCGACCTTTTCCGACCCAAAAAAAGGGGCCGGTGAAAATCACCGGCCCAGCCAAAACACCAGGAACCACATCATGAAAAACACACTTCGAACTGTCTTACCGCCTCATTCCTTCTTTTCCTTTTTCTTCTCCTTCTCCTCATCGTCCCTGAAGTCATCGATCGTGAAAGTCCGACCGATAAACCAGCCGCCGCTGTTCCCGGCAAACGCTCTGTGGCGCTCAGCCGTGTCGCGGAGCCAGGCCGCGTCCGCCACTTTGCTTTCGCCTTTCTTCACTTCCTTCTCTTCCGTCATTTCGTTTCTCCTTTCTCGTCCCCCGTCCCTTCTTTCGGGTTTTCCGATGAAGGACGGCTCGCCCTCATTGGCCGCAGCGGCATCGAGATAAACCAGCCGCCCGTGTCTTTCAGCAATTCCTCAATGACGTCCGACGACGCGGGCTTACTCTTTTCCGAGCCCGGGTTTGAATTGGATCTGACCCCGTCACTTTTCTCTCTCGTCATAACGCACCTTCCTTTATTTCGTACTGTTCCCCGATCGGTTTTCCATCCGAGGTCTCGGTTCAGCCCTTCTCCCCTTCTGTCATTTCCTGTCTCCCCAAAAACTTCGGAATTCCGGACTTAAGCGTCACAATAATTCAGGAATCCGTTTCACCGTGCCGCCTTTCCTTTCACCTATCCAACCCAGTTCAGCCTCACTCCGGGTTAACCGAAATTACGCACGAACCGGATTCTGCTTTTCCTGTCCGCAAAACCATGAAACTATCTTCTTCAAAAGGGATTTCCTTTCTCTTCCCTTCTTTTCCTTCACTGTTATTTTAGTCGGTACTTATTCGGGAGACTCACGGGAATCAAGGGTATTGCGATCTGGAGCACGGGAATGCGTATTGTGACGTTTATCAAACACAAAAATGCCGTGCGCCATTAACTGACGCACGGTGTGCTAAAGGGGATTGATTTTGTGTTTAAAGGGCTTCAGTGCCGGAACCGGAGCCGCATTTCACCCAGCAGCCGCTCCGCGTCTTTCGCTTTCTTTTCGGGGGATTCGCCGGTCTCATCCGGAGCTGGAATCGCCTTCATAAACACCCGGCAGCGGATTTCGGTGTCTCCGGGTCTGAGCGCCTCAGACACTGTTTTTGATCCCGCTTCCACGTACCCATGGCGGTCAAAGAACGCGGTATCCGTTGCCCCATCCACCGCGGCGACGACGCGCTCTCCCTTGTAATCCGACTCAAAGGTCTGAAGGAGCTTCGTCCCGATTCCGCGCCCCATGAGTTCGGGGTCCGTCGCGAAGAGGAGAATCTCCGCCGTCGGTACCGGAGTGACAGAGGAAACCACTTCTGACTTCGCTTCCTCGAACCACACCGCTTCGCTCCCATGAAGCTCCCGGTGAATCCGCTGATAGAGCCAGTGGAAGAACGTATAGCGGGAGATCTGATAGGGCCGCCGCTCGCCCTTTCGTTCGGCGAGCAGGAACCCCGCGAGCCGCCCCTGGTAATACGCGCCGTAAAAATGCGTCGCGCGGACAAGCGCTTCGCACATCGCGTCACGGCCAGCGATCCAGGCCTGGAACGCATTCTCGTTCCCCGGTTCCAGCCTCACGCCGACCGGGGCGAAACGTTCCGCCTCATCGAGGTCATCCGCGGGGTCAAAGTACCGGATCTCCACCCGGTCCGCGACGAGCCGCTCCACTTCCTCTTTCCGCCGCCGCACTTCCCGCGTATCCCACTGCACGATGAAGGCGGAGATGGATGACGCGAACGCGACACTCGCGAGCGCGAAGCGCACAAACTCCACCTTCCACCCGACAACGCCAAGGAGCGCGTTTGAATACAGACTCACGAAGAAGAGCGCGAACGCGATGCAGCCAAGTGTCAGCGACACGCAGGCTGAGATATAGCGGTTTTCTTTCCGGCGGAGGAACGGTTTCCAGGCGACGACGTACGCCCCCACCCAGGTCGCGGCCGCGGCGAGCTGCGCCGTCGCCTCATCCACCGGATCCCCCTTCTCCCCGATGATGAGATCCGTGATATCGGAGTCCGCGAAGAGAAGAGCGGCGAAGCAGAGCACGAGAAGCCCGGCAGCCCCGCCCCGCTTCCACGATTCCGGCCACACCGCGCGCTCAATCGCGTGGCGGGCACCGAGCGCGAGCGCCATGTTGCAGACAAAGAGGAGAATCACGAGACCCGCGTTTTTCACCGAATGACTCAGGATTCCAAGCCGGTTCCCGAGGATCAGGGCGACCGCGATGAAGGCGAGAAGGAGCACTCCCCGCACGAGTTTCTTATAAAGGGTGCTGGGGTGCTTCATCGGGCGGACTCCAGATTAAGAGAGTTGATTTCAGACTCCGCCGGAGCTGAAGTCTTTCCGACCGACGAAAACGCGGTTTTCGCTTCCCGCCCCACGGTTTCGAGCTCCGCGATAAAGGCGTCTGAAAGCACGGTCCGCGCGATTCGGGCTTCCGCGTCGAGAATCGGACGGAGCAGCGACTCCGCGTACGCGCGGCCTTTGCGTGTCAACGTCACGAGCTTTTCTTTATGCCCGCAGGGGACGAGAGCCACATTCCCCGCTTTGATTTCCTCCAGCACCGCGGTGTTGAGTGTCGACCTCGGCATCCGCCACTCGTCACAGATCTCTTTCTGAGACCGCGGCGCTTCATCGAGACACGCGTAGAGGAGCACAAAGAGGCTCTCCTTCACGCGGAGCCCGTGCATCAGGGCGGCGTATTCGCCGTCAATCGTGTTCATCGCCCGCATAAAGCGGAGAAATCGCTCCCGGTCGTTCGTCATCACTCTCTCATTCTTATCTATCAATCCGAATCCGTAATTTTACAGTACGGATCCGTATTGATTGATGAGGCTTCATCCCCTCTTTTTTCTGCGCCATCAATTGACGCACCGTGTGATATGCAAAACCTCCCACCGTCCATAAAAAACGGGACCCGGCTTTGGATACCGGATCCCATTCAAATTCCCCGGGAAGGAAGAAGACTCAGATGCCTTCCGGGGATCGTTCATAGAGACACATGAAAAAAATCAAAAACACGGCCGGAGACCGGAGCCGGAGAGTGAAGACTCCGGTCCCCGCCGTCTGACACTTTCCCGCGCCGCGAGGGGGATCGGGCGCGGAAAATATTCTCCCTTACGCCTTTCTCGCCTTCTCAATCGCGAGACGCTTCATGGCGTTTGATTCCATGACATCCAGCTCCTTCACGAACGCCGCCGGGGCGACGAGCGGATGCGGGGTCGACTTGTCGGTGTGCGGGAGCAGGAAACGCTTTTCCATGAGGCCGTTGCTGAACGGATGCGCCGAGAGGTGGACCGAGATCGGGTTCACCGGATCCTGCACCATCCTCCGGATCCGCTTCACGGTGTCGATATACGCTCCCACCTGATCGGGACCGGTGATCGCGTTAAGGCCGAGACCTCCCACCGTGATCGCGCGGTAGGTTTTGTCTCCATCCCGCACCAGGTAGACGTAGGACGCTGTCCCCCAGGTGTGCCCCGGGGTCTCAAGGACGGTCATCACGAAAGAGCCGAAGGCAAACGTGTCCCCGTCCTTCGCCACCAAATCCTGCGGGATCATCGTGAACGTGTTCCGGCCGCCATGGTGCGAGCGCTTCGCGTCGACGTTTGCCTCATCCCACCCGCGCTTTGTCATCACGAAGCGCGCCTTCGGGGCGATTTCCTTCAGGCGCTTCATTCCGCCGCAGTGGTCAAAGTGACCGTGCGTCACAAAGACCATCTTGAGATCCGCGGGGTTCACGCCGCACGCCTTGATATTCGCGAGCAGCTGATCCACAAACGGCTCATGCACCGTGTCAATCAGCACCGGGCCCGCCGGCGTCTTGATGAGCCACGCGGACACCCAATTCACGCCGACGTTATAGACGCCGTCAAAGGCCTCATAGGGGTCGATCTTCTGAGCTTTCGGGTCCGAGAGCCACCGCCCGAGTTCAGGCGGCATCTTTCCGGTCGACCCGAACTGAGAGAAGAGCGCGTTCACGCGTTCCGAATTCCAGACCGGGGCGGAAGCCGGCTTAGCGGCGTCAGACGCGAAAGCGGGGAAAGCAACCGACGCGACGGGGGTGAGCGCGAGGGCTTTAAGAAGAGAACGGCGATCCATTGTGTTTTGCTCCTTATCGTTTTTCGTTACGTTCATGGGTGTATTATTTACCCAAAATATCGAGCGATAAAGACTTAAAAACCGCCATCATTGTTTCATTTTTTGAGCGAATCCCTATGGAAGAACTGACCGGACACCGTGTATTTATCCGCACCGCGGAGCTTTCGAGCATCACGAAGGCCGCGGAGTCGCTTGGGCTCACGCGGGCCGCGGCGAGCCGCGCCCTGATGAGTCTGGAGTCTGAACTCGGAGCCGCGCTTTTCACGCGCACGACACGGCACGTCGCGCTCACGGCGTTTGGTTCCCAGGTGCTTGATACGTGCAAAGAACTCGTGAGTCTCGCCGATCAACTGAAAGCGGAGGCGCTCCATCAGTCTTCCGCCCCGACGGGCACGATCCGCGTCGCCTGCAGCGTGTCCTTTGGCCAGACGTATCTCGCGGGCGCGCTGAAGCGGTTCCTCGCTGAGTTCCCCTCGATCAATATGGAACTCACGCTCCTCGACCGCCCGGCGCACCTATTGACCGACAACATCGACCTCGCGCTTGAAGTCACGAACACCCCGGAGCCGGGTCTCATCGCTCGCCGCCTCACGTCCTGCGGGTCGCTCCTCTGCGCCGCGCCCGCGTTTCTCGCGGACCGCCCGCCTGTTACCGCCCCATCCGACCTCGCGCGCTCCCCGACGCTCGTCAGCACCCGGTTCGGGAGCCGGTGGAAGTTTGAGCGGGAGGGGGAAAGTTCTGAAGTTGAAGTGAAGGGCCGGATCCGAACAAACGACACGCAGGTGATTGTCCGCGCGGCGCTTGACGGTCTCGGGATCGCGCTGCTTCCGGACCTCACGATTTCGGACCCGGTGGAAAAGGGGGAATTGACGACTCTCCTCCCCGACTGGAAGACGGAATCGGTCGGCATTTACGCTCTCTACGCGTCCCGCCGGTACCAGCTTCCGGCGGTTCGCGCCTTTATTGATTTCCTTGTCGCCGATATCCGGAAATAAGCGCTGTTCCAAATAACTCTTTTATGTCGCGGCGTTATGGAGAAAAGAGCAGACCCCCATTTTTATACAGACTCCCAGGGGTCGCCCGAATGCGTGAGGGATTTTACCCGAAGGTTTAACAAATTAACGCAACTCTCTGATTTCAGCAGTCTATTATTGTCGGATTGAAGGTTTTTGAAGAGAAGGAGGGAGTCACCCATGCTGACACCGGTTCTGCTCTCGTCGCATCCCGAATACGTCGGAGCGGTGCGCGCGCTTTATGAGGAATCGTTCCCGGAGTCGGAGCGTGTACCGTTTGAGGCTCTCATCCGAAGCTGCACGATGGACGGGCGCTTCTATGTCTTTACGGAAGGGAAAGAAGTGAAGGCAATGGCCGCGATGGCGGTCGGTAAGACCATCATGTCGCTTGTCTACTTCGCGGTGGTGCCGGAAGCCCGGAATCACGGGGCCGGCTCTGAACTCCTCCGCTGGGTGCTCTCAAAGCGTGACGGCCGCCGCCTCTTTATCGACGCCGAGGATCCGGAGCCGGGCGCTCCCGCGGACGACATCCGTGTCCGCCGCCTCGGGTTCTATAAGAGAAACGGCTTCACCTCCTGCGGTTTTGTTTCCGAATGGAACGGCGGGCGCCATCAGAACTTGGTCTGGCGTCACC
>OBAA01001467.1_pt1 | contig 11692 bp, 12 predicted proteins | sample 1475961 | NCBI WGS metagenome assembly OBAA01 (sample SAMEA2579960, study PRJEB22360) | human gut metagenome | biome: human gut; feature: human-associated habitat; material: faeces | place: Denmark | collected 2008/2010 | reverse complement strand
TGCTTTTGAAGAGGCGGGGCTAAAGAGCGCGGGCAGTGTAGACCGGCGACGTTTGGGGTGGTGGTTTAAGCATCATGAAGGTTGGGTTGCAGGTGGATACAAGCTTATTCGGGTCGATCGGGAAAGTATACAGCCAACGTTTCAGATTGAGCGAAAATTTACGAAGAGGAAAAAGTATGCCACAAAATGGAGTAGATACTACGAAGCACAGCTATGCCGTCTCGCGCTTTAACTCGGTGAAGCATGGTCTGCGTTTGGCTATCACTGTGTTGCCGCACGAGTCTGAGGAAGCGCACCAAGAGCTGCTCGGTAAGTTTATGGAGGAATATGAACCGCAGGGGGCGACTCAGACTGTGCTTGTGCAGGAACTGGCAGCCATCAGCTGGAGAATGCGTCGCGTGCGCATGGCTGAATGCGCGAATATTAACGAGGGGCTGGCAAGAGTACTGAGGAATTCAGTCGGGCTGGTGAACAGCGCGAGTCCTTTCCGTTTACATGTCGACGGGTATGAAAGCGAAAATCTGGGAGCCCCAGTACGAAGGCTGCTGTCGTTGGATGAAGCAGGGCTTGAGGTGTATCGGCAAGAGCTTCAGGAGAAACAGGACTCGCTGAGGAACGCCCGGAAGCGCTTGGAGGCAGGAGGCCGGGGAGCGGCTCGGCGGGCGTTGGACCAACTGGCTGAACCGTTGCAGGCGCTATGGTATGGCCGGGATCGCTACTCGGGTACCATCAACGATGTAGCGAGGTTTATCGAAAGTGAGGCGGAACCAGCGGTTAGACAGGAGCAGGAAATCTTTTCCTGTGTTCGGTTCGTGAGAATCAGGCGCTTGGAAGTGCGATCAATGCCATTCATTTTGACTCAATTATGCGTTATGAGGCGCACCTGGATCGTAAATGTGAAAAAAACTTTGGCCATGCTGATCAAACTAAAGACGATGGAATGGCCCGCTCGAAATTCATTGGAAAGCCTTGAAAAATAAGGAAGAGACAGGCTTTTTACGGAGAATCTTTTCCTAAAATAGCCAGGAAATTTGGAGAAAATATGGGAGGCTTTGGAAGCGGGCGCCATGCCGGTCAGGTGAAAGATACAGTGGAAGACTCGCGGTTTTTGAAAGCATCATGGGTTAAGGTGCAGGCAGAAGCTCTCAGGCAGAAGAAAATAGTGTCAATCGGCTGGAATCGTCAGGAACAATCACTCGGGACAGTTGCCGCTGTTTTGAGCAGAGAAAGTCTGAACCTTTCATACCGCTATCGCTGTAATGGCAGTGAGTGGAGTTATGTGAGTGAATCCATTCTCATTGAACGGTGCCCTTGTCGATTTTTGGGGGAGGGAGCGATGGTTTTTTATATGCCCTCACTGTGGTCGGACGGTTGTCACTATCTATGTTGACAGAGAAGTCGGCTGCCGCCAGTGCCTGAATTTGGCCTACCGAACAGAGACCGTATCGCCGATTGACAGGGCGAGATTAAAACTGGAAAAGGCACAGAGGCAGATAGAAGCCGGATGTCGAAAAGGTATGAGGAAAACGACCTATCAGCGCCTGCTGCGGCAATACGACCTGCTGTTTCTCAAAGAGGCCCGAAAATTACAGCTACTCAATGAGAAACGGCAGAAGAAGGAGAATGACGGATGGGGAGGGGGCGGGTGAAAACTGTCAGAGTGGGTTCCATAGACCGCGGTCTTCGTTAATTTTTTGCGCATGCAATTGGCGGATTGTTTTTCCCGTCATGAAAAAAAAATCCGATTACAGTAGAGCCCAGGACGATAGATTCCACGGGCTTTAACTGTTATGAGGTTTTTATGGTTTTTTAGGTTTTCTCCCTCAGGTCAATAAAAATTGTCAGTGTGAACAGAGCGACTCGCAATAGTCTCCCCAAGCCTGCATGATGAGCCGGCGTTCTTAGGCGAGTGGCGCCCGGTCATAGGCCCCGTTGTAGGCGTCGTTCTTGGAATGGAGAAGACAGAGTTCAACCGCTTCCTGATCGAGCCTTCTATTGTTTCCGAGTTCATCATCCTTGGCCCAGGTCCTGAAAGTGGATCGAGATGTCCCGTGCAGGGTGATCACACAGGGTTTCCCCAGCTGCGCTGATTTGATGGGGTCAATCCAACCTATTCCGTCCTGTGCAAACCTTTTTTCGTGAACTCCCCGAAGGAACATGGTCAGAGCTGCATCGGAGAAGTGACTGCCATGGCTGCTGTGGAAGACGTAGGGATTTTCGGAAAAGCGAACCAGGTTCCTTAGAAGATCAAAGGCTTGGGAAGAAAGAAAGATAGTACGGTCACGATTCTGAGCTTTGACTTTGTCGTGCTCAATGGGGATGATCCACGTGCCTTTTTCTAAATTAATCTCGTCCCACTGCGCCAGTCGGACGGCTTGTGAGCGCGTAGCAGTCAATATGGAGAATTCACAGGCACGGGCAGACATAGAATCATAAGAATGCATTTCGGCTATGAGTTCCGGCAGTCGCTTTACTGGACAAGCTGCATGATGTTGTTTGGGTTTGCGGTTTTTCTGAAGCGGCTCCATCAAAATCCCGAGTGCGCCCTCCATCATCGCTGGGTTTTCTCTATTTTTCCGTTTTTTTAGAGCGATAGCCCATTGGAAGATCTTCTGTAGATAGGTTCGCACTTTTTTTGCGGTTGATGGGATACGTTGCCATATGGGCTCGAGGCAAGAGCGTATGTGTTCCGCAGATATCGTATCGATAGGGGAGTTCCCCAGCATAGGAAAAACATGTTTCTCAAGGATCTGCCGGGTTTCTTTTTCCCCTTTTATATTTTTTGCCCAATAGCCATGTTCTGCCCGATCACAGACCCACTCAAGAGCTACTTTTTGGAAGGTTAGTTTATTCTGAGCCTCTTCTTGCTGATTGGCCTGCACTTGTGACCTAAGAGTTTCCCGGGCGGCTTTGCGTTTTTCAATGGGGCTCTCGCCCTGGGCAATCGTCTCTTGAGCGGCAATGGCTGCTTTACGGGCTTGTGCCAAGGTCATTAGTGACGCTGTCCCTAATGAAAAATCATGTCGGCCTGTGGAATCACTGTACCGGAGGAAAAACATCTCCTGTGACGGTGTTTTTCTAAGGTAAAGCCCCTTGACACCCCCTAGATTGTGGGTTCCCAGACCGAGGTGCTTAACTTCAAGAGCAGTGAGCTCTTTGGGCTTTTTAGGCATAGGGCGTCCCTCTGTTTGATGATGGGTAAATATTGATTTAATTATAGAACTCTCAATTACCCAACACAATACCCATCATAAAAACTAGGATTTTATTGGACACCATCGGACATCTAAAGACAGATAATCGATATAAGGCGCTGTAAATAAAAGAAATCCCAGACACCTTTGAACTGTCTGGGATCTTAAAATGGCGGAGAAGGAGGGATTCGAACCCTCGAGACCAGTTATATTTGATCTGCACCCTTAGCAGGGGTGTGCCTTCAGCCACTCGGCCACTTCTCCGAAAGCGAGGAAATTAATCGTCGCTAGAGACTATGCATTCTACAAGAAGTTTCGCATTATTTCAAATAAAAAATTAAATCCTGTGACGCATAAGTCATTTCTGTCAGATCAGCGAGTAAACATTCGCCTGCATTCGGATACGTTCTTCCACCGTATCAAGCTGCAGATATTCACGCTCAGTGTGGAGTCCCGATCCGGCAGGACCGCAGCCATCCACCACGGGAACTCCGCTTTCCGCGATGTGGTTTCCGTCCGAGCCGCCGCCCGCATCGACCCACTCAGCAGTGAAGCCGGCCTTTTCGGCCGCCTGATTCACAATGCCGACTAGTTCCTTTGTGGCGTCGGAAAGAGGCATGGCGGGAAGGAATGAGTTGCGCTTCAGCTCGCAGGTCACCCCTTCAACCCAAACCTTCTTCGCGGCTTCCTGGATCTTCTGATCGAGCCACCTGCCGTCTTCGTCCTTCCAGAATCGGGTATCAATTTCAACGCGGGCGAGATCCGGGATCGCGTTCACGATTTTTCCGCCTTCGATGATGCCAGGGTTCACGGTCGTCCCGCGCTCGAAATCGTTGTACTGATAGATCTCACTGATAAATCTCACCAGAGCGATGTTGGCGTTATGGCCTTCCTGAGGATTGTTGCCTGCGTGAGCTGAAAGCCCGTGGAAAGTGACGGTGTAGAAGGCAGAGCCTTTTCTGGAACGGACCAGGGCGCCGTTTGCGCGGGCCGGTTCACAGATCAGAACGCGATCCGCTTTTTTGCCCTGAGCGAGAAGCCATTCAGAAGACCAGGGTGAAATCAGCTCCTCATCCGGGTTGCAGCAGACGAGGATCGAAAGTCGGTCAATATCTTCCTTACGGGCGGTTTTGATGCCGTAGAAGATAGAGAGAACCCCAGCCTTGCAGTCGAGACATCCTGGACCGTAGGCCTTGACATCATCAAACCGGAAAGGTCTCGCGGCAGCCGTTCCGTCCGGGAAGACCGTGTCGAGATGAGCGTTCAGCATGATGTCATAGTGATCGGCTCCGGGGCGGTTGGTCGCGAGGAGAGCCTTCCCGCAGTCCGGTGACAGATCAACAAGCTCTGCATGGAATCCGATTGATTCATAGTGCCGTTTCATGATTTCAGCGGCTTTTGTAACGCCAGCCGCGTTTCTCGTTCCCGCGTCGATGTTGACGAGTTCAGCGAGGTCTTTCAGGAAATCCTGCAGGATTGTCATTTCTGCTCCTTCAGCTATGCCTTCTTGCTGTCAATAAGAAAAAACCGAACGGGGAGAGAACTCCGCCGTTCGGCTTATTGTAGAGATACCTGAACCTCAGGATGCGAGCACGATAAGCCGCATGACCCAAAGGGAAAGAATTGCGACGATGACCGGGACCGTCATGATGATCGGGACCATTTTGCCGGACACACCGATCACGCCGAGAACGCGACCGAGATACTGGACCTGAGATCCCATCAGGAAGATCGCAGGAGTCAGGATGGCGAGATCCGTGCCATTCAGCGCTCCGGATGAATGAAGTGCAATCGCAGTACCGACACCGCCGCCCGCGGAAAGCCAGGCGCCGAGGAGCACTACGATGGCTTTTCCGGGCAGACCGAAGATCTCCATCACGGGGCCGCAGGTATTACCGACGAGCGTGAGGATTCCGGTGATATCGAGTGCCTTGATGATGACAAAAGCCATCACAACATTCGGAAGCATCGAGCCGATAGCGATACCCCAGCCCTTTTTAGCGCCGCGGACAAACACGTCCGTCACAATTTCCTTTCTTTCAGGCTGCACCGCGGCCGCCATTTTTTCTTCTGTCATTTTTTTTTCCTGTCTGATCAAGAGGCGGATTTTTTGCCGGAGAGGAAGAGGTAGAGCCTCATAATCCAGGCGGCAACCACTTTTCCAAGCAGCTCTATCCCGAGCCCGACGCCGAGCGCAATCGGAAGGAGAGGTTTTCCGTCAGGCCCCATCAGCGTGAAGAGGACCGCGCCTGAGGCGAGGAAACTTCCGATACCTGCACCCGCTGTCTGCTGGAACGTGGCGAAGATGGTGACTTCTTTTTCAGTCAGTTTTCCTTCGTCCTTCAGCTGACGGGTCATGGCGGCGCCGCCGTCAGAGGACTGGAGTGAGGCGATCAGGGCGAGACAGGCGCTGCCCGGAATGCCAAGGAGACCGCGGAGGATCGGGGTGAGGAGCTTTCGGGCAGCATCCAGCGCGCCATAGTGCTCACACACCGTCACCATACCGATTGAGAACATGATGGTCGGAATCAGAGTGAGGGCAAAACAGAATCCATCAATGGCGCCGGATCCTCCCTTGCCGCGGAAGTTTCCGAGGACGGTCTGCAGCGTGCCGGCGTCATTCATGACAGCCGTCTGCACCACCTTGCCCCAGGTGCCGTTCAGCGTGATGAAGTCAAAAATTCCCCACCAGTGATTCGAAGCGAACGCGCCGGAGAAAAACACGCAGGCAAAAATCAGCGAGATGTAAGCGCCGATCCCAACCTTCTTTTCAGGCTGGATCAGTTCATCGGACATATCGAGAGCTCCTATTTTTGTTAAGTAATCTGCCGGTCATGTCGCTCGGGCCTGTGCCGGCAAAGGGTTTTCCCGAAAGAGAAGCCCGAATTCTAGCAAAGAGATGCCAAAACACCAAAATTTTTTGATGAATTAAATATTTCAGGTAATTGAAAAATAAAAAATTTTTTAAACTTTAGTAGTTATTTAAGTAATATCAGAGTAATGAATTCTTCATCATGATTTCTTCTGTTTATGAAAAAACACAGAGGAATCAAAGCTCTCGGGTGGTAGAAAAAAGAGGTAGATCATGACGTTTTTTTTGGGGGTGACGAAGCCGGGGAAAAATACGAAAAAACCGGAGCGTCTTCCCGAGGCGCTCCGGTTAATGAAGTGATGTCAGGAAAGATCAGGCAGCGGCACTGAGAGGAGAATCCTCAGCCACTTTTTCCGTACGGGTTTCCGGGCGTTCAGATTCCATATCGCTGTGGATTCCCGGCGCCGCGCGGAGAAGCCGCATGCCGTTAGCCACCACAATCAGCGTGACGCCGGTATCCGCGAACACAGCCATCCACATGGTGGCAAGGCCCGCGAAGTCGAGCACGGCGAAGACGATCTTCACGGCGATCGCAAATGCGATGTTCGCGACGAGGAACCGGTAGGTTTTCGCTGCCAGCCGCTTAAAGAAAGCGATCTTTCCGATGTTGTCATCCATCAGCATGACGCTCGCGGCCTCAATTGCCGTATCAGTGCCTTTGACTCCCATTGCGAAACCGATATCAGATGCCGCGAGAGCCGGAGCGTCGTTGATGCCGTCGCCCACCATAGCGGTAAGACCGTCTTTCTGAAGGCTGCCGATTTTCTCGAGCTTCTGCTGCGGAAGGAGCCGGGCTTCAGCGTGATCGATTCCGACAGAGGCCGCAATCGCGCTGGCCGCCCGCTCGTTATCACCTGTCAGCATCCAGGGCGTCATTCCGGCGGCCTTAAGGTCAGCAATGGATTCACGGACTCCGCTCTTCACGGTGTCAGCGACTCCGAACACAGCAACCGGTCCGAAAAGGTCAGCGAGTACCGAAACAGTCTTGCCTTCAGACTCAAGCTTCCGGACGGCTGCCTGATAGGCGGGGCTTCCGCCTTTGACAGCGGCCGGAGACACCAGTTTCAGCACCGCGCGGCCGACCTTCGCTTCCACTCCGGCGCCTGGAATCGCCTTCAGGTCTTCTGCCGGGCTGCCGAGCGACTTAGCTTTCCTCGCGGCATGCGTGATAGCGGTGGAAACCGGATGGTCAGAAAGCTGCGAAAGGGCAGAGGCGCGTTCCAGAGCCGCGGCTTCAGAGAGCTTCGGAGACACAGGGATCACGTCTGTGCAGACCGGACGTCCAGTCGTAATGGTGCCGGTTTTATCCAGTGCCACGTTCTTCAGAAGACGCCCTTCCTCGAGATACTTGCCTCCCTTGATCACGATACCTTCACGCGCCGCGCAGGCCAGTGATGAAATGATTGTGACCGGGGTCGAAATAACAAGAGCGCAGGGGCAGCCAATCACCAGGAGCACGAGACCCTTGTAGATCCATTCCATCCAGGGAGCTGCCGCGAAGACAATCGGGGTGTAGTAAAGCGCGAAACGGTCGACAAACCGCTGTGTAGGAGCCTTCTTCTGCTCGGCATCCTCGACTGAGGCGATAATCCGGGCGGCGAGCGTGTCAGAGGAAGGTGCTGTAACACGGATTTCCAGCATTCCGGTGGTGTTAACCGTGCCAGCATAGACATCGCTTCCCGGGTGCTTGGAGGCAGGCACAGGTTCGCCCGTGATCATCGACTCATCCGCGGAAGAGTCACCCTTGATGACCCGCCCATCGAGACTGATCCGTTCGCCAGCCTTGACCCGGATCTGATCGCCTATCGCGACGGATTCGACCGGAACCGTTTCCCACCCCGCGCCGCGTTTTACTTCAGCGGTCTTCGGGACGATCGAAAGGAGCGACTTCACAACGCTGCGGCTCTTCTCAAGGCAAAGCTGCTCGATTCCTTCCGAGATCTCGAAAAGCGCCATGACCATAGCGCCTTCCGCCCAGTTGCCGGTCAGGATCGCGCCGATCACCGCAAGCGCCATGAGGGCGCTCATATTGAATTTGAAGTGGAAGAACGAAATGAGGCCGCGCCGGAAAGTTGAGACGCCTGAAAGCGCTACGGAAATAACCGCGAGAAGCAGCCCGATCAGGTCCGGCGCGCTGAAGCCATGCCCGAAAACCGTGAGGGCCGGGCCGCCTGTCGGAGCAAAATCCGGAATCAGCTCAGCCGCGAAGGCAAGCACCAGCGCGGTGCCGAGTTTCTTCCATGGAATTGAGGTCTTGACCGGATCAGAAGACTTCCGGAGCGCGAGCTGCGCTGAGTACCCGGTGCCGCGGATGACATCGAGGATCTCAGGCGCGCGGTCGCCACCGGGAACGTAATCGTCCGGCGCCGGGTATCAAAGACTCCGTCCGGAATCTCAGGGTGAGCGGAAAGCGCTTCCTCAATTTCTCCGGCTTCCACCGCGCAGTCCATCTCAGGCACGAGAATGACGATCTGTTCTGAACTGCTCTCAGGAGAGACCGGAAGGATTTTCCCGGGATGGCCGGCCCGGTCAAGGGCGGCAAGAATGTCCTCATCAGGCACCGACGCGGTTCTGACTTCCAGTGTCCGGCGCGCCGTATCCGCGGCAATGGAGCGGATGCCGCTGATTTTTTCAAGTTCTGCCCGGATTTCTCCTTCCTCCACCGGGCAATCCATATCCGGAACGGAAAGCCGGATCAGCCTCTCTCCGGTCTTCTCTTCTGTTCCTGAATGAGCCATGACAGGCCTCCTCTTTGAATGGTTTCATGTTTGTTATGATTAATTAAAAAGCCTGTAGTTGCTACAGGGTCAAGAGTTATTGAGTGAACAGAATTAAGGATTAACCCTATGAGAATCGGAGAACTGTCGCGTGAGACCGGGGTTCCGGTTGAGACGATCCGCTATTACGAGAAAGAGAGGCTTCTTGAGCCCCCGATGCGCCTGCAGAATAACTACCGCTCCTACGGTGACCGGCATCTTGCGAGGCTTCGCTTTATTGCTCACTGCCGGAAACTCGATATGAGTCTTGAGGAAATCCGTGAGATTCTGAATTACGACAGCAGTAAGCCGGAGGAGGCCGGGCATATTCACGAGCTCCTTCATTGGCAGATTGAGGCGGTGGATGCCAGAATCCGGGCGCTGACAGAACTTCAGACAAAGCTCTACGAGCTTGAGCACAGCTGCCACGGTCATACGCAGGGACATCAGTGCGGCATCATTCAGGAGCTTTCTGCCCCCGAGGCGGGGAGGAAACCGGACGCGGGATCCATTAAACTCGCACACGGCTAATTTACTTATTGGACACTGAGTCAAAAGATGGTTCATTTCACGCCGCTTCAGGTCATCCTGAACATTGTGATCGCGCTTCTCGCGGTCGCCCTGCCTACCTGGGTTCTTTGGATTGTGGGAAGCAAGATCCCGCCCGTGCTTACCTGTGAGGGACGGAAGAGCGGGTTTGCCGGTTCCCTGCCGTTCTTTACGGCGACGCTCGTTTTCTTCTTCCTCTACTGGGTCATCATGACGGCGGTTGACGCCGCTCAGGCCTACCGCTTTATCCTGATGTCGGTGGACTACACACCGCTGCAGATTCTGATGCCGATGATTCCGGATGTGCTGTTCGTCCTCATTTTCGGCTGGGTGATCGTGCGCCTGACGATGAAGCGTGCCCCCCGGGTAGTGGCTGAAGCGGTGGCTGTCATCTGGGTGCTGGGTCCGATCGGAACGCTGGGGTCGTTCTTCTTCTACCAGACACCCGACCTCAATGTGACGGGGCTCTTTGCCTCATTCTTCTACGCGCTCGCCGCGACGGTTTACCTGGTGTTCTCAGACCGTGTGGCGCTGACCTACGGAACCCGGCGCGGCCGCTCGCTGAGACCGCTCAAGGTTTCCGCTGAATAAAAGAAAAGGAGGAAAGAAGCATGAGTTATGCCGGTTCATTTCAGATGTGGCTTGGCGTTGCGATCCTGATCGGACTGCTCTTCATTCTCGTGGTGAGTCTGAAGAACAGTGCCGCGAAGGTGGATGCCGGACGCACGGATCTTGAACGCTGGCACGGCAGCGTGACGGGGTGGTTCCTTGCGCTGGTGGCCCTGATCGTCTTTATGGCGTTTCAGAACCTCGTGCTTCTCGTTGTCCTGATTTCCTCTCTTGGCCGCCGTCTCTCGATGGACAGCACGAGCGGAATGCTGGCTGTGCGTTATATCCTTCCCGCTTTCCTCTCGTTCCTTTTCTACACGCTTTCGATCTACTTTATTGTCTGGGTGCGGAAGACCTGGGTTCCGAAAATGGCTTCCGCGCTGCTGTGGCTCGCGGGCCCGGTAGTGTCGATCCCGGCCTATGCGCTTTTTGGCATGCAGCCGGGGCCGGCTGACTTCGCGATCCCATCCGGGGTTGCGGTGATCGGCACGGTTTATCTGCTCTTCTCCAAACGTTCCCGCGCGGTGTACCGTGTGCCGGCAGGAAAGATCTGATGGCTCCGCTCCCAATGCCCGAGCGGGCTGATGCCGCGGACGCTTCCCGCCTTGTTGAACTCTCGGTGAGACGCGGCTGGCCTCTCGCGTCGCTCAGGAAAGCCCCGTTTGAAGACCGCCACGCGGTGCTCGCCGGGTTCGCTCTTTATGCGGAGGCGGGGAAGGGGGACGCGGCGGACGCCGCGAAGAAGTTCCTCGCCGGAGCCGGGAGTTTCCTCTCCGGAACGCCTGAAGAACTGATGGAGCTCGCTCTGGAATACGGATGGCTCGCGCCGGATGGCGCCGCGAACTTTACGGTGGGACCAGGAGCGACGAAGCGGGGGCTCGAAGCTGAAATTGAATTTGCGGAGACGCTTCGTGCGGAACGCCGGGAAAAGATCCGGGGGCAGCTTCAGGCGAAGAACCGTGAAGTGAACGGCCCGGCAGCCGGGTTTGAGCCGGCGCTCGAAGAAGACGTCCGCTTTATGAAAGAGGCGCTCATTGAAGCCCGTAAGGCGGAGCCTGAAGACGAAGTGCCGATCGGCGCCGTGGTTGTGCTGGATGGTGAAATCATCGGGCGGGGACGGAATGCTTCAGTGCACGGCTGTGACCCGACAGCGCACGCTGAAATCATGGCGATTCGCGACGCAGCGTCACGCGTGCGGAACTACCGTCTTGACCGGGCGACGCTCTACGTGACGCTTGAACCCTGCCCGATGTGTACGGGGGCTATTGCTCACGCCCGCATCGCCCGGGTGGTTTTCGGAGCGTCGGATGAAAAAGCCGGCGCTTTTGGTTCAGCCACGTCACTCTCAACGGATCCTGCGCTTCAGCGTCGGATCCGCGCGACGCATGGCGTCTGCGCGGCTGAAGCCGCAGCGCTTCTGCGGAATTTTTTTGATTCGCGGCGGACAGCCCGCGAAGGGGAAATCTAGTCATGCAGTCTCTCAGACCGAAAGTCGGTCTCATCACGCCGAGCAGAACCTATGTGATGGAGGATGACGCGGCGGAGCTTAATACGGAGCGTCTCGCCGGCTGTGTCACCGGGCTTGAGGATCTGGGATTCACCGTGGTGCGGGACGCCGCGGGATTCAGAAACTGGCGCCGCTACGGCGGCACAGATGCGGAACGTGCGGCAGAACTGAAGCAGGCGCTTCTCGACCCGGATCTGGATCTCGT
>OBAA01001448.1_pt1 | contig 11887 bp, 12 predicted proteins | sample 1475961 | NCBI WGS metagenome assembly OBAA01 (sample SAMEA2579960, study PRJEB22360) | human gut metagenome | biome: human gut; feature: human-associated habitat; material: faeces | place: Denmark | collected 2008/2010 | reverse complement strand
GATCCGGAAGGATCAAATGCAACATCTGGTTCTTCCAGTGTCAGACAGAGTAAAAGAAAGATTATACATTTTTAATATACTGCTGCTTTTATTTTGAGAATAAGAAACATCAGCTGTTATTTTAACATTTTTATAAATTCCATCTTTAATCCCTTCAATATAAGCCTGTGTTAAATCTTTTCCACAATCCTGACAGATAACGTGTTCACATTTTTCATCATGATATGTTGGAGGATCGGTTACTGTTTCCATGTGACCTATCTCTTCGTGATGAACTTTAGCATATATAGGTTGAGTATACGTATGCTTGTGCTGTTCAGTTTCTGGATTCTTCCCTGCGTCACTAGCTTTATATATTTTCACCTGAAATCCATTACTACCTATAGGTTCATCTAAGTAAACTTTCCAGTATACAGAAGATGTATTTGCTGTTGCTGCATATGTTTTTCCATTAATTTCAGCAATCACTTTACACCCTGGAGTTGTATATCCAGTGATTTTGCGATCTGTAGTTCTAATCCTGTTTACAATTAATCCTTTTGTCACCGCATAAAAGTTCTTTTTAGAATATAAACGTCCGCGATAATAACTTTTTACAGTATACTTGATTCCAATTTTTAATTTAGGAACTTTAATATTAAAATATCCTTTTCGTTGATGCATATTTTTATATGTTTTTGTTCCTATCTTCACTTTTACATAACATTTTTTCTTTGTCTGCCCCTTTATTCTTGTAGCATTTTCATAAGCACGATTTACCGTCAATTTAGGAGCTGCATTAACATTGATCGTATCAAAATCTTTGATTCCAGCAATTGATACAACCATTGACATAGCAAATAATCCAACAAATATATTCTTTTTCTTCATAAATAGCCCACCCTCTCCTTATTGCTTTATATTAACAGAAAGAGCAAGTCCTGGACTCGAACCAGGGAACCAAGAAAAATGCTGCAGCGTTCTTGGTGGACATCCAATATCCGACTTGCATAGTACATAGACACAAAAAAAGCGTATCTCTTGGACACGCCATTTTTGTTCATCATTAAGGAATTTTTAATGGCAATATTCATGATATGATATTGCCTTTTCGAATGAGTAATACGATAAAATAATAACAATAGGAAGAGTAAACTGGAAATAATAAACAAAACAGTATACTCTTAGGGAAAGCCGGAGAATCGAACTCCGATTGTAATGATCGTGGGGTACCATATTTAACATGACGATCTGATCTTTAAGTAAATACAAGCAATCCTGAAAAAGTATTTACAAAAAAAGATAAAATACAAGATCATTAAATTTACCATTTACTTTCCAAGTTGTTTAAAGCAGAGTACATAGCATTTCCACTTTAAACATCAGAACTAATAAAATAACTTTATTAGCAGCGGTACAATCAGGATTCGAACCTGAATAGCTCAAAAAGCTAGAACGATTAGCACTCGCTTGTGATTCCATTTACACCATTGTACCATATAGACTTAATAAGCTAATGCAGACTCATAAACATGAGCCCACCTAGCCTGATTGGAAAATCAAAGAATCGAACTCCGAAATAAAATAATAAATGTTAGCATACTCCAACGGAATACATCCATTATTTTATTGTATCCCAATACTTTTCCAAGGGGAGTGGTAAGGAATATATTGCCTTTAAGGCTCGTATTTCCCTACCTATTTTTTGGAAGAATCAAAGATATAAATATAAAAAACTCTATTTCTTGTACAGTAACTTAACAGGGAAGTTTATAGGGGACCATACAAAAAAACGATATTCATATCTTTGATAAAAGGCGATGATTGGAATCGAACCAATCCATTTTACATTGACACATATCGATAAAATTTTTAAGGAGAAAAATCTTATGAAAAAGTAATTTCCAATGTCAATATAACCATTCGCCATCGCTATTATTTACACTACACGTTATTAACAAAAAAATTTTCTTATTCCCGAAATTGATTTTTCAAATAATAACTTTTCTGTTTATATTATAATATCATATTACATATCATTTTTCAAGTTTATTACACATTTTTATGTATTTTTTTATATATTTTTACGTTTTTCTTATGAAATTTATGTAATACCCCCACATTTTATTGATTCTCATAAATTTTCACTTTCTGCATCTGATTCTGTGTTTGTAAAATAACTTTTCCAGGTCCTGTCAATTTTACAAGAAAATTTCCTTCTCCTCCAAATAATAATGTAGACATTCTTTTTACTAATGTAATGTTAAAATCTACGGAGTCCTGAAAAGCAACTACATTTCCCGAATTACAATACAGCACTTCACCCTCTTTAAGATCATGAATAATTGAATCCCCTGCTATTTCCAGAAAAACTCTTCCCTCACCATAAATTTTCTGTAATACAAAGCCTTCTCCACTGAACAAACCAGCACGTAATCTTTTTGTAAAAACAACATCTGCCATAATCTGCTCTTCTGCACAAAGAAATGCCGTCTTTTGACAGATCATCGAAGAACCTTTCTCTAATTTCAAGCACTGAATCGTTCCAGGGATTGTCGTAGAAAATATAACAATTCCCATATGCTTTTCTGCATAATACGTTGTCATAAAAGCTGACTCTCTTGCAAGAAGCTGTCTTGCAACGGATTTAACAACTCCACCTCTCAGACCTGTAGAATAATTTATATCCCCAGTATACATCATCATTCCACCGGATTGTGTATACATTGCTTCTCCTGGTTTTAAAATACATTTCACTGCCGGAACAATTGTTCCAATAAGTTCATACTCCATAATAAATATTTAGCCGTGAAGATTGATCTCTCCACGGCATCTCCTTTCAATTTTTAAAAATCAAGCATTTGAATACGTGAATTCAAATCAATACTTGCAGACTTTGCATCCCCATGAAGAATTGCTTCTTCTCCAAAATAATAATGTGTCGCAATAAATTGTAAATGACCATTGTTTAACTTTTCACCTAAACGATAAATACACTGATTAATCTTTCCATTTGGAATTTCGGTCCCAGTCGCTTTTTTTCCAATCAATACCTTACTATTTGGAAGCTCTTTTTCCAGATCTGTCAAATTCTTTGATAATTCAGTATAAAAACTTTGGATTATTTCTTTTTCTTTATGATTTACCTTTGCTTTTGTCGCTGTTTTTTTATTCTTACTAATTTTTAAAACTTGTTTATTTGATTTACTGTCATTCTGTGTTTTGGCTTTCCCTTGTTTATAAATACTCCAAAATGGTCCTCCAGCACTTGCAACTTTAGATTGTGAAATTACATCATGAAGTGAATACTTATACTGACTTCTTTTACGACTTCCTACATCCGCAACAGTTACATTATCATTAGAATCAATTTCCGTTAATACCATAAAATGTCCACCGCGAGTAAAATAGCCAGGCCCCATCAAAGAAACAACAGGTCTGCCATGTTTTAAGGACTCTTTAATCTTTTGATAATTGGTTCCTAATCCATCGCATTTTAAGCCCCAATGTTCTGCCATTGCTGGAATTGCACGATGTTCACTTCCGGCAGAAGAATAATATCCCTGCTCATATGCCCAACTTGTTGTATCTACTGGTGTTACCCATTTTCCAGTTAACGTGCTGATACACACAGCCATTGAAGTCGGACCACATCCAGCAGCTCGAATTCCGTATCCACTACTATTCCACGCAGCATCTCCCTGATTAAAATAAATAAATTTTCCAATGTATTCTTTATTTTTTTTAATTTTAATAGATTGTTCCTGATAGGAAGATGAGATTGTTGGTTTGATTTTTACATGAACAACTTTTTCTTTTTTCTTTGTTTTCTTTAGTTTCTTGACTTTTTTCTCTTTTTTCTTATCTTTCTTTTTGTTTTGCTTTTTCTTATGCGTTGATGTTACTTCTTCTTTTCTCTCAGCTGTTGTTGTGATCTGTGAAGTTGATGGTTTGGATTCTGTTGTTTCAGAGGATTGAACTTGATCAACCTCTCGGTTTTCTCCTTGTGATTCTTGAATTGTGACAGTCGCCTGTTCACTTGCATGAACTGGCACTGCTACACTCATCATCATAGCTACTAATAATAAAGATGCTGCTTTTCTTCTCATAATTTCCTCCTGATCTTAATTTGATTCTGTTGTTGTTGTATCACTATTTAGATTGCGAACACGCTCAATTGCTTGTTCAGCTTTCTGATTTAGCTCATCATATGTATCATAATCCTCACATTTCTTTAAAGCTTCTTGTAATTTGGTAATAATATCTTCTGCTGTATCATCATATGTATCCATGACATCTAATCTGGATATATATGATTCAACTAACTTGATATTTTGCTGTTGTTCATATACTTGTCGTTTTTGTACAGCTTCTTTTTCAGCTTTTTCATTTTCCGCAATTCGCTGCTGTTCCTTCTGTGTTGCATATGTTTCCATCGCATCTTTCCATTTCTTCTGTTCTTCTAAAAGATCATCGTAATGATTTTCAATCCGTTGTCGGAACTTTGCTTTTTGTGTGGAATCATCTACTTTTTCAATAGCTGTACATACATTCTGATACTTATCATCAAGTAGATAGGCACTCTCCCCGTCCGTGATTGTAAAAGCTTCAAAATCTTCTACTGCTTTTTCTGCTTTCTTGATCTGCTCTTTTAATATATTTTCAAGCACTGTTTCATGTAACGTATCATCAATGTCTTTCGAAAATAGATCTCCATCTTTTCGATATACCGTATCTGGCATTTTAAAATCTTTCTTCATTTTCCCTTTATGAACTTTCGTCATGTAATCAGAAAAAATCTTAGATGGATAGGACGAACCAGTTAAATTATCCATTGGATTTGGATCATCACATCCTACCCAAACACTGGTTGTATAATATCTTGAATAACCACAAAACCATGCATCCTTATAATCATTTGTCGTACCTGTCTTGCCTGCAATGATCTGTCCTTTTACTTGTGCATTTTTACCAGTTCCATTTTTCACAGCATCCTTCATGCAGTCGGTGATCATATAGGCAGAGGCTGAGGAATACACATTCTTTCTTGTATTTTTATGCTTTAAAACTTCATGCTCTTTAAACATGATCTTATCAATACAGCTGTTATCCTGATAAACTCCACCATTTTCTAATGTTGCAAATCCTTTTGCCATATCTACAACTCTAACACCATGCGTAAATCCACCCAGTGCTGCAGAAGCGTTTTTATTATCTAAATATGATAAATTACTAAACTGCAAATTTGTAAGGTACTTTAGACCATTTTTTACTCCAATTTTCTGCAATACATTCCATGCAACCGTATTGGTAGAGTGAATGATTGCATTACGAATCGTTCGTGATCCACTATAACTGTGATCTGCATTCGATGGACCAGAGGAAGTCTTTCGATCAGAGATTACTTTTGATGGATAATATACACCGCTATCGAAAGCAGGAGTATAATCAAGCAAAGGTTTAATAGATGAACCAGGCTGTCGAATAGCTAAATAACCCCTATTATATTGATCATTCTGTCCTCTTCCACCAACAACTGCCACAATATTTCCTGTTTCATTATCAATACTGACTGCAGCTCCCTGTAATTCATATTTCCCTTTCTTTTTCTTGGTAAACGATCTCAGATTATGATCAACGGAACTTTGTAAAGCTTTTTGACACTCTTGATCAAAAGATGTATACAGCTTATATCCTCCATTTCGCAATTTCTGAAAATATTTTTGATATTCTTCCTGATATCTTTCTTTATATTGCTTTTCATCTTCTTTATCCTGGAAAGTGTACTGAAATTCAAATCCATTTTTCTTCATCAATTCCAATGTTGCTTGATAAATTGCAAAGCTTGTCTGATACCCTTCAGGTTTTACATTTTTACGATACTCTGCAATTTCTATTTTTTCGTTCTTTGCTTGTTGATATTGTGTTTTTGAGATTACTTTCGCATCCAACATATGTTTTAAAACTCGATCACGTTTTCTGATCGATGAATTATAGTTAGTTACTGGATCATATCGACTTGGATTATTCGACAACCCTACCAATAATGCCGCTTCTGATAATGTTAATTGATCTGCGTTTTTATGAAAATAATAACTTGCCGCATTTCCGATTCCGTAACAACGATTCCCATAATAATTACTATTGCAGTAATACTCCATAATCTGAGGCTTCGTATACATCTTTTCAATCTCCGGTGCCAAGAAAAACTCGGCAATCTTTCTTGTAAATGTTTTTTCCTGACTTAAAAAGCTGTTTTTAACTAATTGTTGTGTAATGGTACTTCCACCCTGTGTTGCTTTACCACGATTCAATACAAGTTTAATCCCAGCTCTTACAGTTGCCAGATAATCGATTCCATGATGGGATTTAAAGTTTTTATCTTCTACTGCAATATATCCATCTTGTACATATTTTGAAATTTCAGAAATTTTTTTGTACTGGTAACTTCCGGAATTGACTTCTCCAATCAATTTCCCATTCTTTCCATAAACCTTTGTATTTTCTAATTTTGCAAAGGTGTCTTCATCAATATTTGCTAATTTATCATATGCAATCTTCTTATATTCCGTTACCATTGGCCGGATACGGACCACATAAAAAAGCACAATGACTAATATAAGCACCAAGCCTATAATTCCAATTATTTTTCTCTTTCTCATCATCATCACATCCCTTCTTTTTTATAAAACTCTGACATGACATGACGAATTTTCCCATAATCCTGATCACACAGATTCAATTTATCTAATAATTCATAGGCATATTTTTTTTCACACAGATGACTAAAAAACAAAACATTATGTATAATCATGCGGGATAAATGAAATTCCCACCGATGAAGAAAATAAATTACCACTAAAAGCATTATCGCAGCTGATTCAGCAAGTACCTGTTGCTTTAATAATAAAAATGTAATAATTGCAATACAATGAATCAGATAATACGTTTCTTTAATCTCATTTACAGAATGAATGAGATTCAGATCCTTGTCGATATTTAAAAATCTTTTTTTTGCAGATATGATTTCATCAATTGTTAAAGCTTCCATACTCAACACTCCCCTTTACTTACTTTGTCGTTTTGATTCTTCACAGTTATCATTACTCCCATCGTCAACACCATATTTAGCAACCAGCTGCTTATAACTACCATCAATATAGGCAATAGCACATTTTTTTTGGCCATAACATACCTCCTCATATAATAAAAAGGCAGACATTTTATATATTTTATGTCTACCTCTTACATTTTCTTAATCATATTATTTATTTTTACTATTGCATCATTAATATTCTTATTTTTTTCTCTTCAAAATTAATTAAGAATACGATTCGATGTAAAATCATATATATTATTTAGATAAAATAACGTATATCTATTATATATTTATTTTTGATAACTTTCAGTTTGAGAAAGACTTTCGGGTAGCCAATACCTCTTATTTTTTTTCATGGAATCGTAAATATACATCCTTAACCTCTTATAGCTTTTACATCCTTATTTTTGTAAAGTTTAAAACGGACGAAAGAACCGTACATCGAATGTCCGTTTCTTTCTGTGTATGAATATAATTTCCCCCTGTGTCTACAAAAAGACAGACTTATCTTATTGATATTTTAAAATCAATATTACACTTTCACAGTACATGGTACGCCCTCACTGCCAGACTTTTCAGTTTGTTATGCTACCCCATATGTCTCACATAGCATCAACATATCCGTATTCGTCCTTCCGCAGAGTAATTTTAACCATATCAAAACATTGGCAATGTTTTGACTTAGGCAAAGGTCCTTTTCTGCCCTCAACCTTTCTCGAACATATTATCAGGCTCTTTTTGTAGTCGCCATACCTTGATCCATGCCATAACTGGAACAACTGTCACATTTAAACACCCGTATTATGTCCGGTGGATTTTCTGCATCGGCTCCACGGACCCGATAGTTTATAGAGATACCGCCTGCTCTGAACATATAGTATGCTATGTTTCCGTATACATTCCTCTCATGCTAGACACGAGCACCTGTGCTTCTTTGATTCATCGTTTTGCTTTTACATAGATTTCGTTTATAAAATACAAGATTATTTTAAATAAATTGATTCTTATGAAGCACTATAATATCAAGTTGCAAAACTTATTAAGGATAAATGGCTTTATCCTTATTTTTTAGTCATAATGATTTTATCAATCATTTTCTTAATGTTAATATTACCACCCATTTTTGCTATTTTCAACCTGTATTTTAGCATTTTTGTATCATTTTTGTGTAATACCCCCACATTTTTAATAGTTTTTTTACAGTTATTTACTTTTTATGAATAAAAAAAAGAGTCCTCTGAAAAGAGAACTCCAAAAATTTATTAGTATAGATTGTTATTACATTCATAAATTATTTTCACCTTGGAATCCATTCTTATTGAATCGCGTCATTCCAACCGTTTGTGTGAAGTTAATTATTTTATCATTTCTCATAAAAGATGTTCTGTATACCTTTTGATGTTTTTAAATTTTCTATAAAATAAAGTGTGATTTACATGTAATACACGATTTGTGCAAAATATGTAGTTTGTGTATTTGTACATATTTTGCATTTTAGATATTATTGTGCATTTATCGCAATTATATTCATTTTCGGGATTATACATGAATTCCACATATTTTTTTCTTTCTTCTTCACTAATCATAAAAATTCCTCCTAATCTAATTTTGACTAAATTGAATTAATATTAATTCTACGCCAACTCTGTCATTGATTTTTCCAGTTTTTATTAATTCATCTGTTTTTGCACATGCTTCTACCATACTCAATAATACTTCAATAGAGAACATTTTCGATTGATCTTTTAATTTTCCTACTGCAAAAGCAGGAATCTTTATCTCCTTTGAGATTGTTCCATTATCTTTGCCGAGATCATCCAGATTTTTAACTTGAAGCAGTTGATTACATTGTCTGGCTAATAATGCAAGAATTCCAAATGGAGATTCTTTCAATTCAATCAGATCATAATATAAAGTTAATACTTTATCTCGTTGTTTTCGAGCAATTGCATCTAACATGATAAAAATCTGGTTAATTGTTTGAGATGAAGTCAGCTGTTCTAAGTCATAACTTGTAATTTCTTTTCTGTCTCCGACATAAGAAATCAATTTGTCTAATTCATTTTTTAATGTATGCATATCTGATCCACATCGATATAAGAAATTGTTCATTGTTGAAATCGACATTTGCTTCTCATCTTTTTTTAGCAATAACGTAATCCATTGTGACAATTCCTTATTTTTCATAGGTTCAAAACATGCAGCATGACCTTGCTTTGATAAAAACTTATAAATTTTTGAACGTTTATCAATCGTATCTTCAATAAAGAGAAGGACGCTTGTATCAGAAATTTCTTTTAACCCTTTTATGAATGAATCATCACTTTTTTTACCAAGTCCTGTTCCGTCAAGAATGATAAATCTATGATCATTAAAAAAAGGAACTGTTTTAGCAAGTTCTATAATTTCTGTCGGATCTACCTTTTTCCCTTCAAAATAGGAATAATTCATAGTATCATCTTCTGAAATTAAAGCTCTCTTTAATTGATCTTTCATCTGTAAGATCATATATTTTTCTTCTCCATAAAACAAATAAAACTGTTTAAATGTATTTGTTTTAATGTCTTCTGATATTTTTTTAATTTCCCTATTCATACTCCCCATCACTTTCTAAAAATGATTTTAACGTTTCCTCTGACATTTCTTTATAATTCACCGGTAATGGAATTTTAAGCATTGTGTCATCTGTAAAATCTAATTTTCCAACTTCATATGCCAATTTCATTAGTAACAGTTGATTTAAAGAATTAGTTTTTTCAGAATAATTGATGTTTCTTAATTCCAACATCATTTTCTTTTTTAGAAGATGTTTTTCTGCATCTTCTCTTGTAAAGCATAAAATTCCACCATCAATTGCATTTTCTTTCTCCTGAATACCAAACTCGTAATCATTTCCAGATTTAATAAAAAATTGTCGATTTGGATATCCATTATTAATGGTTATATATACCCTTCCAATTTTAGTAATCTTACATTCAACGATGGAATCTTCTTTCATTTTTGTAAGTGAATTGTATTCTTTATGAACAAAAAATACTGTTTGTCCTACATGTAAATTTGATCTGTTCACTACCATTTTTCTTTCCTCCTAAATAAAATGGGTATAAAAATAAACAGGAAGAAAATCCTGTTCTAATTTACACCCATAGATTGACAATTTCTTTTCTTGATAACTTTAAGACATAATCTGGCTTCTTAACTTCTGTTCCAAAAATGGTTTAATTGAATTAAGAAGAATTGCTGTAATTTTTTTCTGCTGCAATGTACTAATACTATTTTTTGCACGTTTGTTGAACATTTTTAACAGAAAATCATAATCATTTTTTGGATTATAATGATTATATGAAGTCGCCTTGAATGCTCCTTGATCATATAATTCTTTAAGAAGTTTTCTACTAAACAAATCAGATGATAGCTGCAGATATTGATTATTTCCAACAGCATGTAATAATTTAAACATTGCTTCTGTAGTTGCTGTTTTTTCCTGTAAATCTTTGCGTTGAAATTTTTTAATGCATGAACTTCCAATCGGAAACAACCATTGGTTTGTTTTTCGATTATGTAATCTGTATAAATACTTAATCTGTTCCTTTCCACAAATACAACTTCGACTTAATGAATTATCCTCGGCACAATCAATAATATCCCATTCCTGAACCGCTTCTTTCCATGTATTTCCCCATGATTTATCCATGACTGTCTTTATAAGATTTTCTTGATATTTTGACTTACTCATTTTTTCTCCTTACTTTTCAAAATAACACAAAATAAATGCATCAAGTTCATTTTCCTGAATAAATTCATTCAATTCTGAGTATGTTTCCTTAGAATCCTCAATTTCACAAATAGGCATTCCTATTCGATTTAAAAATCCACGACTATCTTTGAGCATTTTCATCTTAGCATTATAATTAGAATCTAATATTTCAAAACATGTTTTTCCAGTCCTATGTTCCATAACATATTCAATGGAATCTAAAAGATTGCCATGCTCTGAAAGTAAAATTCCATATCCATTTTGATAATGTGTCAGAATCTGCTGCCCATAATCACCATCAATTTCTTTAATAATTCGATATCCATCTGGCTGTTTGCACAGAAAAAATACTCGTTCTGCGTGTTCCTTTAACAACAAATTACTTGCAATTTTTCTCATAAAACTTTTCCTTCTTTCTTTATTTTTCTTTACAATACCAATTTGTTCCGATATTCTGATTTAACATATATTCATTAAATCCATTTGGTGGACAATAATGAAGAATATGGAAAAAATATAATACAAATTTCTTTTGTCCCTTTCTGTCGGATTTTTCTACATATTGTAAAAAGATGCTTCCTAAACTTTTATCATCACAATATTCATCAAAAAAATGCCGATTACTTAATCGTAACCATTTTGCAGTATCAATTACCACTTTTTCATTTGCAACATCTGATATTTTTGTAGAATACCAACGAATTAATTCTGCTGCGATTACATATAAATTTGTTGCAATTTTGGCGTCATTTTGAATTAATTTTTTTGTCGTATCAGATAATTCATACACATTTTTTTGAATTGTCTCTTGAAGTTTTAAAAATAGTTTCTCTATTCTTGAATAGAGAATAATTGTATCTCCACTCACATCTCCCTCAAAAAATTCTCCATCTTTTTCTCCAAGTAATTTTAAAATTTCTTTTTCCATTTTATTTCCTCCTTTATTCTTAAAAAATGGCATAAAAAAAACAGACTTTTCGTCTGTTAGATTCATTTTTATAAATAGCAAAACAGCATATATAATATTTATTGTTTTATTATTTATAATTTTA